>ERZ795048.1470-NODE-1470-length-21057-cov-4.482383_pt1 | contig 21057 bp, 19 predicted proteins | sample MGYA00375132_ERZ795048 | MGnify/ENA primary metagenome ERZ795048 (study PRJEB30177, sample SAMN05720225) | activated sludge metagenome | isolation source: Anaerobic digester | place: Hong Kong | collected 2014-12-17 ... | reverse complement strand
TGTAAAAATCTTAAATTTCAACCTTAGATATATAGCATAGATAGCAAAAAGCAAAGCTAAAGTTGAGCCCACCAATAACCCGAGCGTCATTGAGCTTACATGAGAAAAGTCCGTGAATGCCAAAAATCCATAGTAAGAGCCGATTCCAAAACCAATTAATATTACAAAAGTTGCGATCATTTGAGTTACTAATTTTGCCGGTACTAAGATGCTGGATTTTATGATGTTTAAATAAGAGTAAAAGATAAATGTGAACATAAAAGGCAGTATTAAAGGCAGAGCATCTGAGTACTTCGAGCTCGCAAATAACAAAACCAGCTGCTTTGACCAAAAAACTGCGCTAACTCCTATAAATAGTATAAGTACAAAAACTTTGTTGAAATTGTCACTGAAAGCTTTTTGAAACTCTGCAATATTATTTACATATTTCTCCGATAAATACGGGAGATTAACATCGGTAATTGCATCAGATATATGAATGATCTTCTTTGAAAACAAAAATGCTGCAGAAAAAACCGCCACAGCCTCGGGAGAAATAGTTAAACCAAGGATTAACGTTCCCGAGCGCTCCCAGAGAGTATAAATGATCTTTACCAAATAAATTGAAAGGCTAATAGTGAAAAGTTCTCTAAAGAAGTATTTAAATTCGCGAAAATTTGGCAAAGCCAAATTTTCCCTCAAAGGCCCCAAAGCTATAAAAGCTAGAGCGACAGATCCAAGAAAATTATGAGCAAACATAGCATAAAAATAGCCGTTTATACCATAAAAATGCACAAGTGGGAGATAAAGAACTAGACTAGCAACAGCGATAGCGACTTGATATGTGAAAAGGGCGTTAAATCTTTTTGTTCCTGAAAGTACAGAGTTGAGCATGCTCTGAACACCCTGAACAATAAGTGTCAGTGCGTATATCTTTAGTGGCAGAATGAGCGCTGCGTTATTGTATTTATCAAGAGCTATGTATTCGGCATAATGAAAAAGCCCTATAGCCAGAGGAAAAGTTATAATATACCTGATTGAAAGTGCTGTTATAAAGATTTTGAAAACCTCGTTTTTATCTTTGGAAGCGGCTATTTCTCTTGTACTTCCGGAAGCGAGACCAAGGTGCTGATAGATGCCTAGTGCGCTACCTACAGCAACAGCTATTTGAACTACGCCGTAATCATGAACAGAAAAAAGCCTGAACAGAAAGAAGCTCTGCAGTAAGCCCACAAACATAGCCGAAAGCCTCGATGCCAAGCTCAATATTTGTAATTTTTCTAGATTATTTTTATTTGCACCCATCATTGACTCCTACGAAAGCTATTTTACTACTACGTCCCCCAAATAAACACTTCTTGTTCGAATATTATTCGTCATCCCCATAAAAGAAAGATACTCGCCTGGGGACACAAAAGACGGAATAGTCAGCTCTATATTTTCAGTATAATACATACCCTTATCCCACTCTCTTAGCTGCTTCAGCGAAAATGACGGCAAATTTGCAACTTGGTAAATCTCCCCGTTATCTTTATTGATGAAAGTCATAAATAAAACATAATCATCCAAACCTTCTTGAGTTCTTTTAACATAAGTGAAGTAAGCCTGCTCGTTTGAATCTCTTTTCAACACCGAAGGAAGCATATAGTCGACAATCGTCAAGCCCTTAAATATTTCAATAGAAGAAGTCTCAGTATACTCATATCTTTCTTGAAGAGGCAGGAGACGATTTTTATCGTGAGGGCCGACATTTTTGAACACAAATAAGTTTCCGCATCCGAATACCTGCTGGTAATCTTCGCTTTTTATTACATCAGCAACAACGTCCCTTACTATAGTCACGTCAAGGTCTAAGATTCGTAAAATTTTCTGTGCAAAAACATCGACAATCACGTAGTCCGCTTCCTTGTATAGCGCGGGGAATATAGCATAGGTGGGTCGCAAAGATAAGTGAGCACCTAAATAGTCAGGCCCACTAACAGAAGCTTCATCAGGAATTTGTGAAATAATTTTCTGCGCACACTCACGATCTTTGTTTTCCAATTCCGAAAGTCGCAGAACATCACCAATTTTAATATCAGAGAGCTTGATGGTTTCTAGATCGGTTTTTGCCTGAACTTCTTGGAAAAATCCTATATTTATTCTCTTAGCCACAGCCTGTTGGAACCATATATAAACCGGGTTTTGATAACTAAATGAGGTGGAAATATTCATGTACATAACAAAAAAAGCCAACGCGGCAGGCAAGTACGAAGAAAGTATCTTCTGTTTTTTTGATTTCGAAAATAAAAAAATCACGGTGTCACTAAGATATCGAACACCGTAAATGCTTGAAATAAAAAGAATAGGTATAATCATCGAAATGCGATGGTTAATTATTTCTGACGTACCTATTCCCCCTGCAGTAGTAGAATAATTAATTAATAAATCAGGAAGAGCCAGAATAAAAAGCGGTGCGTAAAGAAGAGAGGTATAACCCATCGGCTCAAGAGTCTGTCTTAGGTTTTCACTCTTGTCGCCCCCAAAGAGCACGCTAACTAAATATCTGGGGTTCTTAAGCATACCCAGAACGATATCTGTATAAGAATCTCCAAAACCTTCGTATCTGCTTAGAAAATAATTATCTTCGTCGACATTAGTTGCTGAATTCGGGTCTATAGACAGCATCAACGCGAAATTATTAAACCCCTCAATTCTATAGCTGGAATAGTGAGGGATTATAATAAAAAAAGCTACTATAAACCATAAAGATCCGACCAGCGCCATCGCAGAACCCACTCGTACATTAATGCTTGAATAAATTTTCTTGAACTGTTTTGCTCTAATCAAGTCAAAAAAGCTAATTTTTAAAGATATAGGGATACGAAAAAGTACAATAAACATACCGTACAAAACAATATATAAAGGGATCTGCTCTTTTCCCATCATAGTTAATATGAGAAACAGCCAAAACACAGACAATCCATAAACACTATACTTATCGGCTTTGTACATACGTTCATATACGTAAAAAGCCAGAAACATAAAAGGAATAGCTGCTGTTACCCCATGATAACCGGTCCAGGCATTTAAAAAACCTATAGCAGGATAGAAAGTGAAAGCAAGACCAAAAAAAAGTGCGGCCAGTTTTGACCTTAGATGTAGCTCGGCGATTTTATAGACTGTTATACTTGAAAAAAGAACCATTGCCGCTTGCGCTAAAGCCAAAGTAAGGGGATGTGGGATAGCAGCAAAAAGGGGTAAAAAAATAACTAAAATGGGATCTACATGGCTCATGGCCCATCGCGGAACATTTGCTCCAAATAAATCTGTTAGCCACATAAATTTTCCTCCATACAATGTGTACCAAGCCATTTGCGCCATATTTCCAAGATCAAATTTACCTAAATCAAAATTGTTATATCTAAATATATTGATTCTGACTGTTATTAAAAACGCCCCAATACAAAAAACCACAAGAAATATTATAGGGGCTTGCTGAAATGATTTTTTGATAGTCTCTTTACGATTAAACATGTTAATTCGTGAATCTGAACTTAATTAAGGTGAACAGTGCCGAGAGACCGTCTCTCCAAGTTATTTTTTTACCCTCATTATGAGAACGTCCTTGATAGCTTATTGGAACTTCAACTATTTTCAGGCCTGATTTAAGTATCTTTGCTGTAATCTCAGGTTCAAAGTTAAAACGCGCCGACTTAATCTCAACCTGCCTTGCGAACTTTCCAGGCATGAGCTTGTAGCAGGTTTCCATATCAGTAAGCAATACTCCAAAAAAAATGTTAGTTATGATAGTTAAAATTTTGTTACCGTAATAGTGTAAATTACTCATGTCTTTATATGTTCCAGAGAATCGGGATCCATAAACTACGTCTGCACCGTCTTCAACAACCGCCCTAAGTAATTTTTTGAAATCGTTCGGGTCGTATTCCAAATCAGCATCTTGAACAATAACATAATCACCTGTTGTTTTTCGAAACCCGTCTCTCAGAGCAAACCCTTTACCCTCGTTAGTTTTTTTAAAAATCACAACAATATCAGGATCGGATTTCTGCAGTTCTTGAAGAATTTGGGTAGTACCATCTGTAGAACAATCATCTATTATGATAATCTCCTTCTCGATATCTGGTAACTCGGGAGTGTCAGAAAAATCAACTTCTTTAACACGGGCCAAAATTGACTCAAGAGTGCTTTTTTCATTGTAAGCGGGCACAACAACGGAAAGTTTCATTACATAATTATACATTTTTTACGCGCACTAACCAACAAAAGATTTAGCGAAAACACTTCTAACACTACAGCGCCCTAGTAATAAAACCTTTCAAAAAGAAGCCCCATGTTTAGCGGCAGACTCACTAGCCCTGAGATCTTAGTAATGTTTTTAGTATAAATTATCCGCAGAAATGTCTTTACAAGTTGCCGACCCCAAAAAGTAAAAGACTCGGTAGGATAAGTAACAACGCGAAAGTTATTCAATATTCTTTGTAACCAACAGGATAGATTATGTGTAGATTATATTAATCTGTACTTTATGCATAATATATTCTTTTAAGTTCTTTTGAAACAGCGGGCCACTCAAATTTCTTACATTGAATGTGTCCTTTTTTTACCAATTTCTTACTTAAAGTACTACTCGAAACAACTTTCAATATACCTTTACTTATACTTTCCGACGAATAAGGATCTACTATCTCTGCGGCATCCCCTAAAACCTCCTTTAATGAATAGCAGGAAGAAGAAATTACCGGAGTACCGTAAACAAAAGCCTCCAGAACAGGGAACCCGAATCCCTCATACAAAGAAACAAATACAAAAGCCTTCGCTTTCTTATACAATGTGGCCAACTCCTCGTTTGAAACCCAGCCGGTTAACACCACCCTGCCTTTTTCATAATTTTTGAGAAGATATTCCGAGACTGCTTCGCCATACTTTCCTCCAGAACCGACAATCACAAGTTGGAGGTTTGTTGCAACACTTACATATTTGAATGCCTCTAACAACCTCATGATATTTTTGTGTGGTAAAAATGAAGATACGGTTAGAATAAACTCACCTTCTATTTCTGGAACGATGCTCTTGATATTCTTGTCGACGCTTGAATATTTTGTGTAGCCGGGATAAAAAGCTAATACCTTATTCTCAGGAATATTTAACACCTCAATAAGCGAATCTCGCGAAGCCTGAGATGAGGTTATGATAACATCCGCTACTCGAGCTGAAAAAGTTACTAAAAATTTCCAAAAGAGACGATTGATTCTGGAGAAGGAATCTTTTTGATAGTACCAGTTGAGATCGTATATAGTTACAATGTTTTTTCCTGGTATAAAAAAAGGTGATGTGTAACCTAATGAATGTAATACATCCACCCCATGTTTCCTCATAATAAAAGGCAGAATAAAATTTTCATATAAAAATCTTAGAGTGCGGTTTTTAGTATCAAAACCAACAGTGTGAAAAATGAAACCGTATTCGTTTTTTTTAGTAGTTCGTAATATCTGCTTGAACAAAAAACATGAACTTCTAAGCCGGAGCTATCTTCACTTAAACTTCGCAAAATGCCCTCCGCATAGGTCTGCGTACCGCCAACCTTGTTCGGAACCACGTAAAGCAGATTCAAACCTACCTTTTTTATAGAAACTCTCCTCTTCTCACCCTTTTTCATTAGTATCTCTTTAGTAATTTATAAAAAAATCTTGCCAGCATATAATGCAGATCACTAAGCTTACGAATAAAAAAATTACTAGTATGCTTATAAACAATCTCCTGTTGTTCCCTAAATACTTTCTCAAATGCTGTTCCGCACTTGGAGCTATCATGAATTCTGAATGAAGAAAGGTTTTTGTATACAACTTTAAGCGGGTATTTTTTTATCGCACGCATCCAAAAATCAAAGTCCATTACATAATTTAAATCTTCATTAAAAAAACCTATATCGTCGTGTAAGGTTCTTCTCCAAAAAGTACTTGGCTGAATAATGTAATTTGCTATTGCTAAAACAGTCATTACAGGGAAAAGGCGCAGCATATTTTTGAATAACTTTATTTCGAGCTGTATCTTTTTGCCATTAGCATTTATTATCCAGCCATCACCGCTCAACCACATTATCTTTGGATTATCCAAGAAAATTTGTGCTACTAAAAACAAGGAACCGGGAAGTAATAAATCATCAGAGTTTAGGTAAGCCACTATGTCGCCGGTGGATTTAGCTATGCCCTTGTTTATAGCCTCAGTCTGGCCATTGTCCTTTTCAGATACCCACAATATCCTCTCACCATAGCCTCTTAAAATATCCAGTGTGCTGTCAGTTGAAGCACCGTCCACGACAATATACTCAAGATTAGGGTAGTTTTGACTTAACACACTTTCAATTGTTTCTTTAATAAAGCGGCCTTGGTTATAGCTTGGAGTTATTATTGAAATTTTAGGATATTCTCTATACCTACTCATTGATCAATTTTACCATTTTGTTTCCGAGCATTACGAAGGAAAACCTACCTCCACCCCCGATGCCAAATAAGAAAAGCAAGTCAGCGCATCTAATGTCACTTTTCGAACTCAATAATGTTAGTGAAGAATGTTTTGCCGTTTATATTACTTGAAAAACTTTTTATAACCTTTAAATGTGGCCAAGACGATAAGTCAATAGTTAAATCTGTATTATGCTCGTTAGTGACAAGAAAATAGTCAAATCCTTGCTCAAGTAATACGTCATACTCTCTATTACTCTTCTTAGTTAAATCAAAAAATCTACCCGAGATAGACTTATTCAAGCCGGCCTGATTTAAATACCAATCACTGACACTGCTTACGTCATTATAACCTACCGTACCTTTTAGATTAGACGTCGCATACACATTTGCCTGCCGCACAACTTTAAAAATATCTTTATGAAGAAAAACAGTAGAGAGAGACCACCCAAAGACAACAAATGCCAAAGACACCAGAAACACATTTTTATTTTTTAGCAATTGTAAAAAAACAAGCAATACCTGTAATACAAGCATTACGATAAAAACTTCCTTTATAGGAAGCAGAAACTGTAAACGGTATTTAAACTGCAAAACAACATATAAAAAAAGTAAAAAAAACTGAGATGAAAGAAAAAATAAAAACATTTTCTTACTATCTTTCATAACCGATCTAAAATTCTCAAGACCATTATGTAAATTTATTGTCAGCAATATAATCAGAAATGGGAGAACCGGCGTAAATATTCTTGGTATTGCTGCGGGCCAAATTAAAACTAACAATAGTTCGGCAATAACAAAAGCCGAGACCCCTAAGTTTTCGTTACCTATTGAGATAACATCTTTAAGGTTCTTCTTTATAGTTGCACGAGCCTCAGCCGAAAATGATAAAGTGCTGCTCGACTTAGAATCTTTCTCAACAAAAGTCGTGCTTGAGCTTAGACTTCCTGCGGCAGGTCTAAAGAAAATATAGCTAAAAAAAGGAACAAATCCAGATATAAAAAACAGCGAAGCAAAATAAATCAAAAAGGTATTCAAATCATAGCTTCTTCCTGAAGGTTCTTCAAAATATGACGAAGATAGGGGATTTCTATAATACCAGTAGGGCACCAGTATAAAAAGCTGTGCCGTTACAAAAGCAAGAATCTCTCTATTTTTCTTTCTCAAAAGATTAAAAATGAGATTAAGCTGAGAAAAAACAAATCTTATAATATTTTTCAAATTTGTCACAGTGGCTGGAATTTTTGAAGTGCGCCTCTTTTTACCTGCACTAGGTGTTTTCTGTAAATTTTTTCGTTGTAAAATAGTCTCTTCCCAAGAATAAAATCCGCGTTCCAAAAATATGATGCCAATAAACAATGCGCAAATAAGAATGTAGCCCTCAAAACGAACTAAAACGCCTAATGCGCCTAAAATCCCCAAAATAAAAGATTTTTGCCAATAAAACCTTCCAAGCGTTGATTGCCGCTTTAGTAAATAAAAAGAGCATAAAACTAGGAGTAAAAAAGGCACATCGGCCATTATTCTAAGAGACCAATAAAAAAACACAGGATTAAAACCTAATAAAGCGATGGATAGAGATTGATAAACCGGACTCGAAATAAAATAACGAACATAGTACGTAAAAACTGTTAAGAGCAAAGCTGTAATAACTAACATTTCCGCCCGCCCCCATTGCACAGGGTCAACTTTAGAAGGGCGAGCAGCTAAAATAAGTGAAAATAACGGGGCTCTTTTTTCGTCTGAAGGGTATTGATAATTTCTTAAATACTCCGCTGCTCGCAAAATTCGATAGCTATCGCCCCATTCTGCCGCGTTTACGTTGGTAAATAAGGCTCGTATAAGTATGACGAAAGCCAAAACTATAAAAGGTAGTTTTTTCATATTCATATACGAGTATTTTTACTTCTTGCGGTTGAAACAAAATCGTACACCTTATTAAGTTGTAAAGCCCTCTGTCTCCAAGAATAAATGCGAGACACTAAATCCACGTCCACAAAAGGCCTGCCTTCAATAATCTCTTTGATTTGTCTTGCAATGGTCTCAGGCTTGGTATCGTGTAAGTAAAAAACTCCTGAGACAGAATCGTCAATTTTAAAAGCCGAGCCAAGGACAGGAATGCCGCACGCAAGGCCTTGCACAGCAACTTTTGGCAAACCTTCCCAAGACGACGGGAGCACAAAAATATCCGAAGCCTGGTAAGCTATAGGAACCTCTTCATTTGGAGTATACCCAACAAATACAATTCTTTTTGAAAGCCTGTTTTCTTCAATAATCAAATCGACCGTTTGCCGATACTTAGAATCGGGCCAGGGCCCTACCAGTAAAAGCTTGTAGTGGGGAGGCAGGTACTTTAATGCCTCAACAACACAATGAGTGTTTTTCCGATCTATCATTGCCCCATGGTGCAAAATAACTACATCTTTTGGATCTAAACCTAAATCTTTTCTAGTCTTATCCTTTTCTTCAATAGTGGTCGGTTTAAATAAATCCGGATTTACTCCTGACTCTAAAATAAAACATTTTTTTGCGTCGACATTGTAATGCTTTTTGGCCTCATTAAAAACATCTAGGCTTACAAAGATACATGCATCTGCTATCTTAACAGCCGTTTCATCAGACAAACGTGCTAACGGCCAGTCAATTTTCTCTGTCAAATATTTAAGCTCTTTGCCGCTTTTATTCATAGCCTCGAACCTGCCGGCCACTGTGTTATGGAAATGAACTACAAGAGGAGTTCTTAGTTCTTTTGCTCTTTTATAAAATTTTCGTAAGAAATATCTATACAGGTAAATCCACAGTGCAAAATGTCCGTGACTATGAATAACATCTACAGAATTGGACTTTTTCAAACGCCAAAACCAATATCTAAAAAACAACAGAGGAGCGACAGTAACTAGCATTAGTCCTTGAGCCGGTGTGCGGAAAGGTAATGAAGAATTACCTAAAAAGTGGATGAGTTTTATCTTACCGCTGTAATCGGCAGGAGGGCCTTGCCGTGGCCATCGTGCGGAAAATACCGACACCTCGTGACCCAGATCAATTTGGGCTTTTGACAATTCATAGGGATGTGGCGCCAAGCCGTCAGAAGGCGGTGGCCAATCATATATGATTCTTAGAATCTTCATTGAAGAACCTCCTCGATGACTTTCAGATACCCGTCAACCATGTTATTCAATGTAAACTCAGACCTTGCCTTTGTCAAAGCACGATCTGAAAATTTTGCGGATAAAGACTTGTCTAAAAGTAAGGCTTTGCAAGCTTCTACAAGCTCGGAAATGTTTCCGGGGCTAACCAAAAAACCTGTTTCACCCGACACCACAGCATCTGAATTACCTCCAATATCGCTAGCTATACAAGGCAGGCCGCACATCATGGCTTCAACTAAAACCATCGGGAATCCCTCTTTACGCAATGTCGGAAAAATAAATATTGACATGTTTTTAAGTAAGCTGACTACCTGTTCGTATTGAAGTTTGCCATGCAAAACAAAAATATCCTGTAAATCATATTTTTGAATCTTATCTTTTAAAGCAGCTAGATCCTTGCCGTCTCCAATTACATGCATTTTTAGTTGAACATTAATTTCGCTATCGTTTATCAATTCTTCGACAAAGGGTAACAATAAAAAAACCCCCTTTGTTTTTTCAATTCTGCCATTAAAAACAAGGTTCACATAGCCATCATATTCTGCCAAGCTCGAAATATCTTTATTAGCAGATTTCGAATAAAGAGAGCTGTTTTTGGCGGGCAAACTTTTATCAAATAAGCCGGCCTCTACCCCATTGTGTATTACAACTACCCTATCTTCAGGAATAAAAGTCTCGTCAATTACTGATTTTTTTACGCTATTCGATACAGCAATAATTTTATCGGAACCAAAAATAAAACGCCGCTGGTTTGTAAAATAATTTACTAAAACATAAGCGGTATCTCTAAATAAAGAAAGCAGCGCGACGGGTGAAAAATAAGATTTAATCTCAAGCTCCTTAACTCTTGTGACATATTCACTCAAAATCGATCCGTGCGAAATTGACACTATTTTTATTCCAAGCTGTTTTTTAGCATTTATGATTCCCAAGCCTACAGAACTCTGACATATAACCACATCAAATCTATTCTCAGCATGGTACTTAGAAAAATAGGCTAATGATTTCTCTTTCCAATCTTCTTTTCCTTTTTTGGAGAACAGCCCGCTTACATTTATAAATGGTAAAAATTTCTCAAAAAACCTTGCGACATCATCTTCAATATTTTGAAAGAATATGCCCATACGATACACGGCAGGAATAAAAACATAAGTAACCCCTGAATCAACAGTGCCGTCAGTCTCAATCTCGGCTTTCGGTGAAAAAACAATAACGGAATTTCCTCGCCTAACCAATTCCTCAACAAGTAATTTATTTTGGGTCTCTAAACCTCCATATCCCTTATGGAAAGTGGTTTTTTTGGTAAAGACTGCTATATGCATATGTTAATTCTATCAAAAAATACGAACTAATTGCTATCATTCCCATGTGACAAAGAGGCTCAAGCACTAACACCGCCGAGTAATCTTTAAAAATAAGGCCTGTTAGTGTAAAATCAAAGTACTATGGCCTTAAATAATAACGAAATAAGAAAAAAAGAGCTTGAAGTCTATAATTTATATCTTCAAAAAACAGGGCTTAGCCCCGCAACAATTAAAAAACTGGAACTTTCCCCCGAAGATGTAGCTAAAATTATTACCAAAATGACATCCGCAGACTCAACACTACGACTTTTCACAAATGCAAAGAAAGAAACCAGAGACAACTACCTAAAGCAGTCTGTAACTATAAGAGAACAGGGCTTCATTATGGTTGCACTCACAATGCTAGACGCGGTTCAGGCATGGGATATCGCCAATAAATACGCTAAAGGTATTAGAGAGACAAACGATCATAAAAAAATAGCCTACACACTTCTTGCCGACAGAGAAAAAACAAACAAAGGCAAGCTAAAATATCTAACAGAAGCTAGTAAATGTCTTGAAGAGGCTTTAAAAGCAACGGAAGGTGAGAGCATATCAATTTTGAAAGTTCATCAAGCTTCATTAAATTACGACCTGGCTTTACTTCACGACACTAAATCTAAAGAGAAAAAACTTAAAACAGCGCTAAAAATGGTAGACGAGGCTTTAAAAACCTTGCCCGGATCACAAGCACACAGAGCTTGGCCACTGCCTATAAAAGCTAAAATACTCATAGAGCTCAAACTTTACGACAAAGCATTGAAAGTGCTTCAAGAAGCGGAGTCTTGTATTTACTATGGCTACGAAGAAGAACAAAATAAGAATAAACAAGCCGACATGGTTCTATCGGTATGGACAACGGGAATAGCACTACAAATGGCTCTTCTGCACATAAAGACCAATAAAAATACTACAGCCAGAATTTACCTATCGGCAGTAATAAACTGTCCCGATGCAGCCGGCGTACTGGCTAATCGAAAATTGCAGGCAAAAAATCTTCTTAAAAAATTAGAAGAGCCCTCAAAAGAAAATTGAAGCAGGGTCTAAGATTTTGCACTCTTAATTTACCCCGGTTGATATTTTTGGATCTCGGCTATAAGGATCCTTTGCTTCTACCGTTATCGGTTCCGGGCTTTGGACTTAAAAAAAATAGCTTGTGGCCAAAATACTAATCCAAAAGCATCTGCTCAAGCTGTCTTACATTTATATCTATGTTAAAGAGTTTCTCTGCTTTAATATAAACCGCCTCACCCAGTTTCTTAGACAATGCAGTATCTGCTGTTAGCTTTTTCACCCCGTCAACTATTGCACCGACATCCTTTTGAGGAATAATAATGCTGTTTGTTGAGTCAATTAAATCTCCAACGCTTCCTACATCTGTGGAAATTATAGGCAACTTTGCAAGTGCCGCCTCTATCAACACAGTCGGTACGCCATCTACATCGCCTTCTTTTGTCTCAATGCCAGGAAATACAAATATATCCGAAATTCTGTAAAATTCCAGAACTTTTTCATTTGGCATGCCTTTGCCGTCACCGTGAATTATTACGGTCTCTTCGAGACCGTATTCTTTAATTTTATCCTTAATCTCGTTGTAGGTAGAAAGATCATCTGCAGGCCCTACCAGATTTACAACATGAGCAAAACCTTCATCCCTCAATATCTTGGAAGCCTCAACCATGTAAATAATTCCCTTTTTTTTAGTAAATCGAGTACCGCCTAAAAATATAGACGTTATTGCAGGCTTTTCTACGGACAATGGTTTAGAATAAGCGTCTTTATAGTCAAAGCCGTGAAACAGCAGATGAACATTACCGCTAGAGGCCGAGAGATTTGCGAACTCGATGGTTTTTCGCCATGTGTTTCCGTTGCAAACAACAATAAATTTTGCCTCCCTTGCTTTTACTGGAATTAGCGACCCTTCAACAAACACGTCTTTCGCGTGAGCAGAAACACTAAAGGGCACCCCCAATAACTTTGCGGCAACCATTACAATTGTCGACTGATCTGACAGAAAGTGACAATGGATGTGCTCCGGCTTGTAAACCTCAAACATTCGCGCAAAAGCCACTCCCTTAAAAAAATGGACTAATCTTGCACGATGGAATCTTTTTAAGACGCTGTTATCCGCCGCCGGATCAAAATTTTTTCTTTTTAGTTGCAACAAATAAGGCACAGAATCTTCACCTGAGATCAGTCTATGGGCTTGCCAGGTTTTTCTGGGGCGTAACAGAATATATTTTATCAGCGCCTCAAAGCAAATCTTCACCGACAATCTTTGATAGTGAGTTTTTGCCAAAACTTTCTGCGAAGCAAAACCTGTACCTCTAGACATTGAGAGAACAGAAATATCAAGATTATCCCATTCAACAAGCTTTCCAATCTCACGACTAATGAAAGTCTGAGACAGCATCGGAAACTGCGGAACGAAATATAGAATTTTCTTCTTTTGATCTTTACTCATAAGAACTATTTTTACCCATTCTGGCTCTTTAATAAAGCGGTTGTAACAAATCCTCTCTTCTCTTCGTCCTCAAGTAAAAATTCGTTGTATCCGTTTGTTCTCTTTCCTACAGCAAAATATGTAAAGCCCTGAGCTTCGACTTTCTTTTGATCCAAAAGGTTACGACCATCGAAAACAAATTTTCTCTTTGATGAGCCCATTGCACGCCACAACTTCTCTATGTCTATATTTTTAAACTCACCCCATTCCGTTAGTATACAAACAGCATCAACATCTTTTACAGCTGAGTACATGTCTTCGGCATAGGTAATGTCTTTATCCCCAAGTTCGCGCCTTGAGTTTTCCATTGCCTGCGGGTCATAAACCGAAACAGTTGCTCCATGACCTCGAAGCTCTCGAACAATTTTTATTGCCTTAGAATCTCTAATGTCGTCTGTATCTGCTTTGAATGCGAGACCAAGGCAAGCTATCTTTTTACCTTCCATATTAATTCCAAACACTTTTCTTATTTTTCTAACAAAATGGTGCATTTGCGAGTCATTAACTTCCATAACACTTCTCAATAATTTGAAATCGTATGCCTCCTCTGTAGAAGTTTTATACAATGCAGCAACATCTTTCGGGAAGCAACTTCCTCCATAACCAATGCTTACATTTAAAAAGTGTCTTCCTATTCTTTTATCGTAACCCATGCCCTTAGCAACAAGACCAACGTCTGCTCCTGCGCGCTCGCAAAGCTGGCCGATTTCATTAATAAAAGAGATTTTAGTGGCTAAAATAGCGTTTGATGCATACTTAATCATCTCAGCGGTTCTAAGGTCGCACTCAACCATAGGAGCATCTAAATGACCATAAAATTCACGTAAAACAGTTAAAGCACGCTCATTTTCTGTTCCCACAACAGTTCGATCAGTCTCCTTCATGTCCTCCAAAGCTCTGCCTTCCGCTAAGAATTCGGGGTATGAGGCTACATCAAACTCAACGCCTTCCTCAGCGTACTCTCGAACTATTTGTTTAACACGCTCATTAGTACCTACAGGAACGGTACTTTTAGTTATAATAACAACGTATTTATCACCTTTCTTAAGATTTTGACCGATTTCTTTTGCCACAGCCCACACATAGGATAAATCGGCAGCTCCGGTGTCGGACATAGGAGTACCTACGCATATCAAAATCATGTCTGCGTCCTTCATGCCTTCAGCTAAAGAGGTTGTAAACGAAAGTTTGCCCGTTTTGATATTTCTCAGCACCACCTCGTCAAGACCAGGCTCATAAATAGGCATAATACCCTCTTCAATCTTAGCTATCTTTTTTTCATCTATATCAACTCCAACAACGCTGTTGCCCCAGTCAGCGAACACAGCAGCACCAACTAAACCTACATATCCTGTACCTATAACACATACTTTTTTCATTAAACTCTCCTTTAGTTAGGACCTTTACACCGGCGATTTTTTAAGAAAAGCCTCTTTATCAAAGCGGGCCCTAAATTTATTACTTATACCTTCCAAGAAGGTCATTTATTCTTACTTTTAGAACATCGGTCGACATTCTAAATGTGTTTTCAAAAAAATTTAATCTGGTTGTTTTAACGTATTTCCAAATAACAGGTAATTCTTTAACTTTATACTTGAATTTTTTTGCTAGATATAAAACTTCGACATCAAATGCTCCGAACTGCGGGCGATTTATTTCAGGCGCATTTTCCCCATAAACCTGCAGCTTTGAGAAGATCACCTTTGCCGGCTCTCTTCTAAATAATTTGAATCCGCATTGAGAGTCTTTAATGCCCGGAAGTGCGAAAGCTTGAACCCACGCATTAAAAATTCTTCCCGCTAAATGTCTTGTAAGAGGCTCGTTAATACGAACAGCGCCCGCGCCTTCTCGCGAAGCAATCACTATGTCGTAGTTATGCTCTGTAATCCACGAAGCTAGCTTTTTCAACTCCTCTATAGGAGTAGCAAGGTCTGCATCGCACATATAAATATAATCGCCTTTGGCCTGATACATCCCGGACCAGACGGCAGCGCTTTTACCTTTATGCTTGTTTTTTATTATTACAAGTTCTTTATAAGAAGAAGTGAGGTTTTCCAGTATCTGTACAGTATTGTCGGAGCTGCCATCGTCAACCACAATAACCTCAAATTTCTCTGAAAAAGTTCTCATAAAAGTTATGACTTGGTTTATTGTATTGGCGATTTTATCTGACTCGTTGTAAACGGGTATAACAATGGTGTATTCCATATGATCAATAATTATACACTATTTTTTCTTCCAAATGACCTTGCTATAAATTGTAAAGTTCCACACTAATCCAATAAATATACCTATAAAAAAAGCGCCGTTTCTAACAAAAAATGACTCGCCAAAGGTCTGCTCAGAAAAATGAATTAAGAAACTTCTAAAGACAATTGGTAAATATGATGTTGCGTAGTAAAAACCTAGCTTAGCCGCAAGCTCAATCTTAGAACCTATTTTTCGAGCTGAAAACGACCAAAAATTATTCAGGGTGAATGTAACAAACATTGCAATAAATCCCGACACTAAACTTTCTACAGAGGAGCTCATGTGCAAGAGATCGTGTAAACTAACCGCATAAAGAATATTAAACAGTGCTGAATCAGTAAACAGGCCAATTAATCCGACTCCAAGAAATTTAAAGAACGATTCGTTTTGTCTGTATCTTAGAGTTAAAACCGTTTTTAGAGAGTCTTGGAAATTATCTTTTTCCATTTTCGAATCCCCTCTATCTCTTAAGCCAAAGGCGATAGGAACTTCAGTTATCTTTGCACCGAGTTTATGCATTTTATATAAAAGGTCTATTTTATATGCAAAACCTTTAGAAAGGATACTATCCAGATCTATTTTGTCTACAAAGCCACGAACACGTGAAGCCCTAAAACCCGACGTAAAGTCATTAACATTAAAAATTCCTAAAACTATCTTGGAAAAATAACTACCGCCTATACTTAATAGCTTTCTGTACAAGGCCCAATCAGATGGGATAGAGCCCCCCTTTGCGAATCTTGAACCTATTGCGTAATCCGCCCCGGCATCAAGTGCAGCAATTAATCTTGGGATGTCGGCGGGATTGTGCTGAAAATCAGCGTCCATCTCTACTACTACATCAGCTGACATTTCAGACATAGCATATTTAAAAGCATAAATGTAAGCCGCCCCCAGACCTCGTTTCTCGGGTTCAAGTATTACGCTCACAAAAGGGTAGAGCGCGCTCATTTCTTTAACTTTTTCCGCAGTACCGTCTGGAGAATTTCCATCCACAAAAAGAACCCTTACATCGTGAGAAAGTTCTTTAGTTTCCTGCCAAATCGCCGGAATTAAATTTCCTACATTTTCTACCTCATTATAAGTCGGGACTACAATTACAATTTTCATTTTTTATAAAGCCATTGTCATCATAACGAGAACAAAGACAAAGACGGAAAACGAGAAGTACTCCAAAACTATTTTAGCAGTAACCCGATCCTCAATTGCATGATGTACTATACCCCAAACAAAATAAAATAGCGAACCTAAAAATAGAACAAAAGAGCTTATAACAAAACTGTAAGAGAAATAATCAAAAAAGAAAACGGTAAGTAAGAGCCCAACTATGAGAACTGTAAAATGTATAAAATGATGAGAGTTGCTTTTACCTATAATATGCATGATATATCAAAGGACAGTGCCTGAACTTAGTACAAAAGAAACCCCTACTAATACAACAATTAAAAAATATTATATGGGCGAGAGCGTGCCCGGAGACTCTCGAAATACCCTTCTTAGAAGAATACCAGATGTCCAAAAACAACAATGAAAGTATAAAAGATCCGAAAATTCCAAACAGCAGCTTAGCTGTTAGGGATAGGTCTAAAGACAAAACAACTTTCTCCTGCCCATCGGTTCCGGACATCGAGCTCTTAAAAACTAACGGCTCAAGAGGACTTTCTGAAGCATTTTTTGCCACAATATTTTCTTGGTTTAATGTCGCCAATGTTAGTTCGTTTTGCGCATTTACTTGAGAAATATTTTCGGCGCTTTTCCCTGAACTTGAGGACGGTACTTCTGCGACAGCAGAAGTACCAGGAAAATCCTGATTTTGATTCTGAGCTGAATAAGAAGGATTACGTAGAGTTCCAAACATCTGCACGACAAGCGTAGTCTGATATCCCTCCAGCTCCCCATTTCTTACGGCAAAGCCAATTTCGGAATAATTCGGGCTTAGAAGATTTTCTCTGTGGCTTGGAGATTTATACCAAGCATGAACTACAGCTTTAGAGTTATCAAAATTTTTTGCCAAATTTTCTCCGGCATAAGCATAGTCGTATTGCTCAGAGAGAATAAAATCCCAAGGCTTTACGTTTGTGGGAGAGATATGGGCCCAATAGTTATTTGTAAACATATCCTGAGCTTTCTTGTCAGCCGCTCTATTTAGAGCTTGGTTTATTGTTAGTTCTCCCAATCCGTGCTGCAACCTTATTTGGTTTGTATATCTAAGTAAGTCTTCGGAATTAATGTTCGAAGCATAACCCAAAACTCCAGGAGCCAACTGAGGAGTTGCTCTTATAATTAAAAAAGACAAGACCAGTACGATACAGTATGTAAAAATTGCAGCCTCAGTTAAAAGAGTGGCACGCTGCTTTCCGGAAGGATGCGGCAAAAAATGGTGTTTAAAACTTTTGCTAACTTTGCTTCCCATATTTTATTCTCCAAGAATCAGATTCATTCGAACTATTGCGGCTATCATTAAAACTATCCAAAAAATTACCTCATAAAAAACTTTAGAATCGTGATTAATACTCCCCATCACATATAAGAAAATGGTTGATAATACAATGTTTCCAACAGTCCAACCAATAATAAGCACTAAAATACTTACCGTAAAACTTGAATGCCTCATTAACGAAAGGCTTATAAAATAAAGTGCTGTAGCTAAAGCCCCCACAACGACCTCCGCTATATCTACCTTTTTCAAACCAAAAAGAGTGTAGAATTCGGTTTCAATAAGAGATATTACTGAAAATGAAGCTATAAATGTGATAGGCCAGAGAAAGTCCACACATCAATTATATAACCACAATTGCAAAAAGAAAAAGACTCTGATATATTCCTGGTATGACTGCCTATAAAAACATTGAGACGACTACTTTTGGGCCCCACTTAATTTTTGACGCCTATGGATGTCCTTATAAAACTCTAAGTAACATGGAGCTATGTTTTGGAATACTATCCGATCTTGCCGATCTTGCTGGTATGAAAAAAATGACAGAGCCCTATGTAATAAAAGCTACAAGCAACGAATTTATGGGAGGAAAAGATCCGGGAGGATTTAGTGGATTCGTTATTATCCAAGAATCTCATATTAGTATACATACTTTCGCGAAAAGAGGTTTTGCTACTGTAGACCTGTACTCATGCAAAAACTTTGAACCTGAAAGTGCTGTAGAGTACCTTAAAAAAACCCTACAGCCTAGAGATGTTGATGTAATAAAACTGGATCGAGGACTTAAATACCCCAAGCAGAACATATATAAATAAATGGTGTATTCTTCACAACGTACTTTACTCGCAACATAAAATAAGCACGGAATAGGCTGCGAAACAAAAAAACTCAGCTAAACTAATTTAGAGTATTGCTGAAAGCCTCTTTCTTTTTCTGCTCGACCAAGAAGTATTATGGTAGGCGTAGCTCGCTATCAAGGGAAGAACGGAGGTTGCCTCAGCGAAAACCATTTGTTGATGAGAAAGAGATACCTTGCCCCAAGACTGAGCCTCTGAAAGCGTCGAGCTTGAACAGGCCCCATCTCTGACATCAGCGACAGTTATTTGAACAGCGTATTTGTGCATGGGAACCTCTATTCCCTGGGTTTCAGCACATATAACGGTATCCTGAGCAAAGTTTTTCGGTGCCCCGCCACCAATCATCATTAAACCGGAGTTTTCCGAGGCAATCTTTACTGCCGTAAGCTCACGTAGATCTTTTACGGAATCTATTGAGACGTGTTTTTCAGGACGCTCTGCTTGATGTAAAACAAGACCAAACCCGGCGCTGCTGTCGGAAAATGCGGGACAAAACACAGGCACTTGATTTTTATATGCCTGCAGCACTAATGAATCTTCCTTTTTTCCGGATTTTTCCAAATATCTTCCCATTTCGACTATAAACTCCCTTGAAGATAAAACTCCTTCTCCAATGGAGTTTGCAATATCACGCACAACGCTATCGCATACCTGAAGTTGTTCTTCGTCGATATATGTATCGTAGATTCTATCTATATACAAATCTCTTAGAGTATCATCAGGTACCTCAAATTCTCGAACGTAATGCCTAAAACCTAAAGCCTCAAAAAAATCCATATCAACTATGCTTGCACCCGTTGCTACAACAACATCAACCAAATTGTACTTGATCAGATCAGAATAGATTTTCATACAGCCCGCGGCACTTGTACTTCCGGCTATAGTTAAGATTACAGTACAAGATTCGTCATTTATCATGTCAACAAATATCTGTGCGGCGTTTGAAACTTCCCGTGACGTGAATCCCATAGATCCCATAGAATCAACAAAAGACGTAGGTTCTAGCTTAGTGATGTCTATGTGTTCGATGGGTTTTGCGAGCAGATCTTTTTTACTATACGGCACAGTTAACTTAACTCCTAAAGCTAGCACGTTAGTAGCTTTATATATTTATATTAAGAATGACAAGAAACAGCCGTTGTGTCAAATATATCTCTCTGAATTAAAACGAAAATCCTTTTAATTTTGAAAGCTAAGAAATTTATAACCTAGCATTTTTCTAATTAGTAGAGCGGTGTTAAAGGCGCATTTTGTCGGAGACTCTCTGCCTATCAATTCAACCACATCCACGGCTATTACGTCGTACTTTTTAAATATATGCTTTAATATGCGTAAAGTTTGATACCACCCTAAACCTCCCGGTTCAGGAGTTCCCGTTAACGATACAACGCTGGCATCAAATACATCGACGTCAAATGTTATATAAACTTTTTTGTTTCTAATCACTTTCGACAAATATTCCTGAACTTCTTTATCGCTCATTTCAAATAAATCTTTTGCATATAAAATCGGGTAGTCATTTTTCTTTATATAGGACGCCGCGTCCTCCCCCATGCTCCTAATGCCTAATGCCAAAGTATTAGGAAACATCTCACTTGCCCTTCTCATAACACATGCGTGGCTTTTTTTTGAAGGAGGATAAAAAGACCTCAAATCCGCGTGGGCGTCAAATTGAATGATACTTACGTCTTCTTCCACCTGCTTTAAACCCTCAAGCAAGCCAATCGTAATAGAATGCTCTCCTCCAACAGAAACTATAAATTTACCGGATTTATAATGTTTTAGGAACTCTTTACCTATATATTTTAGATTTGCGTCATGGTCTTCTGAAAAATCCGCGACATCAACGTGGCTAATACCATATATATGGGGCTTGAACTGAAGTTCTTCGTCATATAGCTCGACATTGGCGGAGGCATGCAAAACTGCCGAGGGCCCAAGATCGCACCCGGCCATAAAAGACACGGTGTGCTCATAAGGTATGCTAATGATACAAGCCTTTGATCCTTTATATTGTGCGTATTTTTTATTAATATTAAAGATTTTGTAATCTCTGCCTCAATTAAAGCATTATT
>ERZ795048.1467-NODE-1467-length-21082-cov-10.290389_pt1 | contig 21082 bp, 18 predicted proteins | sample MGYA00375132_ERZ795048 | MGnify/ENA primary metagenome ERZ795048 (study PRJEB30177, sample SAMN05720225) | activated sludge metagenome | isolation source: Anaerobic digester | place: Hong Kong | collected 2014-12-17 ... | reverse complement strand
CGAGGATATACGCGACCACCGCCCACAGCACGATTGCCCCGATCACGAGGATGAACGCGGCGGCGAACAACTCCAGGCTGGTGATCAGGAAGTTGCCGAATCGTTCCGACATGTTCTGCATCGCTCGTCATCCCATGGTGGCATTGGCCGCGGATCGGGGGGCGTCACAGCGGCGGATGTCACCACAGGCTGTGCTTCACGACATAAATCATAGTCGGCCGCAGGCGGCATGAACTTGAAAGGGATGCGGGTGGTGGCGCGGCCTGGTCTTCAGTTGTCGGGTTGCGGCATGTCGGCCTTCCCTGAATGCCGCACGCCTGCCAGTTTGCTGCGGGTCATGAACAGGCGGTACAGCAGGGGGACGACGATCAACGTGAGGATGGTCGAGAACGCCAGTCCCCAGACGATCGCGGTGGCTACCGGACCCCACACCAGCGACTTGCCACCAAGCCCGGTGGCCAGTGAGAACAGCCCGGCGATCGTGGTCAGCGAGGTGATCAGGATGGGGATCACGCGGCGACGCGCGGCGTAGATCGTTGCATGCAGCACCGTCATGCCGGCGGCCAGGCGCTGGTTGCCTGCCGAGATCAGCACGATCGCGGCGTTCACCGCGATACCGGCCAGGGCGACCACGCCGTACAGGCTGTACAGGCTCAACGGGTTGCCGGAGACCAGGAGACCGTAGGTGACACCAGTGAACGCCATGATGATGGTCGACAGGATCATGAACGGCTGCCAGTAGCTCTGAAACTGTGTGCCCAGGATCGCGTACATCACACCGATGCCGAACACGAACAGGATCACGATCGCGTCCAGGCTCTCCTTGATGTCGTCGAGTTCACCGGAGAAATCGAGGTCGATCGCGGGGTATTGCGCTCGGTGGTTTTCCCAGCCCTCGAGCACCCGGGTATTCGCGGTCACGGTGTCGATCTGCGTCTCGTCAATGTCCGCCTCGACCGTGATTGCGCGGCGGAAGTTGTAGTGGCGGATATTGCCCAGACCCTGCTTGCGGCTGACCTTGGCGAGATCGGCGAGGGCAATGCTGCCACCGTCGTGCAGCGGCATACGGAACTGCAGGATGTCGGCGATATCCTGGTAGTTGGCGTCGGCCGCCTGCACCCGCACCTCGAGTTTCTCGCCGGCGTCACGCATGTCGGCGACCACCAGGCCGTCGACCAGCAGCAACAGGGTGCGACCGATCTCGCCGGGATTCAGCCCGGCACGTGTGATTGCGTCGGTGTCGAACGCCAATACCAGTTCTGAACGGCCCTTGTCGGCGTCATCCTCTATGTCTTTCAGTCCCGCAACGCCACGCATGATCTCCTTGAGCTGATCGGCGGCGGCGCGGATCTCGGCGTAGGCGTCACCACGCACCTTGATACTGATCGGCTTGGCGGTCGGTGGTCCGCCGGTCAGCCGCAGGAAAGAGACACGCAGCGGGCCGGGTACGGCGAGCACGCGACTGCGGATGCTCTCCATCATCTCCTCGACCGAGCGCAGACCGGGTGTCTGCGGGTTGAGGCCGACCAGGATCTGCCCGAGGTGGTCGCCGAGGCGTTGCTCGGTCTCGGTAAACATGCTGCCGGCATAGCTGAGGATCGCACGCACCTCACCGTCACGCGCGTCAGCGCGTGCGATGCGCTCGACCTCCTGGACCTTCGCCAGGGTCAACGGCAGAGGTGTCTCGGGCGGCATTTCCACGTTCACGTAATACAGCCGGATGGTGTCGGCGGCAAAAAAATCCATGCGTACCAGGCCCGCCGCCAGGGTGCCGACGGCGCCAACGAACAGCCCGACCACCACTGCCAGGGTGAGCCAGCGGTGGCGCAGTGCCTTGACCAGCAGACGGACATAGCGCACCTGGATCCAATGTGTCATGCGCTCGCGGTGGCGCTGTACACGCGAGGGGTTCCTGAAGCCGACGTCAAGGGCCACGATGTGAGTCGGCAGCATCCAGAACGCCTCGAGCAGCGACAGGCTAAGGGCGAGGATCACGACGGTAGGCACCACGCGCATGAAATCGCCGAGGATGCCGGGCAACAGGATCAACGGGCCGAATGCCGCGATCGTCGTGAGTACTGCCGCGGTGACCGGCGCGGCGACCTCGCGCAGGGCCGCAATCGCGGCAGTCATCGCGTCCGCGCCGTGGCGCAGGCGATAGTAGATGCCCTCGACCACCACGACGGCGTCGTCGACCAGCATCCCGAGCACGATCACCACGCCGAGCAGCACCATCACGTTGAGCGTCTCGCCGGTGCCTGACAGCACCCAGAAGGTGCCGGCGAGGACGAACGGGATGCCAATCGACGTCAACAGGGCGATCCGCGAGCCGAGAAACAGCCAGGTCACCACCAGCACCAGCGCCAGTCCGATGAGTGCGTTGTTCTGCATCAGGCGGATCGCGTTGCGGGTCGTCAGCGTCTGGTCGTCGATAAGCACCAGTTCGACGCCGGTGGCGTCCACATAGGAGTTGCGCTGTGCCAGGTAGACTTTGAGACGTTCGACCAGGTCGATGGTGTTGACGTCGGCCTGCTTGACCACCGCCAGCAGGACCGCAGGCCGGTCATCGTATGTGGTCAACTGGCCCGGGTCGGCACGTGCCCGCTCGATGCGAGCGACATCGCCGAGAGTGATCTCACTGCTGGCACCGACGATCGTGCGTGTGGCCAGGCCGTTGGGGTCGGCGTCCGACCCCACCAGGCGGATCAGCCAGTTCTGGCTGCCAAGGCGCGCATCACCGGCGGCGACATCTTGAAAGAAGGCCGACACGGTATCGGCGACCTGTCCCGGTGTCAGGCGCAGATTTTCCAGCGCGTTCGGCGCGAATCGCACCTGCAGTTCAGGGTCAGGCAGCCCGATCGCATCGACGCGATCGACACCGTCGAGGCGTTCCAGCGCCTCGCGCACGTTGCGCGCCTGACGCCGCAGGTTTTCGTCCATGCCCTGGCCGACCACGGCAATGGTCGCGGAAGGGAAGCCGTTCGCGCTGGTGATCTCGAGGATCTCCGAGTCCTCGGCGGCGTCCGGCAATTCGTCCTGCTTGTTCTGGATCTCGCGGCGCAGATCGGAGATGCGCTTGTCGAACGTGCGCTCGTCGATGTCCTCGAAGCGCACCAGCACGCTGGAGACCGATTCGCGGCTGTTGGACGACATGAACTTGACGTCCTGCACCTTGCGCAGCGCATCCTCGATCGGGTCGGTAACCTTTTTCTCGACGTCGCTGGCGGAGGCGCCGGGCAGTACCGTGGTGATGATGATCCAGTTGAAGTTGATCGTCGGGTCCTGCTGTCGCGGCAATGCCAGGTACGACAGGATGCCCACGACCATCACCAGCACGAAGGTCAGATTGGCCAGCACATGGTTGCGCAGCAGCGAACGGTAGAACGACACTAAGACTTATCCCCGGCGATGGCGGGTTGCACCTCGTCACCGTCCGACAGGCGCTGCCGGCCATCGGTGATCAGCAGGGACTCGGGGTCCAGCGTCACCCGCGCCGGGCGCCCGTCCTCGGCATCGGGCAGGGCGACGAACCTGGCCCGGTCTGCCTCCAGCAGAAACAGGCCGACGCTGCCGTTGCGCCGTACCAGGTAGTCGGCTGGCAGCAACTCACGCCGGCCGGTCCAGAGGATGCGACCGGCGGTGCCGGCGATCGCGCTGTCGGCGGTAAATGCCAGACGCGCCTCGAGGGTTCGGGCGGTGGTGTCTGCCAGCGGGAGCAGCGTGCGCACGGTTACCGGGTAGCGGTCGCCGTTGGCGTCGAAAAATATCGATTCGGCCGCCTGCAGGCCGGCGATCTGTTCGTGGCGCAGGGCCGCGCTGACTTCCTGCCCCGTCGCTTCGAGCAGACCGACAATGATGGTGCCGCGATTGGCGAACCCGCCGGTGCTGGCAAGGCGTTCGGTCACAACGGCATCGAAAGGTGCCTTTATCTCGCAATGACCTGCATCGATCGCTGCCTGTCGTACCACCTCTTCGGCCGCCTGCCTGTCGGCCTCGGTGACCGCCAGGTCGGTGCGCCGCTGGTCCACCAGTTCCTCGCTGATGCTCTTGTTCCTGCCCAGGTTGCGTGCGCGGGTGAGCTGTTCTGCTGCGAACTGCTGCTGGGCCTTCGCACGGTCGAGCGCGGCACGCGCAGCCGCCAGCACCGATTCACTGTGGCGGCAATCGAGGCGGACGAGCACCTGACCGCTCACCACCCGGTCGCCAACCTCCACTTTGACCTCGAGGATGCGCGCGTCGATCTCGGCGGCGAGACGCGGCGTGTTGTGTGGCATCACTGTCGCCGGGGCACTGTATGTCGGCACCTGCAGCAGATCGGCCAGGCGTGTGGTGCGAACCGGAACCGGTTCGGCCAATGCCTCATGCACCCCTGCCAGGGCGAACAGCAGCGTGCCGATGGCGAGCGCGTGGCCGAGCCGCCCGTGAGACCTATAACATGTGTTGTTTCGTGGGGTAACCTGCATCGGTGTAGCATACGACGAAATCGACTTATCGGATGTCCAGGGCCGGTTGCCTGCTTTGGTCGATTTCGTGCAGTAGGGCACAAGGATCTGAAACTTAAAGGGAGTTATTGATGACGACAGCGCTCAGCTTCGAAGAAACCGGACGGATTCTCGATGCGTTCAAGATCCCGTCTGCGCCGGCGGTGTTCATGGAATTGCACGAGTTGATGCAGAAAGACGAGCCCGATATCGACGATGTGGCCGATACCATTGCGAAGGACGTCGGTCTCGCGGCGCTGGTGATCAAGACCGTCAACTCACCGTTTTTCGGTCTTCGTGCCAATGTGACCTCGATACGCCAGGCGACCACGCTGCTGGGACTGCTGAACATCGGCAACATTGTTGCGGGTCTGGCGCTGCGCCGGGCGATGGAGGAAGCAGGCGGTCCTGCGCCTGAACACTACTGGGAGTCGCCGGCAAACGTCGGCATGGTCGCGGCCAGGCTGACCCGGCGTTTCGTCGGTGCACCTCCGGACCAGGCCTACATGCTGGGCCTGTTTCACAATGTTGGCGTGCCGTTGATGATGCAGCGTTTCGGCGACTATGCCGCGACCACCCTTGAGGCCGAGAGTGCAGGACTCGACCCGACCGGGGTCGAGGATGCCAAATACCAGACCAACCACGCGGTCGTGGGCTATTTCGTTTCACGAACCTGGGGGCTCCCGGAACACATCGGTGAACTCATCCGGCAACATCACGATGTGGAAGAGGTGTTGTCGGCGAATGGTGGCCAGCTGTCGCGGGAAGGCGTCCTGCTGGCCGTGTTGAAGATGGCGGAGCATATCGATCAGTGCTATTGGGGCAGGCCCGACGACGCGGAATGGCAGCGCTGCGGCAGTGCCGTGCTGGGCTATCTGGGGATCAGCGACAATGACTTCCAGGACACCGTCGAGGACATGATCGACATGCTGACCCAAAGCTGAATCCCATCCCGTCGCCTGTTCGTGCTGGCATATACTTTGTGCAGCGGGACTTACAGGGGATGGCGATGAGATTGTTTGCGATCCTGGCGATTTCGATGCTCGTATTGGCTGCCTGCAGCAAGAGCGTGGCGGTGCGCGACGCAGTCGGTCGGCAATCCCGGCAGCTCCAGGGTGCCGACCTGGTCGTCAACAGCCCGCTGCCGGTGATGGCGGGCAAGGCGCGTATCTTCGTGCAGGACGGCAGTGTTTCGGGTGGGGACGGGGGCTTTTTCAGTCGCAGTTACGATCAGTACCGGCCGCATTGCGCGTTCGAGATCCGGTCGGTGAGCCATAATGGGTTCACCATCCAGCCCGATACCTTCAAGATCACCCGTGTGCAGGGTTCGATGCAGCAGGTCGTGCAACGCCGCCCCGTGCAGCTTGCCGCACTGCATCTGGCCGGTGGCTTCGACGGCGGAATGGGCGGTGGCGCCTACCACGAGGGATACCATTTCTGGCTGGAATCGGACCGTCAGCCGGAGGTGATGCGCATGAGCTGCTATGGCGTCTATGCCCAGTTCCCCGATCTGCAACCACCGACCCTGCAGGAGGTTGCACAGGCGCTCGGCAGTGTGGCTGCGCTGCGCTACTGACGGCCTTACCCGTCTTGTGATTCGAGTAGCGCAGAGAACGCGCGCACCAGGTCGGCCTTGCTGATGATGCCGACCAGGTGATTTCCCTTGTCCATCACTGGCAGTGCACCAAAGCCGTGCCGGTTGATCAGCGCACAGGCGGTGCCGAGGTCGTCATAGGTATGGACCACGATCGGTGTGCGGCTCATCAGGTCGGACACGCAAAGGTTGTCGTCCAGCTGGTAATCGTGGGACAGATCCGGTGCCTCGTCGACCCAGTCGGGCCGTCGCAGATCGCGGTCGCTGAGTATGCCGACAAGTTGGGCGCCGTCGAGCACCGGCAGGTGACGGATGTGCGCCTCGCGCATGCGGAAAAAGGTCTCGCGAATCCCGTCTGCGGGTGCGGCCGTTACCACCTTGCGGGTCATGAATTCACTGACGCGCACGTCTCGTTCCTCCGGCGGGGTTCATAAGCAGTCAGCATCGTTCCAACGGTCCTGGCTGTCAGCCATGGCTGCTTCCCTCTCTCCCAACTCCCTCTCAGGGGGAGAGCGGGGAGCAGGCTTGCTTCACGGGGTTCACGCTAACGCGGCTTGCGCCGCGTACCAGAAGGCTTGCGCTTCACACCATGCGTCTGTTGCGTCCGGAAGCTGCCTTTGCCGTCGCCACGCGGCGACGGTGTCCTCGCCCCTTCCGGCCGGCCGCCGGTACCGGCAGGTTGAAAGCTCGGTACCAGGTGACGCTTGCCATTGCCGATCAGATCGGCCCGGCCCATCGCCTGCAGCGTCTCGCGCAGCAGTGGCCAGTTGTTCGGATCATGGTAACGCAGGAACGCCTTGTGGACGCGGCGCTGGCGCCGTCCCTTCGGCGAAAACACGGGCTCGGATGAGCGCGTTATCTTTTTCAGTGGATTGCGGCCGCTGTGCCACATGGCGGTCGCCATCGCCATCGGTGACGGCAGGAAGGCCTGCACCTGATCGGCACGGAAGCCGTTGGCCTTGAGCCACAGCGCAAGGTTCAGCATGTCCTCGTCGGTGGTGCCGGGGTGCGCCGCAATGAAATAGGGGATCAGGTATTGTTCCTTGCCGGCCTGCTTGGAAAACTTGTCGAACATCGCCTTGAAGCGGTCGTAAGTCCCCATGCCGGGTTTCATCATTTTCGATAGCGGTCCCTGCTCGGTGTGCTCGGGTGCAATCTTCAGGTAGCCACCGACGTGGTGGGTGACCAGTTCCCTGACGTATTCCGGCGTCTCCACCGCGATGTCATAGCGCAGGCCGGACGCGATGAACACGCGTTTGATGCCGGGCAAGGCCCGTGCCTTGCGATACAGGTGGACCAGCGGCATCTGGTCGGTCTTGAGGTTGTCACAGATCCCGGGATACACGCAGGAAAGGCGCCGGCAGCTGGATTCGATCTTGGGGTCCCTGCAGTGCAGCCGCCACATGTTTGCGGTCGGCCCGCCGAGGTCGGAGATCACACCGGTGAAGCCGGGCGTATGGTCCCGGATGTTCTCGATCTCGCGCAGGATGCTGTGTTCCGAGCGGTTCTGGATGATCCGGCCTTCGTGCTCGGTGATCGAGCAGAACGAGCAGCCGCCGAAACAGCCGCGCATGATGTTGACCGAGAAGCGGATCATCTCGTACGCGGGGATGCGCGCATCGCCATAGGCCGGGTGTGGTATCCGCTGGTAGGGAAGCTCAAACACCTTGTCGAGTTCCGGGGTACGCAGCGGGATCGGCGGTGGATTGATCCACAGGTCGCGGTCGCCGTGGCGCTGCACCAGCGCGCGCGCATTGCCCGGGTTCGACTCGAGATGCAGTACGCGCGAGGCATGTGCGTAAAGTACTGGGTCGTCGCGCACCGCCTCGAATGCCGGCAGCCGCACCACTGTCTGGTGGCGATCCTGGCCTTTCGGGCGGGTGTGCAGCGTCACCACGGTGGGACCTGGTTCGACGATGGTATCAACCGCATCCTGTGGCGGTTGCGCCGCGTCCTGGCGCGTGGTGTCGAGATACGGGTCAGGGTGCGCCTCGATCCTGCCGGGGGCATCGATATGGCTGGAATCGATGACCGTCCAGTTCGCCGGCAACGCTCGTCGCGCAAACGCACTGCCTCGCAGGTCCGTGATGTCGGCGATCGCCTCGCCGCCGGCCAGGCGATGGCTCAGTTCGACGATTGCGCGTTCCGCGTTGCCAAACAGCAGCATGTCCGCCTTGGCGTCGATCAGTACGGAACGCCGCACCTTCTCCTGCCAATAGTCGAAATGCGCAATCCGCCTCAGGCTCGCCTCGATACCGCCAATCACGATCGGGACATCCTTGAACGCCTCGCGGCAACGCTGTGAATAGACGATCACGGCGCGGTCGGGTCTCTTGCCCCCTTCTGCATCTGGTGTGTAGGCGTCGTCGGATCGCAGGCGGCGTTCCGAGGTATAGCGGTTGACCATCGAATCCATGTTGCCGCCGGTGACACCGAAATACAGATTGGGCCGGCCGAGGCGTGCGAAGTCCTTAGCGCTGTCGAAATCCGGCTGCGCGATGATGCCGACGCGAAAGCCCTGTGCCTCGAGCACGCGACCGATCACCGCCATGCCGAAGCTGGGGTGATCGACGTAGGCGTCACCGGTGACGATGATGATGTCGCAGCTGTCCCAGCCGAGCAGGTCCATCTCGCCGCGCGACATCGGCAGGAAGGGCGCGGGACCGAACTTGTGCGCCCAGTGGCGGCGGTGACCGAAGAGATCGGTAGCAGGCGGCTGCATGAAAGAAATGGCTGATCGAGCGCAGAACGGATTTACCAATATAGCACCGCCTTGGCGGAGATTTCCTTTCCCCCCTCGACGGCAGGGGAATAGGGTGCGGTTGTGGTAGCCTTGAGTCGACTGCTGTCCTTCGGGGGGTGTCGAAAATGCGCCTGTCTACGGTCACTTTGATGTGTACAGGTGTGCTTTTTGCCTGTGGTGGACGCGACGACCATGATCATCCCCAACTCAAGTCAGGTGCAGACCTCTACAACCACCATTGCGCCGCGTGTCACCAGGGTTCGGGTGACGGTACTTTTCTCAAGGGTGTTCCACCGGTCAGGTACACCACGATGACCTATCGCCAGATGGTCCACTACATCCAGGGTCACGGACGTGCGGAGGATTCGCGGATGCCGACTTTCTCTGCAATGCCCAAGCATGAGGCCGAGGCAATTGCGATCTATGTCCGTCGTCAGCTCAATCTCAGGTAGAACGCCTAGGGAGCTGCGCCAATGAAACGCACATGCCTGGGTTCGATTTGGCTTTGGCTGCTGACAGTTGGCATCGCCCGTGCGGCCGACATGGAGCATTCAGATCCGGTGGCGCCGGTGATTCTCGGCGTCACTGGCATCCTGGTATTCGCCGTGATGGGCCGTTATGTCTCGCGCCGGTTCCATCAGCCCACGGTACTCGGTGAACTGATTGTCGGCATCGCGCTGGGCAATCTGGTCTATCTGCTCGGTGGCGACTTCATCCTGGCACTGCGCGAGGGTACAGGACTGTTCGATATCGTGGACCTGACCCTCGGCGGGCTTTCGCTCGACGAGGCGGCGCGGCAACGCATCGCCGATCCGCAAGTGGCGCAGAAGATGGTGGAGATCCTGGAGGGACCGCACGGTGGCCAACTTCTGGGAATCGCCCATACGATCGACATCTTTTCGCGCTATGGCGTGATATTCCTGCTGTTCCTGGTCGGTCTGGAGAGCAGTGTCGAGGAGATGCGCACGGCCGGTGTGCCGTCGCTGCGGGTTGCCATGGTGGGGATGTTCACCCCGTTCATCCTCGGCCTGATGGTGGCGTGGTTGGCCTCGCCAGATCATTCCCTCGGGGCCCTGCTGTTCATCGCAGCCACCCTCGGCGCCACCAGCGTCGGCATAACCGCGCGGGTGCTCAGTGAGCTCAACGTGCTGCATTCGCGCGAGGCCAGCATCATCCTCGGGGCAGCGATCTTCGACGACGTGCTGGGTCTGATCTCGCTCGCAATCGTTTCGGGAATCGTGGTCAGCGGCAGTCTGCAGGGCGATGTGATTGCGCAGATACTGGCGTTGTCTGCGCTGTTCGTCGTGGCGTCGCTGTATGGCGGTCCATTCATCCTGCGGGCGCTGATCCACTCGATGCGTGACATGGAGTTCGCCGAGGCCAAGATCTTTGTCAGCTTCATCTTTGTGATGGGTCTGTCGTGGTTCGCTGACCTGGTGGGGCTTGCAACCATCATCGGTGCATTTGCTGCCGGGCTGATCATGAATGACTGTTACTTCCGTGACTGGGAAAAGGACTGTGTGAAGAGTGCGGTCACGATCAAGAGCCTGATGGCGCCGCTCGAGGCCATTCTGGTGCCGATCTTCTTCGTCCTGATCGGAATGCAGGTCAAGCTCGAGAGCTTCCTCAGTGTGGACGTGATCGTGTTCGCCAGCGGACTGACGGTGGCCGCGATCATCGGCAAACTGGCCAGCGGCTATTTTGCCGGGCGCGGCCTGAACCACCTGGCGATCGGGCTCGGTATGATGCCGCGTGGTGAGGTGGGACTGATTTTCGCCAGCATCGGCAAGGCGCTTGGGGTGATCAACAGCCAGTTGTTTTCGTCCATTGTGCTGATGGTGGTGATCACCACGGTGATTGCACCTTCTCTGTTGAAGTACGCATTGCGCCGCGGGGTCTGCGAGAATGGACTCAGCGAAGCGGAGACAAGGCAGTGATCATGAAATGGCGGGGAGTTGTGCTGATTGCGGTGTCGGCGCTCGGCGTGGCCTGCACCCAGGAGACCCAGAACAAGCTCGGCCGGGCGATCCAGAACTGGACCGGCACCAATGGCGTACTGGAGATCTACTCGGGTGACACGCTGGTTCGCCGCTTCATCGAGGTCGACAAGCTGAGTACGGCCGTTGCCACCCAGGGCAACGAGCCGCGCCCGTATCGTTTCGGTTATGGCGTGTTCGACGAGAACCTGAACATGCAGAAAGACCCGGGTGAGAAAAAGGTCTATTTCGAGTTCAGTGATTACTCGACACCGTACGTGTTCTTCGAACACCCGCACTGAGCCCGGCGTTGATCATGCCGCGGTCAGCGGCACTCGCTGTTGGCCAGGCTGCAGGCGTGGCGCAACAGCAGATAGCCGGCCAGGCCGGATATCAGCGAGCCGAGCATGATCCCGATGCGCTCGTCGAACATCACCTGGCCCGCGTTCTCGAAGGCGAGGCTGCCGATGAACAGGCTCATGGTGAATCCCACACCGCACAGCAGTGCGATGCCATACAGACCCAGCCAGCCGCTGCCGCGCGGCAGACTCGCAAAACCCAGCCTGACCGCAGCCCAGCAGAACACGAACACCCCCACCTGTTTGCCGACGAAAAGACCGGCCATGACACCCAGCGGAACCGGGTGCAGCACGTATTCCAGTGTCACACCATGTAGATCGATGCCCGCATTGGCGAACGCGAATATCGGCAATATCACGAATGCAACGACCGGGTGCAGATCGTGTTCGAGGGCACGCAGCGGTGAGTGATTGGGTCGTTCGGGGTGGCGCATCGGGATGAATATCGCCAGCACGACCCCCGCCAGCGTCGCGTGAACGCCGGATTTCAGTACCGCAATCCACAAAACGATGCCGACGAAGACATAGGGCACCAGCGCGGTCACATTCCGCCGGTTCAACATGAACAGGAAGGCGATGCTCACGGCTGCGATGGTCAGGGCCGTCGTCGAGAGTCCGTCCGTGTAGAACAGCGCGATGATGATGATGGCGCCGATGTCGTCAAAGATCGCCAGCGAAACCAGGAATACCTTCAGCGACGTCGGTACCCTGCTGCCGAGCAACGTGAGGATGCCTAGTGCAAAAGCAATGTCGGTAGCGGCAGGGATCGCCCAGCCGGCCAGCGCGACCTCGTCGCCCCAGTTGATGTAGGCATAGATGACGGCGGGCAATGCCATTCCGCCGATAGCGCCGACTGCCGGGAGCAGAATGCTTCCGGATTTCGACAGTTCGCCCTCGATCAGTTCTCGTTTGAGCTCCAGGCCGACGAGAAAGAAGAAGATCGCCATCAGCCCGTCGTTCACCCACATCAGCAGGGGTTTGGCGATTTGCAGTGGGCCGACCCGTATCTCGACCGGCATATCGAACAGCCAGGCATAAATACCTGCGGCCGGCGAGTTTGCGAGCAGCATTGCGGCGACGGCCGCCAGCACCAGCAGGATGCCGCCAGCGGACTCGAGGCGAAGGAAGTCGTTGAGGCTTTTCAGCATGCCGTGTCTGTTTCCCTTGTTCGGTTGGCCAGCGAATGTTCGCAAATTGAGCGCGCGCTTGCAGCCACTTCAGATCGGGTTTCTTGAAGTTGCCCGCGATCACGCAGGCCGGGCGGCCCGCGACACCCGGGCATAAGCGATTGGAAAACCGGAAAAAATAGCGACTGGCCGGGCGTGCGAGCGTATAATCCGCGCCCCGCTATGCTTATATAGCCTCCGCAACCCCCATTGGTCCTGTCATGTCTGAACAAACTACCGACTTTGCCTCGCTGGGTCTGCCCGGCCCGCTGCTCGCCGTATTGGCGGAGGTCGGCTACGAGACGCCGTCGCCGATCCAGGCGCAGGCCATCCCGCTGCTGCTCGGCGGCAGTGACCTGATCGGTCAGGCGCAGACCGGCACCGGCAAGACTGCCGCGTTTGCGCTGCCGCTACTGGCGCGCATCGATCCGGCGGCCAACCATCCGCAGCTGCTGGTGCTGGCGCCGACCCGCGAACTGGCGCTGCAGGTCGCCGAGGCGATGCAGACCTATGCGCGCTTCCTGCCCGGGTTTCACGTGCTGCCGATCTATGGCGGGCAGGGTATGGGTCTGCAACTCAACCAGCTGCGCCGCGGCGTCCAGGTGGTGGTCGGAACGCCGGGCCGCATCATGGACCATATGCGCCGCGGCACCCTGGATATCTCGCGCCTGCAGGCACTGGTGCTGGACGAGGCCGACGAGATGTTGCGCATGGGTTTCATCGATGACGTCGAATGGATCCTGCAGCACACCCCGCCGCAGCGACAGATCGCGTTGTTCTCCGCCACCATGCCGGCCGAGATCCGCAAGGTCGCCGAGCGTCACCTGCGCGACCCGCAACATGTCAGGATCGCGTCGCGCACCACGACCGCGGAGAACATCCGCCAGCGCTACTGGCCGATCGGAGGGTTGCACAAGCTCGATGCCCTGACCCGGATGCTGGAGAACGAGACTTTCGACGGCGTGATCATCTTCGTACGCACCAAGACCGCTACGGTGGAACTCGCCGAAAAACTCAGCGCGCGCGGATTTGCCGCCGAGGCGCTGAATGGTGACGTCCCGCAGGCGCAACGTGAGCGCACCGTGGACCGGCTGCGCGACGGCAAGACCGATATCCTGGTCGCCACCGACGTGGTGGCGCGCGGGCTGGACGTCAAACGTGTCAGCCATGTCATCAACTACGACATCCCGTACGACACCGAGTCCTATGTGCACCGTATCGGTCGCACCGGGCGTGCCGGCGCCGCCGGCGAGGCGATCCTGTTCGTCGCCCCGCGCGAACGGCGCATGTTGCGTTCGATCGAAAAGGCAACCGGGCAGCAGATCGAGCCGATGGACCTGCCGTCGGTGCACGATATCAACTCCAAGCGCACCGAACGTTTCAAGGCCAGCGTGCGCGAGACCATCGAGAGCCAGGACCTTGCGCTGTATTACCGGCTGGTCAGCGAACTCGAGCAGGAAGAGGACCTCGATGCGCTGCAGATCGCCGCTGCGCTGGCCAAGCTGGCGCAGGGCGACGTACCGTTGCTGCTCGATCCCAAGGCCGAGTCGGCGCGCCCGGCGCGACGCGATTTCGATTCCGCCGATCGTGACGACCGTGAGCGGCGGCCGGCCCGGCCGGAACGCCAGCGGCCGCAGAAGTCGCTGGAAACCCAGGCGCTGCCGCTGAAGGACTTTCCCGAGGTCGAGATGGCACGCTACCGCGTCGCGGTGGGTTATCAGCACGGCGTGAAGCCGGGCAACATCGTCGGCGCGATAGCAAACGAGGCAGACCTTGAGAGCCGCTACATCGGCCATATCGAGATCTTCGACGATTTCACCACGGTCGACCTGCCCGCCGGGATGCCGGCCGAGACGATGCGCGACCTGCAGAACACCTGGGTGTGCCAGCAGCGACTGGCGATCCAGCCGCTCAGTGAATTCGATCCCGCAAGTGCCGCACCCAGTGCAAAACGCCCGGCACGTGGCGGGGACAAGGGTGCTGCCCGGCCGCCGAAGCGGCCGCGCCGCGACGCCGCCCAGGGTGCGCCGGCGGAACGTCCGCCACATCGGTACGAAAAGTCAGCGCATGCGGGTGAGGCGCCGCGACCGGAGCGGACGCCCAAGCGTTTCGCGCAGGATCGCGAGGCCGGGCAGGTGCCGCCGCGCAAGCCGTTCGCGGCCAAGGGCCCGGCCAGGGAACGCGGGCATGCGGCGGGCGATGCCAGCATCAGCGATGACCGCAGGCCGGCGTACAAGTCGGGAGGCAAGGGTGCGGCCGCCAGGCCGGGGACGAAACCGGGTGGCGGTTATCCCAAGAAAAGGGGCAAGCCGGCGGGTGACAAGCCGCCGAAACCGCGCCTTTCGCTCAACAAGGGCCCCAAGGGCGACGCCTGACGGCCTCTCGTTTCAACGCCTTGCCAGGTAACTGTCAAGCGCGTTGGCAAAGGCCTGGCGGTCGGTTGGCGACAGTGGTGGCGGTCCGCCGCTGGTGAGGCCGCTGCTGCGCATCGTGTCCATGAAATCGCGCATCGTCAGGCGTTCGCGGATGTTGTCCGGCGTGAAACGTTCGCCGCGCGGACTGACCACCTCGGCCTGCTTGGCGATTGCATCGGCCGCCAGCGGGATATCCGATGTCACCACCAGGTCGCCCGGTTCTGCGCGACGCGCGATCTCGTTGTCTGCCACATCGAAACCTGCAGACACGGTCAACATGCGGATGTGGCGCGACCGCGGCACTTCGATCGACTGGTTGGCGACCAGTGTCAACTCGACCTGGCAGCGTTCGGCCGCTCGATAAAGGATGTCGCGGATCACCCGCGGACAGGCGTCGGCGTCGACCCAGATGGCCATCTGCGGGCTCCCGGTTACTGAACAAGGGCAGGGGCGGCATTGGCCGCCCGGGTTGTGCGGCCATTCTACCCCCGCGGGATGCGTGTATCGGCTAATTGCCGCGCAGGGCGCGCAACATCTCGTCGGGTTCGAGGCGTCGCGTGTAGTCGGCGTTGACGAAATGGAAGCGGATGATGCCGTTGCTGTCGATCACATAAGTGGCGGGCACTGGCAGAATGAAGCTGGCATCGCCATTGAACGCGGGGATGTCGATGCCGAGCGAGGTATAGATCGGGCGCAGCTGTTCAGGCAGCTCGAAGGCCAGGCCGAAGGCCTCGCTGATGCGGTTGCCGCGGTCACTCAGGACATCGAATTCCAGTGCGTGACGGGTCTGGGTGTCCAGTGTCTTGTCCGGAAGCTCGGGCGAGATCGCGACCAGTTCGGCGCCTGTGGCACGGATTTCCGGCAAGGCCTGCTGCAGTGCACGCAGTTCCATGTTGCAGTAAGGGCACCAGCCGCCACGATAGAAGCTGAGCACGACGACCGAATCCGCCAGCATTTCGGTCAGGCGCCTCGGTTCACCGAGGTGGTTGGGGAGCACGAAATCCGCTACCCGGTCCCCGGTCTTGAGGCTGCGGTCGGCAATACCCAGGGTCTCGAGTTGCCGCGTCGCCTCGGCCATTGTCTGCAGGACTGGGGCGGGCACGCGCTGGGCCTTGGCGGCATCGTATTCGGCAATCGTCTGACGCAGATTGGACATGACTTTTCTCTGGTTATTGAATGATTGTTCCAGAATTTATAGCTGTTATGGAATGATCATTCAAGTATCTTTGCCCAGGGCTATAATGAAAGCGTTGAATCAACGGGTGGCATGACGTGGCAAGACCGGTGGGTTTCGATCGAGAACAGGTCCTGGCGGATGCGACCAAAGTGTTTTGGGCGCACGGCTACTTTGACACCAGTGTCAGCAAACTGGTTGACGCCACGCGGCTCCAGCCAGGCAGCCTGTATGCCGCTTTCGAGTCCAAGGAAGGATTGTTTCTGGCTGCACTGGATCACTATGCCGGGCAGAGCCTGGCAAGACTGCGCAAGATCCTCGGTGATGCGCCCGATCCGCTGCAGGGGGTCCGCCGGTTTCTCGAGGAAATGGCCGAGGCCGACCCGGAAGCGGCCGTCCGTGGTTGCTTCCTGGTCAATACGGTACTGGAGGTGGGGCGGCGAAATGCCGCTGTACAGGCCCGGTTGCGACAACACCTTACGGTCATCGAACACGAACTGGCCGAGGCGCTCAACGAGGCCCGTGCCGCGGGACTGCTGGCGCCTCGGAAATCGCCCGGGGAACTGGCCAAGTTCCTGATGGCGACGATATGGGGTGTGCGTGTGCTCGGAAGCACCGGGGCCGGCGCCGACGACGCGCGGACAGTGCTCGGCATGGCTTTGTCCGTTCTCGACGCCTGACGCCGCAATACGAACCGGACAGTCGCGTGGCCGTACCTTTCTATCCCGCCTTGTTCTTTCTGGCGGCCCTGTGGGGCGGCTCTTTCCTGTTCATGCGTGTCGCCGCGCCGGTGCTTGGCCCGGTGTGGTTGATCGAAGTCAGGGTGCTGATCGCGGGGTTGGTGCTGTTGCCGCTGCTGGCACACCGACGGCAGTTGTCGGCCTTGCGTGGGCACTGGCGACTGTTGATGTGGGTCGGTTGCCTCAACGCGGCCCTGCCGTTCACCCTGTTGGCCTACTCGTCGGTGTACCTGACCGCGGGCATGACCTCGATACTCAATGCGACGGTCCCGATCTTCGCCGCGTTGATCGGTTTCCTGGTATACGCCGAGCCACTCGACCGTGCGCGCGGTCTCGGCGTGGTGCTCGGGTTCCTCGGCGTGGTGGTGCTGGTCGGGACTCCGCACGATGGGGGTGTGTTGCCGCTGCTGCCGATCGCGACCGGACTGGCGGCGGCCGTGTCGTACGTGTTCGCGGCAAACTTTGCCAAGCGCCGCCTGATGCAGGTACCGGCGCTGGTGTTCGTCACCGGCAGCCAGCTCGGCGCGGCCGTCGCCCTGCTGCCGTTGTTGCCGTTTTTCCCGCCGCCGCAGTTGCCCAACATGACGGTGGTGTCGGCGGTGTTTGCACTGGCCGTGTTGTCGACCTCGCTGGCATTCCTGATCTATTTCCAGCTGATCCGCGAGGTCGGTCCGGCACGCACCCTGAGCGTCACCTACCTGATCCCGGTGTTCGCCATCCTGTGGGGTGCGCTGCTGCTCGGCGAGACACTGACACTGAGCATGCTGCTCGGAGGGGTGCTTATCCTGCTGGGGGTCGCGCTCGCCAACCACCGCGGTTTTGCCGGTCTTTGGGGGCGTCCGCCGTCGCGTTGACACCGTCGCCTGGAGCCGCCGGCTGCGGGTGACGGCCCCAGGCTGGATGAGGGTGGCTGCATCGGCCCCCCGGGCTATTCAAACTCCATCGCGCGAAATATCAGGCTGGCATTGAGCCTGGCGAGTTCGTCGTAGGTATCCAGGTGCGAATAGGCCGACTGATCGATTGACGATACGTCCTCCAGGCCGCCGCCATCCCTGATCAGGGCGCCGATCTGCGCACGCATGTAGACCAGGTAGTCACGGGTATACCGGGCCACCTCGGCCATGTCGGTAGGCACCCCGTGACCGGGCACCACGATCTCGGCACCGAGCGCAGCGAACTTGTCCCAGGTCTCGATCCAGGCAGCGGTATCGGTGTGTTCGAATACCGGCAGCATGCGCTGGTGAAAGGCGATGTCGCCGGCGATAACGACTTTCTGCTGCGGCAGCCATACCGAAATGTCGCCGGGGCTGTGTGCCGACCCGAGGTGCAGCAGCTCGATGTGCCTGTTGCCCATCTCGATGACAAGGCTGTCCTCGAATGTCTGGTCGGGCAGAACCAGCCTCGTGCCCATGCCCTTGTCGCGCGAGCGTTGCAGCACGCGCTGCAGGATCGCCTCGCCATGCGCCTTCAGCTCGGCCAGGGTATCGGCATGGGCGATGATCGTCGCACCCTGTTCCTTCCAGTACGCCGAACCCATCGCGGCGTGACCCTGGCCGTTCTCCAGGACCACGTATTTCACCGGTTGGTCGGTGATCTTCCTGATCTCTTCGTGCAGGGCGCGCGCCAGCAGGTAGTTGTCGCTGGCGTTGACCACCAGCACACCGTCGTCGCTGACGATAAACGACAGATTGTTGTTGTGGCCGGAGTTCTCGTAACTCGGCGGTTCGGTGGCACCGATCGCCGACCATACGCCGTCAGCGACCTGCTGCGGCTTGCGGAACAGCATCGAGTCGAGCGCCAGGTCCGGTGCCTCGACCGGCAGGCCGCTGTCGCGCCAGGTGAAGAAACCGTCTGCATAGTTGCTGACATGGGTGTAGCCCATCTGCATCAGGGTCGCGGCCGCCAGCGGACTGCGCTGGTTGATGCCGCAGTACACGACGATCGGTGTGTCGGGGTCGGGCACTGTGTCCGCCACCCGGAACTCCAGCCAGCCACGCGGGATGTTGTAGCTGCGCGGGGCGTCGATCATGCCACCGAGCAGATGGATCTCGCGTGGCGTGCGCACATCGATCAGGACCGTGTCGGGACGCTGTCGGATCGCCTCTTCCAGCTCGAAGGTCGAGATATTGCTGATGGTCTGGTTGGCCTGATCGAGCAGTTGCTGGCCCGATTGCAGCGCCGGCACAGTCGCGCTGGAGAGCGCGGTGAGGACTGCCAATGCGCTCGCGAGCGGTCCGGTCGAGCGTGCCGTGCGTCTGTCGTGCATGATTCGTTTCCCCTGAATGACTGCGACACGATTTTAGACGTATTTACTGTCCGGATGAATCGTGTCGCGGCAAGTCGTGCCGGCAACCGGGCGTCGCCAGATATTGATCTGAATCAAGGTATCCGATTATTCCCCCGTTGTCAGGGTGCCGGTGGGGTTGTGGCGCTGTCCCACTGTACTGCAGCATCGATCGAAACTGAGCCCTGTGCGCTGATCGCTTTATCGCAATGGGCCAACCGCACCACCCTGACCCCGGCGACTACCCCGTGACATTGATGAGCGACGTTCGCGAATCCCTGGCGGCCATCGAAGCGCTGCCGCTGCCGCGTACTGTGCGGATCCTGAATCTGTGCGGCGATCAGGAGCGCATTATCTCCGTGTCCGAGATGCGCCGCGCCTTGCCGCGCCAGGTGGAGTTGGTGTCGGGGCCGGGTTGTGCGGCGAGCATCTGCCCTGAGGCCGATATTCACCAGGCGATCTGCCTGAGTGAGCGGCAGCCGGTGACGGTATTGGTTGCGGACAACCTGTTGCGTCTGCCGCTGAGCCGCGGTAACGGCGCGCGGCGTTCATTGTCCGATGCGCAGCGGCTCGGTGCCGATGTGCGCGTCGCTTCCGCGCCGATTCACGCGGTGATGATGGCACGCGCCGAGCCTGATCGAGAGATGGTCTACTTCGTCGCCGGCTTCGAGACGCTGCTGGCGCCGCTCGCCGGGATGGTGCTGGAAGGCTTGCCCGACAACCTGTCGATCCTGCTTTGTGGCCGGCGGGTGGAACCCCTGGTCGAGCAGGAACTCCATGACGAGACTGGCGATATCGATGCGCTGCTGTTGCCGGGCAACCGCTGTGCGGTGACCGGTACCCGGCAGTGGGAGAAGCTGAGCGCGGATTTTCGTCGCCCTGCTGTGGTCGCGGGATATACGTCACCGAATATTCTGTCGGCGATTCACATGGTTCTGCAGCAGCACTGCAACGGCGAGGTGCGGGTGGACAACCTTTACCGCGGCCTGGTCAGGCCGGAGGGTAATGCCCTGGCGCGCGACCAGCTCGACCGTGTGTTCGAACTCGTTGCCGGTGACTGGCGTGGTCTGGGGGCGGTGCAGGGCACGGCATTCCGTATGCGTCGCACCTACGACGTGTTCAATGCCGACCGGCGTTTTCCCGACTATCGCAGCGAGTTGCTGCCGGATGCCGGCGGGATGCCGGACGGTTGCGAGTGTGCGGCGGTGGCGCTTGGCCGCAAACCGCCGCTGGCGTGCCCGCTGTTTCTCGTGCGCTGCACGCCGCAGCAGCCGTACGGTCCCTGTATGGCGTCAGATGACGGTGCCTGTTATCTGCAACGGACAGCCTGACGCCGAGCGCCGCAAGGCTACTGGGGGCATTGCGCCTTGTATCCCTTCTCACCCTCGGGAGAAAGCCAGGAGCAGCGGATAGAGATCCAGCTGTCAGCCGCAATCCCAAGCTTCAGCGGGCGGTCGTGTTGATGTCTGATCAATCGCGCCAAAAAGGCTTCGCCGCCTCGGCATTTGCGACGCCGCGGCTCAGGCCGATGTCGTCGAGCTGACTGTCTGACAGCAGTGCAAGCTGTCGACGCTGCTTTGCACGTTGTTGCCACATTGACACCAGAGCAGCGGCGCGCGCGATTGCCGGGTAGCGGATGCGATGGCCGGCCGGCCGGTAGTTCAGTGTCATCGTGGTCATCGTGCTCTCCCTCTTCATCCGCATCCCCGCGAACCGGGGGGTATTGCTTACAGGTTCAGCTTAGTTGGACTACTGTTACACCAACAGTTACAAAAAAATAGAAATGTAATGAGTACAGTGTGGAGTGCGGTATGACAGTTTCGGCGCCGGCGTCCAGCCAGGGGTTTCTCTACGACCAGGTCATCGGGCATGTCCGTCAACTGGTGGACAAAGGCACCCTGAAGCCGGGCGACCGAGCACCTTCGCTGCGTGCACTGAGCAGGCAGCTGCGGGTCAGCATATCGACCGTCAGCCAGGCCTATGCGGCGCTGCAGGAGCTGGGGGTGCTGCGGGTGCGTCCGCAGTCCGGCTATTACGTGGACAGTACCGCGGGCAGGCCGCAGGATTCCCCGGTTCCCCGCAAGACCGCGGTCAGCCAGCAGCCGCGCAAGGTGCGTTTCGGCGAGTTGTTCGAGGAGATCTTCAGCGTCG
>ERZ795048.1459-NODE-1459-length-21162-cov-6.304307_pt1 | contig 21162 bp, 21 predicted proteins | sample MGYA00375132_ERZ795048 | MGnify/ENA primary metagenome ERZ795048 (study PRJEB30177, sample SAMN05720225) | activated sludge metagenome | isolation source: Anaerobic digester | place: Hong Kong | collected 2014-12-17 ... | reverse complement strand
CGTATGTGCATCTGGTGATTGTGGAACTGGATGAGATGGGGACGGCGCTGTTGCTTCAGGCGTTGCGTATGTGCCATTATCCTAATTATACGGAGGTAGACCCTACTCTTGGGGAGAAGAGGACGAAGGGGATCAATCAGCATAAAACGAAGATTACGATTATTGACCCGGAACTGTACGCGATGGGTAAGCGGGCGCAGTTGGAGTCGCATTATCCGTATATCAATCTGATTGAGGATATTGAGGTGGAATTTGTGGATACGCATCTGGGGGATCCTAGGGCGCAGGAGATTATTGCGCGGGTGGCGCAGGATGTGCATGCGGTGATGACTATTGTGATCAATCATCCAGCACCCGACGAGGCGTTGTCTATGGGATTGAATCTTCCGGAGGCGGTGTACTATCAAAAGGATATGGTGGTGCGCAATGAGCGGGGGCAGACGATAGAAAATAGAATCAATAATACGGTGCTGGTGCGCCAGGAACTGAAGGAGGGGCTCAGTGATATTTTGGATGAGGATGTCATCCGATTTAATCATGTGTACACGTATGGGATGGGCAATCAGGAGATTGACTTGGATTGTTTTGATGACTTGATTCCTATGTATTTCAATGCGGACTATGAGTGGAATGAGTGGGTGAAGCAGGCGGCCAATCAGCAGGAGTTGGAGGGTCGGGTGAATACGTCTATCGATAGACTTTTTGAGATTGTCGAGACGTATAAGCAGACGAAGGACAAGGCGGCTAAGGTGGCTTTTGTGGAGCATTTCACGCAGGTCAATGCGTATTGGGGAGTATTGCTGGAGAAATTGCGTTGGAGCAATCGATATACGCTCGATGTGTTTGGCAATACGATCCGTTATCTCAAGTGGGTATTTCCTGATAAGAGTTACCAGGAGATGCGCACGATGCTGATGGAGAAGAAGGATGAGCAGGCGCAGGAGGTGTCGCTTTGTATCGCGAAAATGAATAAGATGAGATGGAATGCGGAGAAGCTGGTGGCGGGGTATCGTCCTGCGCAACCTGGGGAAGTGAAGGATAATGAATTTATGATTCATCCGCTGATTATTCCTTTCTATCAGATGCTTAAGGAGAGTCCGGAGGAGTTGGATAAGGATGATCAGATTACGATCAATCTGCTCTTTATGTTGGAGATATTCGAGGAGTACAGGGAGGAGTTTGAGGAACTAAAAGATGGGGTTTGCTGATATGGATACTGGGATGTATGCGCACCATGTGGTGATTGATGAAACGGCGGTCGTGGAAGACGGAGTCGTGATCGGTGAATATACGGTGATTGGGGCGTACTGCCATTTGTCGGCTGGGTGCCGAATAGGTAGTCACTGTAAGATTCATCGCAATGTGTTTGTGGATCATGATGTGACTATTGGCAATCGGGTGAAGATTCAAAATAATAACAGTATCTATCAGGGGGTGACGCTGGAGGATGGGGTGTTTGTGGGAACGAATGTGTCGTTTACCAATGATACCTATCCGCGGGCGATTACTGCTGAGGGGGAACTGAAAACGGAGAAGGATTGGGTGCTGGAGGATACGGTGGTGCACTACGGGGCGGCCATCGGTTCGGGGGCGACGATTCTGTGTGGACTCACTATAGGTCGGGAGGCTATGGTGGGTGCTGGGGCTGTGGTGGTGACATCGGTGCCTGACAAGACGCTGGTATGTGGCAATCCGGCACGTATCATTAAGGAGATGACTTTATAAATCAAATATAGACGGCAGATGAAGAAAGATATTTTTATCAGTTATAGTAGCAAGAACAAGGATATTGTGGCTTCGTTTCTGAAGGATTTCAAGTTGAGCAATATCTCGACGTGGATAGATACGGAGAATTTATATAAGAATCCAGGAACGGATTTTACGCAGGAGATTATGAATAGTATCGACGATTCGAAGGCGGTATTGCTGATTTATACGAAGGAGTCGATGGCATCGGAGTATGTGAAGAAGGAGATTGATTATGCCTTCGAGAAGGGAAAACAGGTGTTGTGTTTTCCTTTTTTTCCTCATAATGAGGAGGTCAATTTCAATAGGCATCGCGATTTTTCGGATAAGCTCAATAGTACGCAGTGGCTGTGTACTGGCCAGCAATTGCATCATATTCCTGGATTGGGCGAGTATGTGGAGGGGGCGCAGAAGGCCAATACTTTGCAGTCGCTCATTACGGACTTGCCTGATAGGGATGAGGATAAGTTTTCCGTGGATGTGATCTTGGCACGTATAGGGATTCAGCAGGTGCTGGGAAAACCGCTGATGCCTTTCGGTACGTTTACGTCGATCGAGCCCAATCCGGATGTGTATAAGAACGAGCATCTGATTATGAAGGTGATCGATAAGGCGATGTATATTGTCCCTACTCCAGCGCAGGCGGCACGCATGCGGTCGTTCTTGGACCGCAGTGCGGGATGGCGCGGGGAACTGGCAGAGATCAATGGTTCGAGGGTGATTGATACATCGGTGTTGATGGAGTCTATGCTGGCTTTTATTGAGACGCAATGTGGGATGACACGTGCGGAGGCATTGGGTATTCTGGAAGAGGCGAAGGAACTGGCCACGGAGGTGATTGCGGGGGACTTGCAACGCAATAACTTGATGTTTAACGGACCGATGGTGGGGGTCTACAATATCGCGGTGGATAGGTCGCCTAGTGAGGAGGAAAGTATCTTGTTGATGGATTTGTATCAGTCGGATTATTTTACGTTTAAATGTACTGGGGAGTTGTTTCATTTGCTCAAGAAGCGTGGGGCGAAGTTTGACATTAAACTCCAGTCGGTGACTCCTTATGCGCCTTTCTTGTGTTCGCTGGGGCTGGGTGGTTTTATCGTGGTCAAGCATGGCGAGGAGGAGTATCTGCAGTGGGTCAAACGGTCGGGCATTATTCAGGCCAAGAATATGTGGCACTTTAGTTATGACGAGACGGTGCATCTGCTGAAGGATATCAAACGCAATAAGGAGAAGGAGATTATTCGCGATGATCAGGGGGCTTTCTTTTTGGATGCCAATACGATTATTCGCAGGGCGTTGCAGGAGGAATTGCGGTTACAGAATAAGGTGTCGACCAAGTTCAACACGGGGGTGTTTGAATTGGGGTTGATCGAGTGTGATCGATTGGAGATGGAGTTGTTGTCGTTCTCTATCATTGAGACGGATGCTTCGCGGGATATTCACGAGCAGTTGAGTCCGTATACGGATAGTGCTAAGGATAGAATAGAACGGGAACAAATCGAGTATATCCCCTTTGATATGAAGGATATGACGCAGGCGCTGCATGGTAAGTTTCTCACACCAGAGTCGTACACTTTGGCGCAAAGGTTGATGGTGTTTAAGGAGGAGGAGCTGTTTTAAGGCTTATATAGGGGGATAAGGCTGTTGTGCGACAGGTCGATAGGTGCTGTATGTATCAAAAAATATCTATATCTTTACGCAGTAACCTTAAAAGAGATCTCCTATGAAGCAATTTAAAGTACAACTGAGTAGACCATTGTTATGGATCACGGTGATCGTTACGCTGGTGTTGGTTGGCGTCTTCTCTTTTCTGCTCTCGCTCGTGGTACATCCCCCATTCGGGTTGGACAATTGGATTTGGTTGATCGTTATGGGGAGCTTATTGATTATCTTGGTGCGGTTTGCGTGTATGCAGCCTGTGCTATTGGAACTCACGGAAGGACTGCACCGCGATTATGTGAAGAATCTATCGAAGGCGGTGGTGATACGCACCAATCATGGGTATTATATCGTGAGTTGTGAGCATCCTGGCGATTTGATACATGAACTGAAGAAAAGCATGCATGTGTTGTAGGCATGCGATAAGTATATAACCTTAAACAAACGAAGTATGAAAAATTTTAAAGAAACTCTGGAAACAAATGGTAAGCGAATGAATGATTTGGCAGTGGGGGCTCCTAAAATGATGAAGGCGTTTATGGAGATGCATCACTTGGGTACACAGAATGGGGCGCTATCGACTAAGCATAAGGAACTGGTGGCGCTGGGTATCGGGATACATGCACAATGCGAGGGATGTATCTTGGCGCATATCAAAGGGGCGTTGGACGCGGGTGCGACTCACGACGAAATCGTGGAAACCATTGAGGTGGCGCTCTATATGGGTGGCGGACCTTGTGTGATATACGGTTCTTTGGCTTATGGGGCTTTACAAGAATTATCGAAATAAGAGGTATAGGGTGAGATGTTATTGATGAGATAGCATCTCACTTTTTTATATATCGCATGGGTACGTCATTGGAAATAGGTATCTTTGTGGATAATACATAAGAACATACGGGTATGAAAAGAATACAGAATTTGATTGGTACAGTTGTTTTGCTGTGGTGTGGCATGGGACTATATGCGCAGCAGAGGATGTCGTGTACGCTTAGTCATGATGACAAGTATGCAATAGCATTGTCTATCGAGGATAATATACTTCGGGTAGATACTTTCCCTTCGTCTTTGGGGTATGATCAGTACTTGGTGGGGGTGAAGGCGTCGTTTGATTTAGCGGATCCGGTGACGAAACAGGTGGTCTCCCCTATCCAATCGAGATGGATAGATAAGTCGTTTGCTTCGGTGGGTGAGAAAGCGGAGGTGGATCTCAATCAGCTGAAGGATGGCTTGTATGAGGTGGCGCTGTATGTGCATCGAACTGGTGGGGAGCAGTTTTGGAACTTTACCAATCCGTATGATATTGTGCTGACAGTTGATCAGCATAGGGCGTCGTTTGCGCCAGCGTATTATGGTATGGAAAATAAGGCGGTGCTGGAGCGATTCCCAACTGATGCGGATTTCTTGCAGCAATGCCTTGCGAATGAGGGGGCTATCCATACACAGTCGCCGCAGGTGCAGCAGTTGGCCAAGCATATCTTGGCGAAAGTGGCGCAAAAGGGGGACGATTCGCACCGAGCTATCGTGCAGGAGGTGATGAACTGGACGATTAAAAATATCAAGTTGGATGTGGGGAGTTATTACCGCAAGGACTTGAATGTCGATGATATGATCAGTCAACGTAGCGCTGTCAATGAGGGGGTGGCTATGTTGGTGGTTAGTGTGCTGAGGGCAGCGGGGGTGCCTGCGCTATTCATGCCGTATCATGCGTTGGCTTCTAATGCTGCGTGGTGGACTAGCGATAAGAAGGACAAGACAATCGTGCAATATATCCCTATTGTTTTTTATGGCGGGGCATGGCATCTGTATAATCCTGTATTGGAGATAACCAACCAGATGGTGGGAAAAGGCATGGATATGTCTTTGGAGTATTTCTCCAATCGGGGGCATCTATGGTATAAGGGGAAGGTGAAGTGGCTGGTGGAGAATCATATCCGTCCGTTCCGCTCATCGGATTATCCGATTGCGCCGATGGAGGCTTCTGCTGTGGAGGGGGTGGATGCTAGGAAGCATCTAATCACATCGTACTGTCGCCGATATGCCTTGTCTATCAAGATCAAGAACAACCAGGTGGCGGTGGAGCATTTCCCTTATACGCCTAGTTTCGAGTTGTGGCAGGTGGTGTGGACTTCGGGTCAGGATCTGCCGCATCTCTTTGATAATGGGTGTGTGTATGATATGCCGACTTGGGATACGAGCCTGTGGAATAGAGGCCGGTATTGCTTGACGATTATGGATAAGAATGGGGAACCGGTATTGGGCAATAAGGATATTGAGGTGAAGTGTGGCGTGCATGGTGCCGAATGGGACGTGGCACAGAATACGCTCAATAATATCAAGGTGTTGAATGAGATCAAGATGACGGATAAGGTGAAGCGGCATTTGCTGGCCAACAATGAGCTGTATCCTAAAAATAATCCGCAGGTGGTGGCGCTGGCTGGTGAGCTGACTGCGGGATTGGCGGATGACTATCAGAAGATGGAGGCGATCCATAGATGGGTGAGTACACACATCTACTATGATTGGGATGCGTTTAAACAAGATAAAAAGAGGAAGACTAGGAATTTCTTCCAATCGATGAAGTACTATCGGGCCAATAAGGTGTCGACGGTGCTCAAGTATCACCGTGCGGTGTGTAGTGGGTATACGTTCCTGAGTGTGGCTTTGCTGCGGGCGGCGGGGGTACCGGCTATCGGACTGGAATGTACTTTGCGTGATGGTACGGAGCATATCCTGATGATGGCGTATTATGTAGATAGATGGGTGGTGATGGATCCGACATGGGATTCGACAAACAAGTATGAGTTTGGAGCGAACTTGCCTCAGAAAATCACGCCTACGCATATGATCTATTTTGATGTGACGATGCCATTTATATCGAGATCCCATACATTTACCAAGGCTTTGCTAAATATGAAAAGTTCTCCCCTATCCTATCTCAATCTAGGTATTTAAAGGGGTATCGTGAGGGGTGTGGTCGTTATGTGCGTGGTCTATTAAATGTAAATATATTATAATTAATAGAATGACCTGTTTCATTTTTTGCGGAATAGTTGCCGATGAAAATATTTTGTGTTATATTACGCCTTGACTAGTAATTTGAAACAAAAAACGCACTATGAAAACAATGGAACTTGACAATGATGCACAAGTGAAAAAGGTCAAGGGATTCGTTCAGGATTGGTTTGCGCATTACGAAGCTTTGAGTAATGAAGATTATTTCTTAGCGCACATCACTCCTGATGCTACATTTAAGTTTGTAGAAGGCGAATACTTTGGACCAGAGGGGTTTAGTACTTGGTACAAAAACATTATGCTCACGTATCGACCCAACAATGAGCATAGAATTGAAGCTATTTTTGTGGTCAAACAGGATGGGTATTACCATGTGGATGTATCCTTTAGATTTCTTGGAGAAACCAAAAATGGACAGGTGTTGACTCTGGACATGCAGGAGTATTTCAAAGTGGAAATGCAAGGAGATGGCCGCATGATGATTCATGAGAATGTGGTGTACTCGGTGTAAACCCAATGATGAGAAGCAATAGAGAGCGAATCAAAATAAGGTATTTGATTCGCTCTCTACGTGTATTATAGTTGGATGCCTTGGTAATATACGCTGGTAAACTCTAGTCCCTCACAAGGTTTTTTGAGGTATTTCTTGATCAAGTCGTACAACTTGCGGTTGGGGGTGTATTTGGTGTCGTCGTAGGCGACGGCGTAACTGGCATCGACCCACTCTATGGCATAGAGGACTCGGGCAATCAGGAGATTTTTGTCGTAGGAACGATTGGTCTGTTTGGTGCTGGGTTCTTTATCGTGCAGGAATTGCTGCATGACAAGATAAAACATGGCTAGTTTGCGGGTATTGGAGATGTCTACTCGCTGGGTGGGGATGTCTAGCAATAGGGAGTCGTAGTCTTGGAGCATCTTGTCGCATGCACGTGCTATCAGGAAGATGGCTTGGTCGTTATGGCAACTATGGACTTTTTTCTTATCGGCCCGTAGAGACAGTTCGACGGGGGTGTCAAACTGCACATAAGCGTCTTTGGGTAGTTGGTCGCTTGGGTTGATATCCTGACAAACTGGATGCAGAGGGAGGGCGCCGATAGCATCGCGGAAGGAGGCGATAGAATCGACTATACTGGCGGAGGAGACAACGGCGGTGTCGCATTTTTCTTCAATCACATCTTTGACAAAGAGCACGAGATTCCAAAAGGATTCTAAATCAAAATCGTATAAATCAAGGGTATCTAGGAGTTCTTTATTCATATAGAATCGATCTTCTAGGGCCTGGAGGTCTCCATGGGTTTGCTGGGTATTGTAGCGTACCAGAAAATCGGCTGGGGCTTGGCGCACACTAGCATCGTCGGTCATATGCGTGTAGGTGGCTGTGATATAGGGAATATCTTGCTCGGTGAGGTGCTCTCTATTTGCAGGCGAGACACTGGGTAGAGCCAGTTCCCGAATAACGTGCAATTCTTCTGGAACTATCCCATCGCTTAGGGAACAGATATACCACAGATTTTGTACCTCACGGAAATGTGCGGGTGAAAAATGGGCCAATTCCTCTTTCATCTCTTCAAGAGTCATCTCTTCTGCTGCTTGCATCAGAGGGTCTAGGGGTTCGTTATGCTGGATGGAAAACCACCGAAGAAATTGTTGTTCTTGGATGCTTCGGATATTATCGGCATGGATAATCAATAATAGGGATTTCAGGATGGCTGTTTTCTGTCGTATGGTATAGTTCATGGAAGTTTTGAATGAATTAGTTTATGGGGTGTGCGATGTGTAGCGTCGTCCCCCATAGGGGTGTGGCATGAAATAATGGTGCAATAGAATCTATTGACTATATTTGCCCATGTAATAATTGGTTGGTTTTGATTATTTCATTACCTATTTGTTAAATGTAAGTGAAATTTGGATGAATACCAAGAATCTCTAGAAAAAAACGAATGCTCTCTCAAGAAAAACGAGGATGTTTCAAGTGCGAAACACCCTCGATTTTTTATATATACGGTTATGGGTGTATATCAAGAGACGATGCGCTTATTTGATGGTGTATGGTAAACAATACATGATACACATAATCAATGCAGCTGCTACGGTAATCCATCTGTTGACTGGACGATTCGTCAGATGCTGGGTGCGCCAGGCCAATACCAGAGAGAAAAGAGTGATAAGCATCGTATGACAAGTCAGGTCATAGCCGATAGGGAAATGGGTCCAATAGTCGCCATACGCTGCTTTCTGCACAAATATCCCCAGGACAAATCCCCCTATAAATAGGCAAATCGCTGCTGCTCGAACGTACTGTAGAAATCGTGTATCATCGACAAGGGCGTATAGGCCAGCTTGTATGCCAAAAAATAGGGCGAGCAATAAAAAGAGGATATGGGGCGCATATAACCAGAAAGAGGTTTGTCCTTCGTATCGGATGATCAAAGGGGAATCTTTATAATAATCTTCTCCTTGGATGGTGAGGTAGTACTGAAGCGTGGTAGCTGGTGGTTGGGCTGGAAGCACAGCGTATGCGCTATCAAAATCGACGGTGGTATAGTGCTCGAAAGATGGATAGGCTCGATAGTGCAATTGGGCATCTACATACTGTAGATAGGTCGTGCAGACTTCTTTGCCATGATAAGAAGGACGTAAGGAAACGCGTTCACCTCTGGGTCCGCCACAAAGGGGCAGATGTGCGGTATAGGTACACAGGTTGAAAGTGTAGGTCAGTTTCTTGGGTGCAGTATGCCCCATGGTCAATCTATACATGCTGACGGCAATGGTGAGGACGACGGCAAGTATGCAGAAGATGGTTTTTCTGTTCATTTTCATGAATATTTCTATTTCGACAAAAATAGGGAAAGTTTGAGAAAACAACAAATAAACGAGGAAAGTGTTGCATAAAATCCTCACAAATAGGGAGGAAATAAAAAATTAACAAATTAATCTGCAACTAAATGAATATATACGCACGTCTTACGAATGTAATCTTTTAAATAAATAGTATATGAAGAAAGTTATCGTCACTTTAATTAGTTGCCTCGTATTGGTGGTTTGTGTGCAAGCTAAACCGCTTGAGTTGGACAACGTGTACAAAGAAGTATCCCATCTGTCCAACTGTCATAAAGTGAGCGTAGGATTTCCACTGATGGCACTGGCTAGATTATTTGTTTCTGGTGAAGATGCCAAGCAGTTGCGCCATTTCAATAGTGTGTCTGTACTGACTCTAGATGAGTGTACTTCGGCTGTTCAAGACAAATGGATGGACACAATCTTACAAGGACATTTTAATGACTATAGCCTACTCGTTAGTCAGCAAAAGGAAGAGGAAATCTCTCAAATATGGGTGCATCAAAAGAAAGACCGAATCGTTCGTATGATCATTGTACATAAAGATGACAACTCGTGTAATTTGGTACGAATAAAAGGCAATTTCACGCTAGAAGAACTATCGGATGGTGAGCCTTTAGACTACACAAAATTAATACATTAAGCTATGCCTTATTGATATACATTTAATGACTTAAAAAATAAACAAAATGCAAAGAACTTTAATTACATTGATAGCCCTTCTATTTGTTGCTATCACCGGAGCGTTACATGCGCAGAGTTTAGAGAAAGTGTTTCAAACAGCACAAGAGTTGCCTAACCATGAGATTATCAATCTCAATGGTTCCATGATGAAATTATCTCAGTTGTTGGGAGGTAATGACGAAGATGTTGATAAGACAGGTGAAATCAAGAGTATTTGTATTCTAAACCTTGATGACTGTTCCCCAGAAAATAAAGCCAAGATTGTGGATATGATTAAAAAAGGTGGTTTCAAGGATTATGAATTGACTACCGACAGACGTCAAGGTAAGGAAATAAATCAGATCTGGACCTTGCGTGCAGGCGACAAGATTGCCAAGATGATTATCATCACGGTGGATGAAGAAGAAAGTGAAATAGGTATGGTGCGTCTTGAAGGTAATTTTAAGTACACACAGAAGTAGCAAATAGGGAACTACTTCTATGTAGGGATAACGCTTAGCACGGTATAGGGAAACATTCTATAAAGTGGTGTCGCATTATTGACGAATAATTTGTATATTTGTAAGCATTCTATCGCTTTACACATACAAAAGATATTCGGACAATATGAAATTACCTAAGAAAATTCCTCTATACATCAAAATAGTGCTGGGCATGCTTTTGGGCGTCCTAGCTGGTGTGTTGTGTACACAATTCAGCTGGGGCGTTTCTTTCATTCACAACTGGATCAGCCCTTGGGGTAAGATGTTTATTCGGTTGTTGAAAATGATTGCTGTTCCCCTTGTCTTTTTCTCTTTGCTGAAGGGAATCACCAGTGTGAAGGATGTGGCGCATTTTTCTTCTATGGGACTGCGTACGATGGCCATATATGTGGCTACCACTGTTTTTGCTATTATCGTTGGGGTGAGTGCTGCTGTGCTGATCAAACCTGGTAAGGTGGTCAATCTAGGTGTCGTGGAGCTCACTGGGGCGCATACTGATAAGGTGTCTCTAATCGAAGAGAAGGCCGACGCACGAAAAATCGATGGTCCCCTAGCCTTTCTGGAGGACTGTATCCCTGATAATATCGTTCAAGCAACGACGGATAATGGGAAGATGTTGCAGGTGATCTTCTTTTCAATCTTGTTTGGCGTGGCTATTATCTCGATGAAGAAGAAGGTGACTCAGCCGTTTGTGGACTTTTTCGAGTCGGTGTACCATATCATTCTTAAGATTGTTGAATATATCATTCACCTAGCTCCTTATGGGGTGTTTGCTCTGATGACGGGGATGGTGGCCGACTATGCGGGCAATCTGAATATATTTACTGTATTGGCTGTCTATACGCTAGTTGTAGCCTGGACATTGCTGGTGCTAATTTTAGGCTTCTACCCTGCTCTTATTTGGCTCTTCACCAAGATTCCAGTGGCGAAATTTATGAAGAAAATGTATCCAGTGCAGCTTTTTGCTTTCACCACGAGTTCCAGTGCGGCTACCTTGCCATTGACGATTGATAATGCCGAAAATAATTTGGACATTAGTGAAGAGGTGTCTTCATTTGTGTTGCCTATAGGGACGACAATCAATATGGATGGCACTAGCTGTTATCAAGCCATTGCGGTGATTTTTATCGCTCAGGTATTGGGTATCAAGCTCGGTTTTAGCGAACTGCTGTCTATCATCCTATTGACTACTATTTCGTCTATAGGCACACCAGCCATCCCTGGTGGGAGTTATGTGATTATGACCATGGTGCTGACAACGGTGGGTATTCCTGCCGAAGGACTTGCTTTGATCTTGGGGGTAGATAGGCCGCTGGATATGCTGCGAACTGCCGTCAATGTCACTGGAGATACCGCCGTGGCAGCCATTATTGACGAGCACAAGAAAACGTAGAGATGCGTCGATTACCGCGCTTCTTGAATAATGGTTCGAATATACTCATGTAGATGCCCATTGGTGGCCAACAATTGTTTGGCTTCCAACCAGCTATCTGGGGCATTGATATCGCTAGTTTCTCCATAAAATGTAGTGACTCGTCCGCCTGCTTGCTGGAGGATAAAGCCTCCTGCTGCCACATCCCATACCCCTAAGTTTTCTTCGACACGTGCCTCGAAACGTCCACATGCCACATAGCACAATTCTGCTGCACAGGCTCCCAAAAGGCGCATGCCTCCTACTTGACCATACAATCGCTGTATGAGATGTACGGGGAGACAAGGTGCTTTGGCCGACATGTACGGCAGACCGAGTTCGATAAACGCATGATTACGATCTGTACATGATGATACCTGAATGACGTCTCCATTGAGATAGGCTTTTTGTCCCAGGCAACTATAAAAACATTCGTCCAATCCTATCTCGTAGACCACGCCAATCACGATTTGTTCTTCATCTCGAAGTGCTATGCTGACACAACAAGGTGACATCTGGTGGATGAAATTGGTCGTACCATCTATGGGGTCAATAATCCATGTATACGGGGATGGTTGCCCCTCCTTCTGATGCTGTTGTGTTTTTTCTTCTGTAAGAAAATGAGCATCGGGCAAGAGAGGCGTCAATTGCTTCACAATAAATTCCTCGACTGTGCGATCGGCATAAGATACATAGTCATGGTGTCCCTTCATTTCGATACGCGTGGTGTCAAAATGGGCTTGTTCTAGGCGAATCATGGCGCCAGCTTGGCGAGCCACATCGACAACTTCATACATTAATGAAGAAATGGATAAGTTATTGGGTAATTTTGTGGGCATATTATGGGGTGTTTAGTTGGTCTTGTTTTCATGTTCATGTCTATATTGCATAGGGGTCAATCCCGTTTGCTTTTTAAAGAATGCAGAAAAGGCATTGGGGGTTTCAAAATGCAATTCATAGGCTATTTCTTTCATGGACAACATGGTCTGAGTTATTTTAGTCTTGGCCAATAGCATGAGATGTTGATGAATGATATGTAAAGCGGTCTGCCCTGCCATCTTCTTGGTGATGGCATTGAGATAATTGGGGTGGACGCTCAACTTCTGGGCATAATAAGTCGTTGAATGGGGGTTGACCGAATCGGTTCTCTGAATATTGCTTTCAAAAGTCAGTTTAATCAACTCTTTGTATCTGGAAAATAGATTTTGTTCTGCCCTGCGAGAGGCTTGGTGCAACTCATCTTCTGTGTGGTACCGCGCATAAATACGGCGTACATACTGCAAGACAACTAACACTAAGGGAACGATCACATCGAATTTGTCAGTATGGTCGCTATGGTATTCGGCATAGATTTCTTTGTAGTAAGATAGCAGTTGGGCTGCCTCTTCAGAGGTCACATCTAAAGGGGTATTATCGGGAAGTTTCAAAAAGGAAAACTCTTCCATCAGCGCATGCAAATGGGCGTGTTCGGCTATAAAGTCTTGCGAAAAGATGAAATAATAGCCATCCCAATCACGACGCTTATCCCAAGAAACGAGTTTGAATGGCGAATTGAAAAAAATATACATATTATCAGGGCTCAACTCCTCATCTGCTGATGACTTGTGAGCACTTTCTTGCTTGGTGCGCAAAGCAATGGCAATGCATTCGTGTCTGAATGGAGTCATCTGGGGATGCACACGATCTATATTGTCACGAAATCGACGGATGTCGAAATGTGGATATCTAGGCATATCTATACCAACATGCCTACAGTAATCGGTCAAAGTGACCATATGAGGGTATTTACGTGTCATAGTGTATGTTGAGTAGGTTTGCTAACAAAGATACAGTTTTGAAATGAACTGAACGAATCGTAGCACAAAAAAACGGAGACGATCGCTTCGTCTCCGTCTTCAATCTATCACTTCATCAGTTCTCACTTCATGGATAGTACAACGATCACTTACCTACTAACTATCCATGTATATTGACTTCACAGTAATATAGGCTTGCAGGTGTTTTTTATTTAACTTCTTATTGCAAATGTACAAATATATATCAATCGACAATGATTCATTTCAAATACAGTATAGCTCATTTCAAACAATGCCCGTATTTTTCTTGTATTTGAGAGCTAAATACTTGTTATATATGTTGTTTTAAGAATGAACTGACCTTATAAATAGCATAATTAACGACTTCGTCTTGATCATAAAAGGCAAATTGTTGATTGGGGAATGGGATATCTGTGTCGTACCACACTAACTTTTTGATTGGAGAGGCTATGAGATGGAAAAACTGCTTGGTCTGTTCGGGCAACACGCAGCCATCGGAATGTACCATAATGACGGGAACTGTGACATCTTTGGCCAAAGGCATGGGGTCACAGTGCAACCAATCTTCCCAACTCATGACGGCAAAATGGGCACTATCCCATTGAGGTATGCCACCTCTTTGTGGATTCAAGTAATAATCAAAAGATCCATACATCGCTGCATTGGGATCGGTAGTCGATATTTTAGGGACTGTTTCAAGTACCCCTTCATCGGCATATCTCCATTTGGCTGCATGGGCAGCACGTAATTTCTGCTTCACACCCTCTTCACCACCATACAATAGTGGTACCGCATCAACATCATGAAGCCATGAAGCAACGGTACATACAGCTGCCACCCCTTCATCGTGTGCAGCAGTCATCAAAGCATACATGGCCCCTGCACTGATGCCACAGAGGGCTATACGCGATTCGTCTACTTCGGGTAGAGATTGCATGAAACGCAGGGCAGCTTGCGTATCTTCCATTTTATACGTTGGATTTTCCCAATTACGTGGCTCTCCTTCGCTCTCGCCATAACCACGCGCATCAAAAGCAAGCGCAATAAATCCTTGGTGGGAAAGACGATCTGCGTACGTTCCAGCCATCTGTTCCTTCACAGTTGTCCAACTACCCAGCACGATAACAGCCGCATACTGTTCTTCGGGCTCCATATTGTCTGGATAGTAGACGTGCCCTATCAGGTTGCACCCCTGGCTTACAAAAGCAACTTGTTTTTTCATCACGTATCTATATGTATGGTTTACTATGTGTAGATTAGTCTTCCCTATAGGTACAAAAATAATAGATTAGTCCTCACAATTAGTATGGATTTCAAAGAGAAAATAGCGCATTTCAAATCATCTACGAGAGATTCTTTGAAATGCGCTATTTTTAACGTGATTTGCCCGAGGACTTCTTTGCTTAATACTCTAAAGTAAATCCTTGTTTCTGCAAAGTTGGCTTCACAGAAGGATAATATAATGCACCATAAAATCGGCTAGTTGCTCCAACATAGCTAGGCATATCTGTCAATCCTTGTTCATCCCACCAAGTACGCAACTCCTTGTCGTAGGTCAAGACACCCTGCGCCACTTTGTCGGCATCGTATCGTCCATACATCGCAAAGGACTCAAAGGGAACACGTGGTTTGGGCTGAGCTGTATCTGTCGAAGACACCACGCCGAGGGTAATGCCAACCATAGGAAATGTCAATGGAGGTAGTCCCAATAAATCAATCATCCCCTGAGGATTGTTGCGAATGCCCCCGATTACAGTTGACCCGTATCCGAGCGACTTGATCACGGTATCTAAAGCACCCACCATGATACCCGCATCTACAGCCCCCACTAGCAGTCCTTCGACCATAGTGGTAATGGTTTGTGATGCGCCATTAAGTTGCACGGCTTCTCGTGTGCGATTAAAATCAGCGACCACACACACAAATTTATCGGCACTAGCCACTTGGGGTTGCCCACCCGTGTACTCAGCTATTTTGGCAATGGTATCTTTGTCTTCTACCACAATCAAGGAGAGCTGTTGGGCACCGATGGAGGTAGGTGCGTGCTGCACGGTACGCAAGATAAGATCTAAATCTTCTTGCTTGACCGCCTCGCCACTAAATACGCGGTCCGACTTGCGGCGATTCATTAATGTAATTATTTCATTCATTGTATCGTTGTTTTTTATAGGTCATTTTTTGTGGAGCTATTCTCTGATGTTATTTCTGCGATGCATCAATTTTTAAGAGTAAGGCCGTAGCAGCTACCGAAATGACCGCACCTATCCATCCTATCATGCTAGGATAGACGCCCATAATGATCACACCCAATACAGCGACCAATACTGGCGATAGGAACTGGTATGCACTGGCGCTACTAGGAGAGATCATGGTACTTCCTTTTTGCATCAAATAGGCGGTTCCACTCGTAGTCACCAAAGCTAGGTATAGTAGACTAATGACATCAGACCAAGTAGTCAATCCGCTACAATCGAACGGTACGCGCATCACCAGCATGGCGGCACAAATCCAGATAATCCCTCCGATAACGGTACAAAAGGCCAAGACAATAGGTTCTATTCCACCATGTAGTCCCTTAAGGACAATATAATAGATGGATATCAATAAGGTGGCCACCAAAAAGACCATATCGCCACTATTGAGCGTAAAGCGCATCATAGCTTGGAAGCTCCCATCAAAAACGACCACTAGGGTACCAATCATGGCAATCAGATAGACTCCCAATTTCTTCCAACCGATAGCGGTACGGAAAACAATCAAACTGATTATAGCGGTCAATAATGGAGCCAGTGTACCGATACTACCGACATGCAATATACTGGTATCTCTAAGGGCGGCAAACATCAGCACAAAATACATGCTGTAAAAGAAACTGATGACTAAACTGCGGGGAGCTGCACGACGAATCTGTTTTCTCCTAGCAGCCTTACAAAATATAATAGGTGCTAGGGAGATAGCGGCCAATACAAATCTCAATAAAGTGAGTGTCAATGGGTGCATGGTATGGGCCACTTGCTTGCATGCAACGACTGCACCTGCTATAAATAAGGTGGCTAAAAAAATAGCCCCATGTCCTTGTAGCAATGCTTTGATTGTTATCTTATTCATCTTCTTACCATTTTTGGGATTGCAAAAATAACAATATAATTTGAGGTGACCTCTTTTATTCGTAAAATAACATCAAGAATATCTAGCGACACAAATCCCTATTGTTGATAATATCCTACCCCTTTGAGGACTTCTTTCAGTTGAAGATCCAAGGTTTCATCGACAATTGTACCGTCTACGAAAGTTTGATCAAAATTACCTAAACTAAAAGCACCAATTATCGTTGCCCCAAAGAAAGGGAGCATCGTTTGTGTAGATTTTAAAGAATGCATACCGCCAGTTGGACCAGGAGATGCACTAGTCAAAAGGATACGCTTGCCACCTAGAAATTCACGCTTGTATCGTGAAAGCCAATCCAAAATGTTTTTAAAGAAAGGAGTTTGATTGCCATTGTATTCAGCACAAGAGATAATGATTTCATCGGCTTCAGCAAGTTTCTTTTCCAACTGCACAATGATTTCGGGAATGCCACCTTCTTCTTCCAATTCTGGACTATACATAGGTGCACTATAATCGGTGAGACGAAAAACCTCTACCTGAGGACAAAGTTCAGCGACATATTGTAATAACTGATGGTTAATAGACTTGGAATGATTCGTTCCAGCAAAAGCGATTATTTTCTTCATATTGCGTTCTGTTTTAATATATTAATGATAGATGCAGCATCCGTCTGGATACTGCTGCAAGATACAAAAAGATCATGAGAATCACGACTTCTCGTCCTACATTTTTGTCTATTTATAAAATTGGCTATCTTTGTACGATAACCCATAAAATGGCATAACCGATGGATAATCAAACAACAAATACGACGTATAAAACAGCGATTTTCGCTGGTGGATGTTTCTGGGGAGTTGAGCATTACATGCAAAAACAACCAGGAGTAATCTGTGTGGAAAGTGGATATATAGGTGGACATGTGGCCTACCCGACTTACGAACAGGTAAAAAGTCAGACAACAGGTCATGCAGAGGCCGTACGTATCACTTACGATCCTCAAAAGACAGAGTATGAAACTTTGCTGCGTTTCTTCTTTGAGATTCATGATCCAACGCAGGCTGATGGACAAGGGATTGATATTGGTTCGCAATACCGCAGTGAAATATTCTATCAAACTGAGGAAGAAAAGCTTATTACAGAAAAGGTAATCGGTATTCTACGCGAGCGTGGATATGATGTGGTGACTAAAGTAACACCTGCATCTCCTTTTTATGAAGCTGAAGACTATCATCAAGACTACTTCGAACACCATGAAGGTGAGCCAGATTGTCATTTTTACACCAAACGCTTTTAAAATAAGCGATTGAATAACATGTTTGATAGCAGAATTTACACTTTTCTTTACGTGTCTTGTTGGCTATCAGATCGAGAACAAATTCACATTTGCACAACATTTTTTACATCTACATGACTTTGTATAAGGTCATGCAGGTTATTAACACGGCATCTTATCAAAAGTTAATATCCCTGTCAGTATCCAACTAGCTTTCTCAGGTACACATTGTGTTATTGCAGAAAACAAAAGTAGTGGTTATCTTTGTAAGAGGAACTTGAATATTAACAAACTACAACACTATGAAAGCGATAGGATACCAACGATGTCTTCCTGTAGAAGATATCCATGCACTGCAAGATATTGATTTGGAAGCTCCACATGCATCAGGACATGATATACTCGTGGAGATACAAGCTATTTCTGTCAACCCAGTAGACTATAAAGTACGATTGAATATTCCTCCCGATGAAGGCCAATGGAAAGTTATCGGCTGGGATGCCGTAGGTATCGTTAAGGATGTGGGAGATAAGGTTACTCTATTTGAAAAAGGCAACAAAGTGTGGTATGCTGGAGATCTCAACCGACCAGGTAGTTATGCGCAATATCAACTGGTTGATGAACGCCTAGTGGGGTGCATGCCGCAATCTCTATCGTATAGTGAAGCGGCTGCTTTGCCACTCACAACTATAACAGCATGGGAGATGCTGTTCAATCGTCTTCAGATACCGACAGAAGAAACAGAAATCCCCAAAACGGTTTTGGTTATCGGTGCAGCAGGTGGTGTAGGATCTATTATGGTTCAATTGCTCCGTAAGCTCACCCATACCACGGTGGTGGCCACAGCATCCCGCGAAGAGAGCGTTCAGTGGCTCAAAGACCTAGGAGTGCATTATATTATCAATCACAATAAAGTGCTGTCTGAAGAATTACAGGCGATTGGTATTCCTCAAGTTGATTACGTCATCAGCTTGAATAACACTGAGGAGCACTACAAGGAAATCGTACGATCTATTGCTCCACAAGGACACTTCGGTTTGATTGATGATCCGAGCCATCTAGATGTCATGCAGCTCAAATCCAAATCTGTGACGATACACTGGGAGTTTATGTTTACTCGATCGATGTTTCACACCCCGGATATGGTTGAACAACACAGGCTACTCAATGCAGTAAGCCGTATGATTGATAATGGAGAAATCAAAACGACATTGACGCATCACCTAGGACAAATCAATGCAGAGAATCTACGCAAGGCACATGCTATGCTTGAAAGCAAAGAAGCCTATGGTAAAATAGTTTTAGAAGGATTTTAAGACGTGGTGATGATCCACACAATACGATACAGATATGCTGAACAGAATCATTAAAATTATTGTCAAACCAGATTATGCAGCTGAAGTCCAGTCTGCATTGATAGACATGAAAGCCCAAACGGTACAAGAATCTGGAAATAAAGAGATGCGCCTGTTTGTCGATAAAAATCAAGCGCATAGGTTCTTTGTGTATGAAAGATGGCAAGATGAGACGGCATTGGCAGAGCATCTGAAACAGCCATACACGGGGCATATCGTATCGGAAATGCAAGAGGCCATTAGCACCTATGAAGCATTTGAATTGGAAACGGTCAATCCTGCACCACTATATGAAAAGAATCCCAAAAAGGCCCACCCACAAGATGATGTCTTTGTGAGTATATTTATCTTTCGAATTAAACCAGAATCACGAGTACAACTACTAGAACAATTTGCAACGCATATTGCTCACTCAAGGGAAGAAGAAGGCAATCTGCTTTTTGACATCTACACTGTAAAAGGGGATGAAAACACCTTGTGCATGTACTCCGCTTGGCGCAAAGAGTCGGATCTATGGGATGTACATTTCAATAAGCCTTATGCTGTAGCCACAGGGAAACTTATGCATGCGTGTGCCATTGGTGAATTGGAACAATATATGAATTATGTCACAGAATTTGAATAATCCAATGGATATTGGGCTACGAGCTTATGCGCAGCCCCTACAGTTATATGAAACGTTTGTTCCATACCAAGGACCTGCACATATAGATAAACTGTATGAGCTCCTTGCAGAAGAAGACAGTGGACAACAGCTACTTAAACAGAAACAACTGAACCGTTTTTCCAAGAGGGACAGGATACGTGCCCTGCTGACGGTGCGTCCAGCTGGAAAGGTGTCTCAAGAGTTGGCGGACTTAAACGATGCCATCTTACAAGAGGAGTTGAAACAGAAAGTTGTGACTGATAGTCGTGAGCTTGATTCATTTGCATGCGCTGGACGGTCTATCTCCATCTGGCAAGGAGACATCACCCAACTCAAAGTAGATGCCATCGTCAATGCAGCTAATAGTCAGCTATTGGGTTGTTTTATCCCATTCCACACCTGTATAGATTATGCTATACACGATGCCGCAGGCGTACAGCTCAGACGGGATTGTGATATCATTATAACTCGGCAAGGACATCCAGAAAAGACAGGAGAGGCAAAGATTACACGAGGGTATAACCTACCCGCTTCTTTTGTTATACATACCGTAGGTCCTATTGTACAGGGGACTCTACGAGATACAGAGCGGCAGCAACTGAAAGCGAGTTACACGTCATGCCTTGATCTTGCGGAAGAGATGCACTTAAAAAGCATTGCACTATGCGCCATCAGTACAGGAGTATTCGGTTTCCCGAAATACGAAGCTGCTGATATCGCCAAAGAAACGATTCAAATGTGGCTACATGAACATCCAAAATCGTCTCTGCAACACGTTATTATGAATGCATTTGACGAAGAGACACAGCGTTTGTATGAAGAGGTTTGGACATAATATGTTGATTATTTTCTCCATTGAAATCCACGTTTTCCCTTAATTTTCTACATTCTTTTTATTACTTTTGTAGCAAAGTTGTAAAGCATTATGGATTCTAACAGTAGAAAAAAAGCAATATTTAAAGTCACCATTTTAGGTAGTTTGGGCAATGCCGTGCTCCTTGTGGCCAAATTCTTTGCAGGAGTATTGGGCAATAGTGGAGCCATGATTGCCGATGCTGTGCACTCATTGAGTGATTTTATTACAGATATTATCGTCTTTATATTTATCCGAATATCCTCTAAACCAGG
>ERZ795048.1452-NODE-1452-length-21223-cov-10.766251_pt1 | contig 21223 bp, 19 predicted proteins | sample MGYA00375132_ERZ795048 | MGnify/ENA primary metagenome ERZ795048 (study PRJEB30177, sample SAMN05720225) | activated sludge metagenome | isolation source: Anaerobic digester | place: Hong Kong | collected 2014-12-17 ... | reverse complement strand
CCCGATCCTCAGCCTGATCAGCGCGACCGCACTGGGCCTGACCCTGGTGGTGCTGACGGCACGTCACCGCTCGGACGCCGCTGCACGGTTTGTCACGCAGGTGCAGAGCGGCCTGCCGCGCATGTCCGGCGAGCTGATGCTGTTCCTCGCCGCCGGGGTGCTGGCCGCCGGCATCGCCAGCGCGGTGCAGAGCAGCGGCTGGACGCTGGATCTGCTCGAATTCGGCGCGACCCAGGCGAGCATCTTGCTGTTGCTGATGGTCGCCGTTTCGGCCGCCGGCGTGCACCCGGTGATCAGCATCGCCACCGCGCACGGTATCCTCGCGCCGCTCGCGCCGGACCCCAACCTGATGGGCATCACCTACCTGATGAGCTGGGCGGCCGGGGTGAGCAGCTCGCCGTTCTCCGGTATGCACCTGGCGATGCAGGGGCGGTTCGGCATCGATTCGCGTGGTTTCCTGCGCTGGAACGGCAGTTTCACGTTACTGATGCTGGCGATCGATGTCGGTGTACTGCATCTGTACCAGGCGTCGGTTGGCTAGGCCCGCTGCACCGACGGCGGTGCGACGGGTTAGTATCGGCAGCGGCAGTGACGCGGGAGGGCGCATTCGATCATGGCAGGGGTTTTCGTCAGTTACCGGCGCGATGACAGCCAGGGCTTTGCCGGCCGGCTGGCGGACGACCTGATCGAGATCCTGGGGCCGGACTGCGTGTTCCGCGACATCGAGATCCCGATCGGCAGCGACTTCACCGACGTGCTGCACCGCGCCATCGCCGCCAGTGAGGCCCTGCTGGTGGTAATCGGGCGGCAGTGGGCCGGTACGTCGGCGCAGGGATCGGGTTCGCGCCTGTTCGACCCGACCGACTGGGTACGCTCGGAGATCGAGGCGGCGCTGGCACAGGACAAGCTGGTGATCCCGATCCTGGTCGGGGGAGCAGAGATGCCGGCCGCCGACGCGCTGCCGCCGAGTATCCGCCGTCTCAGCCGGATGCAGGCAGCCATCATGAGCGACCGCCACTGGGATGCCGAGGTGCGCGAGCTGGCGGAGCGCCTGTGCACCCTGTGTCCGTCATTGAACGACAAGCGCTCACCGCCGGCGGCGCCGGCCGAGTCGCCGGCACAGGTGCTGCGCGACCTCGGTGAACGGGTGTTCGACGAGGTCGCGTCACGGCGTCGTCCGCGGATCGAGCCGCCGAGCCTGTCGCGGACCTTCAGCGACAGCGTGCTGCGCGCCTTCGGTCGTGGTCTCAAGCGCACGCTGTCGGCGATTTTCGGCCTCGGCCTGCTGTATGTCGGGTTGCGCCTGTTTGGCGACGAAACGGTGCTGCGCGGCCTGGACCGCTTCGAGGCGCACCTTCTGGTCGGCTGGGAGCGCCTGCAGGTCTATGTCGCACGCTTTCCCGGGAAGTAACGGGTCAGCGGCTTAGCCTATCTGCTCGTGATCGACCAGTGGCACGAAGGCGACGCCGAGCATGCTGCGTGTCGTTACACTTCCGTGGTCGTCCTTGTGCACGACCTTGAGGTCCTGCGACAGGTACGGTGGCCCGACCGGGATAACCAGATTGCCGCCAGGCCTGAGCTGATCGACAAGGGCCGGTGGGATATGCGTGGCTGCGGCGGTCACGATGATGCCGTCATACGGGGCGTGTTCGGGCCAGCCAGCGTAACCGTTGCCGCTGCGTAACTCGGCGTTGTGGTAACCGAGACGCGTCAGGCGCGCCGCCGCCGTCCTGGTCAGGTCCGGGATCAGGTCCATGCTGTATACCTGCCGGCACAACAGCGACAGCACCGCAGTCTGGTAGCCGGAGCCGGTGCCGATCTCGAGCACGCGGTGGTCCGCTTGCGTTGCCAGCAGGTCTGTCATCAGCGCGACGATATAGGGCTGCGAGATCGTCTGTCCGTGCCCGATAGGCAGTGGACCGTCGTCGAAAGCCGCCGCGCGCAGCGCCTCGGGTACGAACTGCTCGCGAGGCACCTTCGCCAGCGCTGACATCACGCGCGCACCGAACGCGTCGCGGCCAATCAGGTCGCGTGTGTAAAGGGCCTCGGTGCGGATGTCCGCGAGCATCTGCTCGATACCCTGGGCATGGGTCGGGAGACTCATCGGTCACCTCCCCGCACTGCGACCGGAATGGGATTTCTCTGCATGGCCTTTACCCGCGTGCCGGCGGCTGTGTGTCGCACCATGAATCCCGGTTAAGTGTAGGTTTCCGCCAACGCCAATATATCTGATCGACGCGATGACGGGGTGTGGGCCCCGAGGTGCGGCACAGCCACCGCGCATCTATCCTTGATGCTATGAGGCATGGTCCCGTTTCCCCCTGGCGCGAGTCGGCACGAGGTTTTTGATCGACATGGAATGGCTTGCTCCACCCAATTCGCACGCACTCGCCGTGCTGCTGCTGACCCTCCTTGCACTGGTGTTGTTCACGCGCGAGCGCATCGCGCTCGAGACCTCGAGCCTGTTCGTGTTGGTCGTGCTGACACTGGGCTTCGAGTTGTTTCCGTTCGAGCAGGAGGGCAAGGTGCTGCACGCCAGCGACTTCCTGCTTGGATTCGGCCACGAGGCACTGGTCGCGGTGTGTGCCCTGATGATCGCCGGTCAGGGCCTGGTGCGCACTGGCGCGCTTGAGCCCGTGGGTCGCCTGCTGGCGCGCGCATGGGGGGTGGCTCCGTCGCTGTCGCTGTTGCTGACCCTGTTGATTGGCGGTGGGCTCAGTGCCTTCGTCAACAATGTGCCGATCGTGGTCCTGCTGCTGCCAATCCTGATCGGCGTGTCGTTGCGCACCGGGACCCCGGCTTCCGGGGTACTGATGCCCATGGGCTTTGCGACCCTGGTCGGCGGCATGAGTACCACAATCGGGACCTCGACCAATCTGCTGGTCGTGAGCGTGGCCAGCGATCTGGGTATGCGCCGTCTGCAGATGTTCGATTTCTTTGTGCCGGTGGCGATTGCGGCCAGTGTGGCGATGCTGTACCTGTGGCTGATCGCGCCGCGCTTGCTGCCGCACCGGCAGACCGACCTCGGCGATGCCTCGCCACGGGTGTTTGCCACCCAGCTGCTGATCCCCGAAGACAGTTTCGCGGACGGAAAGAGCCTGGCCGACGTGGTCGCCAAGGCCGGCGCTGAGATGAAGGTGTCACGGGTACTGCGTGGCGAGCAGACCTATCTTCTGCCCTTGCCGGATGCAGTGCTGCGGGCTGGTGACCGGCTGTTGCTCAGTGACACGGCGGAAAACCTGAAGGAATACGAGAGTGCGCTCGGCGCCACGCTGTATTCGGGTGACAGTCCGGTCGATGATGACCACCCGCTGCACGCCGATGACCAGCAGCTGGCCGAAGTGGTGGTCATCCAGGGCTCAACGCTGGAAGGCACCAGTCTGTCGGCATCGCGCTTTGCCGAGCGTTACCAGCTGCTGACCCTGGCACTGCACCGTGCGGGCTGGCATCTGCAGGCGTTGCGCGCCGGGGTGCACGACGTGCGCCTGCGGGTTGGTGACGTCGTGCTGATCCAGGGACCAAGCGAACAGATTGCCGAACTCAAGCAACGTGGGGATGTGCTGGTGCTGGACGCGACCGCCGATCTGCCGAGTACGCGCCGCGCGCCGCTCGCGCTGGCGATCATGGCCGGGATCATTCTCAGCGCCGCGTTCGGCGTGCTGCCGATCGTATTCAGTGCGCTGGCCGGCGTGTTGCTGATGCTGGCGACATCGTGTCTGAGCTGGCGTGATGCGGCCCGCGCGCTCAACACCCAGGTGATCCTGATTGTTGTCGCCAGTCTGGCGCTGGGTGCCGCGCTGCTCAAGACAGGTGCGGCGGACTACCTCGCACAGCTGTTCGTGATGGCCACCGAGGGGGCCTCGCCGGCCTGGCTTCTGAGCGGCCTGATGCTGCTGATGGCGTTGATGACCAACATCGTTTCCAACAACGCGGCCGCGCTGATCGGCACCCCGATAGCGATTGGCATTGCGCGCCAGCTCGGCCTGGCCGAGGAGCCGTTCGTGCTCGCGGTGCTGTTTGGGGCAAACATGAGCTATGCGACGCCGATTGCGTACAAGACCAACCTGCTGGTGATGAGTGCCGGTGGTTACCGTTTCACCGATTTCCTGCGGGTGGGTCTGCCGCTGACGTTTATCATGTGGGCGGTTTTCTCCTGGTTGCTGCCGCGTATCTACGGCTTGGGCTGAGCAAAGCATCCGCGCCATGTAGACTGGCGTCCGATATCAGGCAAAACCGTTCGCCCCCTGCAAGGAACCCCTTCGCCGCCCATGTCGCAACAAGAGACCGAGTACCTGACCACCCGCGAATTGGCGGAGATGCTGCGCATCAAGGAGCGCAAGGTTTACGACCTGGCGGCTTCCGGTCAGGTGCCGTGTTCACGTGCGATGGGCAAGCTGTTGTTTCCGCGTCGCGAGATCGAGGCCTGGCTGGCACGAGAGAGCTCGGGTGGTGGCCAGGCGAAAGTATTGAATCGCCCCGCGGTGTTTCTCGGCAGCTACGAGCCGCTGCTCGAATGGGCGTTGCGCGAGTCGGGCTGTGGATTGGCGACCCTGCTGGATGGCAGTCTCGACGGCCTGGATCGCTTCGCGCGCGGCGAGGGTGTCGCCAGCGGCCTGCATGTGTTCGACGCTGCGACCGGCACCTGGAATGTGCCGGCCATCGAGGCGCGATTCACCAATGCCCCGGTGGCACTGGTCGAGTTCGCGTGGCGCGAGCGCGGCCTGATCGTGGCGCCCGGCCGCGAGGCGGCGTTCGCCGATCTCAAGGCGCTGAAGGGTCGCAGGGTGGTGCCGCGCCAGGGCGGCGCCGGCAGCCAGGTGCTGTTGCTGCAGTTGATCGAACAGGCCGGTCTGGAGGCGCGCGACATCGATTGGATGGATACCGCGCGCACCGAGTCGGACGCCGCGCTGGCGGTGCTCGAGGGGCGCGCCGACGCCACGCTCGGCCTGCGCGCGATGGCCGAGCAGCTGCGACTCGGGTTTGTCCCCTTGCTGCGTGAGCGATACGACCTGCTGGTCGATCGTGCGGCCTGGTTCGATCCGCCGCTGCAGCGCTTGCTGGATTTCTGTCGTTCAGCAACCTTCGAGACCAGGGCGTCCACCTTTGCCGGCTACGACGTGCGCACGCTCGGCACAGTCCATTTCAACGGTGCCTGAGCCGACGGCGGCCGACACCTCCCGCGGCGGCCACCCCTGGCCAGCGCTCAGCGCCTGGCGTTGGGGAAGAACAGCTGCTGGCCGTCCAGCATGTAAGCGGCGATCGCCGCCTGCCCCTCGTCGCCGGTGATCCAGTCGATGAATGCCTGTCCCTCGGCCTGTTTGACGTTCGGGTGCCTGGCCGGGTTGACCAGGATTACGCCGTACTGGTTGAACAGCTTGTCGTCGCCCTCGACCACGATCCGGTAGTCGCCCTTGTTCTTGAAACTGATCCAGGTGCCGCGGTCGGTCATCGCATAGGCGCCCATTCCGACGGCGGTATTGAGCGTGGCCCCCATGCCGGAGCCGGTTTCACGGTACCAGTCGCCGCTGCTGGCGGCGGTGTCCACCCCGGCGTCCTTCCACAGGCTGACCTCTTTCTTGTGGGTGCCCGAGTTGTCCCCGCGCGAGGCGAACAGCGACTTGCTGTCGGCGATTGTCTTCATCGCCGCGGCGGCGTCTTTCGAACCGGCGATGCCGGCAGGGTCGGCCGCCGGACCGACGATGATGAAGTCGTTGTACATCACGTCGAAGCGCTCCACGCCCCAGCCCTCGGCGACGAACTTCTCCTCCGAGGCCTTGGCGTGCACCAGCAGCACGTCGCCGTCTCCGTTCTGGGCGTTCTTGATCGCCTGACCGGTGCCAACCGCGACCACATGGACCTTGATGCCGGTCTTCGCGGTGAAGATCGGCAGGATGTCGTCGTACAGTCCCGAGTTGGCGGTCGAGGTGGTCGACTGCACCAGGATGGATTTCTCTTCGGCCAGCGCGGGCACGGACAGCATGGCGCAACCGAGCAACACGATCGGTGCAATGCGGGCCAGACGGGTCTTGAACATCGGGTGCTCCTCTCTACTTTGATGATTTCCTGATGACGAGGCGGCCATCGAGGTAGTCGCGGGCCGCCTGCGACACGGGGTTGTCGAAAAAACGCTGCGCCGGCGATTGCTCTGCAAGCTGTCCGTAATGCAGGAAAATGACGTCGTCGGCCAGGCGTCGTGCCTGACCGAGGTCGTGGGTGACGAACATGATCTTGGTGCCCCTGGCGTGGGCGCGGTTGACGATCGTCTCGATCGCTGCCGTCGAGGCCGGGTCCAGGCTGGCTGTCGGCTCATCGAGGAACAGTACCTGCGGATCGGTGGCCAGCGCGCGCGCGAGCGCCAGTCGCTGTTGTTCGCCACCGGACAGCAGGCGCGCCGGCTGGTGCGCGTGGGCGGCCAGACCGACCTCGTCGAGGGTGGCGTCGACGCGTGCCTGATCGGCGCGGCCGCGCAGCTTGAGTACAAACCGGATGTTTGCGGCTACCGAGCGGCGCAGCAGCACCGGGCGCTGAAACACCATGGCCTGTTGCTGCCGCAGTGCGTCGTCGAGGGGGCGGCCGCCCCACCGCACGTGACCGGCGGACGGCAGAAGCAGGCCGTGCAGCAGGCGCAGCAGCAGGCTCTTGCCGGCACCATTGGCGCCCATCACGACCGTCCGGCCGGCGCGTGGGATCTGCAGGTCGATGCCGTCGATCAGGGTCCGGTCGCCCGACCGGTAGACCAGCCCGACAGCTTCACCGAGGCACTCCGACTCGTCCGTCGGGGCGGCCCAGGTGCGACCTTGGGATACCGTCGTGCCGTCAGGCATAGGCGTACCTCGTCGCCGTCAGGCGCAGCGCCATCACGGCCGCGTTCACCGACAGTGCGAGCGTGATCAACACGATGCCCAGTGCCAGTGCCAGTGCCAGGTCACCCTTCGACGTCTCGAGAGCGATCGCGGTGGTCATCACCCGGGTGAGGTGATCGATGTTGCCGCCGACGATGATCACGGCACCCACCTCGGCGACCGCACGGCCGAATCCGGCCAGCGCGACGGTCAGCAGGCTGTAGCGGGCGTCCCACAACAGCGCGGCGGCCGCACTGCTGCGCGGTACGCTCAGGGAACGGAACTGTTCGGCGTATTCGCAATGGAGCTGTTCCACCACCTCACGCGACAGCGCGGCGACGATCGGCGTGATCAGCACTGCCTGGGCGATGATCATTGCACCAGGGGTATACAGCAGGCGCATCCAGCCCAGGGGGCCGGCGTTGGACAGCAGCAGGTAGATCAGCAGGCCGACCACCACAGGCGGCAGGCCCATCAGGGCGTTCAGCAGTATGATGGTCGCGGTCCGGCCGCGAAACCGACCCATCGCGATGGCGGTCCCGACCGGCAGGCCAATGAGGCAGGCAATGGCTACCGCTGATAGGCTGACCTTGAGCGACAGCGCGATGATCTCGAGCAGGTCCGGGTCGGCGGCGAGCACCAACTGAAACGCCAGGCCAAAGGATGCGCTGAAATCCTGCAATTTTTCCGCCCCCAACGAAAATTTTGCATGAGAGGGGCAAGATTGCGCTTTTTATCGCGCGCGTACAACCACACAGACCCTGGAGGCTTCGTGCGGACTGTCGGTCCTGAGCACAGCAGCATGGAGAAGCGCCCGGCGTGAAAGGCGACGCAGCACCAGAACCGGCGGCATCGGCGCCGCGGTGGGTCGGCGATCTGTCCGGCGCCTTCGCCGATCTGGGTACCTTCCTGCCCCTGATCATCGGCATGTTTGCGGTGCAGCGGCTCGACCCGGTCGGCCTGTTGGTCGGGTTCGGCCTGTTTGCGTGGGCCACCGCGTTGATCTACCGCCGACCGGTGCCGGTGCAGCCGATGAAGGTGGTTGCCGCCCTGGTGATCGCCGGCGGACTCACAGCCACCGAGGTGGCCGCCACCGGGATACTGCTCGGCGTCATCTTGTGCGTCCTGGCGGCCGTCGGGGCGGTGGGCCGCCTCGGGCGGCATATCCCCCAGACCGTGCTGAGCGGCATCCAACTGGGCGTCGGACTCTACCTCGCCTGGTTCGGCATCAAGCTGGTGATTGCGGAGCCGCTGATCGGCGGCATTGCCATCGCCGCACTGTTGTTGCTGCAAGGCACCCGTTTCCGGCCGCTCGCGGCCTTGCTGGTGGTGGTCGGTGCCGCAGTCTGGGGCGGCCTGCGGGCCGGTGCGGCATTCCCCGACCTGTCGCTGAGCCTGTCATTGCCGCAGCTGCAGCTGCCCGACCTGCAGGGGTTCTGGGTCTCTTCCAGGGATGTGCTGCTGCCGCAACTCGCATTGACCCTGACCAATGCCACCGTGATCACCGCGGCGATCGCCGCCGACCTGTTCCCGCAGGAACGGGCACGCATCACGTCAGACCGTCTGGCCTGGAGCTCAGGGGCGCTCAACCTGTTGCTGGCCCCGTTCGGCGCCTTTCCGATGTGTCATGGTGCAGGCGGGCTGGTGGTGCAGCACCGGTTCGGTGCCCGCAGTGGCCTGGCGCCAGCCGTGTTCGGGAGTGGTTGCCTTGCCCTGGGTCTCCTGCTGGGCCCCAATGCACTGCCCCTGCTTGAACTGCTGCCTTTGGCGGCCGTAGGCTCGCTCCTGTTGATTGCCGGTGCCGATCTGGCGCTGACCAGGCGTCTGCGCCGTGCTGCGCCGGACCAGCTCGTGGTGATCGTGCTCACCGGGGCGGCCTGCGTAGTGCTCAATATCGCGCTCGGTCTGCTGGCCGGATTCGTGTTCGAGGGTCTGCGTGTGCTGGTCGCGCGCCGGCGTGGCAGGGCCTGAGATTCAGTTGCGTGTTGCTGCCGGTCCGCGGTCCGGCCGTATGATGGCGAACAGGAACAGTGCGAACATCGCCCCGAGGGTGTCGGCCAGCATGTCTTTCTGGGCGTCCCAGATGTCTCCCTGGGAACCGAGGAACTCGATCCCGGCGTCGCCGCCTTCCAATACCGCATACCACCATTCGATGATCTCGTAACCGGCAGCGACACCCATCACCAGCAGCAGTGCGAAGATATTGGCAGGCACGTAGCGGCAGTGGCCACGGCGCAGCATCCATTCGGCGGTCGGGTAGGCATAGAAGCCAACCGAAAAATGCGCGATCCGGTCGAACTGGTTGCGCTCTGAGCCGATCAGCTCGCTGAACCACTCGAACGGCACGTTGGCGAAGGTGTAGTGACCGCCAACCGTGTGCCAGAACAGCCAGAACGCCATCAGGAAATAGGCGGTGTTGCTGAAGCGAAAGTACCGATAGGTGAACACCAGCCCGAGAAACACCAGTACGACCGGAATGACCTCGGCGATCCACACGGTGCGTGAAACCGGGTCAATGGCCATCGCGACAAAAAAGATCGCGAACGCAATGGCCAGCCAGTGTACGAACTGCAGGTGTTTCATGGTGTCTCCGCAGAGGGCAGGGCAGTGTAGCGCTTCGACGCTTCGGGAGTCCCGTTCCCGTTGGGCTGTGTGCCAGCACACAGGGCGCAGATGTACGCATGGGCCCGCATGTGCAAACTGCGAATCAGTTCCCGCATATGCCTGCGCCTGTGCCGCTAGATTGCATGACAGACACAACGTTGGAGATGTCGACCGCCATGAACAAACCGAAAGTCTATGCCACGTCAAACTGGCAGCAGTCCTGGCTCGAGCTCGTGGCGCTCTATGGCCTTACCGCCATCGCCGCCACCCACCTGTTCCATATGCACTGGGCGATCGCGATGAGCGTCTCGCCGGTGATCATGCTGGTCCTGCTGCTCAGTGTCATCGTGCTGGTTGAGGTGCTGTGGTTCTGCGTCCTGGCACTGGACAAGTGCACTGCTGCCCTGGGTATCCGCAAGAGTCCGCTGACCTGAGGCTCAATCGCGTTCAGCGCCAAACGCCGTCGCCGGCGCTGTAGCTCTCGAGCACACGGATGTAGTTGAGGCGTTCGTAGTCCGACGGGTCGAGCACGCTGATCTGACTCATGCGCCCGCGGAAATCGCTCAGCTGTTCAAAACCCTGTTGTTCCATCCAGGCCTCCAGTTCGCCCCGCAGTTTACCCAACAGCCCCGGACCCTGTTGCAGCAGGGCGTGACACAGGTGCACCACGTCCGTGCCGGCGAGCAACAGCTTGATCGCATCCGCACTGGTGTGAACGCCGCCGGTCGCCGCAATGGAACACTCGGTGCGTCCATGCAGGATCGCCACCCAGCGCATCGCCAGCAGCGCGTCGGCAGACTTGGTCGGCGTGAGGGTGTGCCTGAGGCGCATCCCGTCGACGTCGATGTCGGGCTGATAGAAGCGGTTGAACAGCGACACGCCGGAGACACCCGCCGCCTCCAGCTTCTTCACCATATTGCCAATCGAGCTGAAAAACGGTGACAGCTTCATGTTGATCGGGATCTTGACCTGCTCACGCAGTTCCTTGAGCAGCGTGATGTAGCGCTGCTCGACATAGTGGCCCTCTTCCCAGATGTCGGCGGCGACATAGTAGGCATTGAGCTCCAGCGCATCAGCGCCGGCATCCGCGACCTCTTTGGCATGTTGCATCCAGCCGCTCGCGGTGACGCCGTTCAGGCTGGCAACGACCGGGATTGTCAGGGTGGCCTTGAGTGCGGCGACCTGTTCCAGGTAGCGGTCCAGTTCGCCAGGAAAGTCCTGGTGACTCGGCAGGTAACTGTCGGCCTCGGCGTGGCCGGTCTCCTGGTGGTGCAGGAAACGCGTCATGCCCTCCTCTTCGGCACGCACCGCCTCTTCGAACAACGAATACATGACGATTGCACCGGCTCCGGCATCCTCGAGCTGCTTCGCCGTGTCGAGACTGCGCGACAGCGGCGAGGCCGATGGCACGAAGGGGTTTTCCAGGTCCAGGCCAAGCCACTTGGTAGTCAGGTTCATCGTTCAGGTCCTCGTTCAGTGAAGGGGCGCGAAGGCGCGCTCCGTTTTCCCCCGGGCCTCAATTACGCTGTGTGCTGATTGTCGTCCTGCTCACCAACTGCGATCTTCGCCAATTGCTCATACAGGTGGAACTTGGCCATGGTCTGGTGCTGCGCCGCCTGCATGAAGCGCCTTGCGGCTTCCGGGTGGCTGCGTTCGAGCACGGCGAAACGGGTCTCGCTCATAGCGAAATCGCGGTACGGGATACTCGGTTCCTTGGAGTCCAGGTGCAGCGGGTTCTCGCCTGCGTCGGTCTTGCGCGGGTCGTAACGGAACAGCCCCCAGTGGCCGGCGTTCACCGCCAGATCCTGTTGCCGCAGGTTGTGCGCCAGGTCGATGCCATGCGCAATACACGGCGAATAGGCGATGATCAGCGACGGTCCGTCATAGCTCTCGGCCTCGAGGAATGCGCGCAGCACCTGCACGTCTTTGGCACCGTAGGCCACCTGGGCGACGTACACGTTGCCGTAGGCCATCGCCATCATCGCCAGATCCTTTTTGATCACCGGTTTGCCGCCGGCCGAAAACTTGGCCACGGCCCCGAGCGGCGTGGCTTTGGAGGTCTGACCACCGGTGTTCGAATACACCTCGGTGTCCAGAACCAGGATGTTCACGTTACGCCCCGAGGCGAGCACGTGGTCGACCCCACCGTAGCCGATGTCGTAGGCCCAGCCGTCGCCGCCGATCAGCCACACGCTCTTCTTCACCAGCGTGTCGACGATGCCTTCGAGGCTGCGCGCTGCGAGCCGGTCGATGCCAGCCAGCCGGGTCTTCAGTTCCTCGACCCGCGTGCGCTGTTCGAAAATCCCGGCCTCACCGTGCTGATCGGCGGTAAGGATCGACCCGACCAGGTCTTCGCCGATCGCACCAGACATCGTCTGCAGCAGCTCACGTGCGTGCTCGGTCTGTTTGTCGATCGCGATGCGCATCCCCAGACCGAATTCCGCGTTGTCCTCGAACAGCGAGTTGTTCCAGGCCGGACCGCGGCCGTCCGGGTTGGTGGTGTAGGGCGTGGTTGGCAGGTTGCCGCCGTAAATCGACGAACACCCGGTGGCGTTGGCGATCAGCATGCGGTCGCCGAACAGCTGGGTGGCGAGCTTGATATAGGGCGTCTCCCCGCAGCCGACGCAGGCACCGGAGAACTCGAACAGCGGTTGCATGATCATCGCGCCCTTGAGCGTGGTCTCCTTGAGCTTGCTGCGGTCGAACTCCGGCAGGCCGAGGAAAAACTCCCAGTTGGACTGTTCGGTGGCGCGTACAGGCTCGACCGGCACCATGTTCAGCGCCTTGCGTTTGGGGTTCTGCTTGTCGCGGATTGGGCAGATCTCGACGCACAGGCCGCAGCCGGTGCAGTCATCCGGGGCGACCTGGTAGCTGATGTGGGTGCCCGGCGGGAAGTCCTTGCCGCCCTTGACCGCGGTGTGCAGGAAGCCCTCCGGGGCATTGGCCGTCAGGCCCTCGTCAAACACCTTGGAGCGGATCGCCGCGTGCGGACAGGCCAGTGGGCACTTGCCGCAGTGCGTGCACAGATCCACCTCCCATTGCGGGATCTCCAGCGCCAGCTGGCGCTTTTCGTAAGCGGCGGTGCCGAGCGGCCAGGTGCCGTCGGCGCTGATCGCACTGACCGGCAGGCTGTCGCCGCGCCCGGCGATCAGCGTGGCCGTCACTTTCTGCACGAATTCCGGCGCATTGGCCGCGACCACCGGTGGCATCTCGATCTGGCTGCTGAGCTGCGCGGGTACGGACACCGCGTGCAGCCCGGCCAGGGCCTCGTCGATCGCGGCGTAGTTGCGCTCGAGCAGGCGCCGGCCCTTCCTGCCGTAGGTCTTCTCGACCATCGCCTTGATCTCGCGCATCGCCAGTTCGCGGTCGATCACATCGGTGATGGCAAAAAAGCAGGCCTGCATGATGGTGTTGATGCGCCGGCCCATGCCGGTGCGCTGGGCGATGCCGTAGGCGTCGATCACATACAGCTTCAGTCCCTTGTCGATCATCTGCTGTTGCACGCTGCGCGGCAGGCTGTCCCATACCGCGTCCGGCGCGGCCGGACTGTTGAGCAGGAAGGTCGCACCCGGCGCCGCCTTGGCGAGCATGTCGTAGCGGGTCAGGAAATTCGGTTGATGACAGGCCACGAACTGGGCCTCGTCGTCGCCGATCAGGTAGGTCGAGCGGATCGGCCGGTCGCCGAAGCGCAGGTGTGACACCGTGACCGCACCGGCCTTTTTCGAGTCGTACTGGAAATAGCCCTGCACGTGCAGCGCGGTATGTTCGCCGATGATCTTGATCGAGTTCTTGTTGGCTGACACGGTGCCGTCCGAGCCCAGGCCGTAGAACAGGCAGCGCGAGATGTCCTGTGCCGCGTCGGGGGTGAAGCCGGGGTCCCAGTCGAGGCTGGTGTGCGACACGTCGTCGTGGATGCCGATCGTGAAGTGGTTCTTTGGCCGGTCCTTTTCCAGTTCCGCCAGCACCCCGGCGACCATGCCCGGCGTGAATTCCTTCGACGACAGGCCGTAACGGCCACCGATGACACGAGGCATAAGTAAGCGCTCACCATCTGCATGCGCTTGTGCCAGGGCCGTGACGACGTCTTTATACAGGGGCTCACCGTCGGCGCCGGGCTCCTTGGTGCGATCGAGCACCGCCAGCGCCCGCACGCTCTGTGGCAATGCCGCCAGCAGGTGGCTGGCGGAGAATGGGCGGAACAGGCGCACCTTGAGCAGTCCGACCTTTTCGCCGCGCGCAGTCAGGGTCTCGACGGCCTCCTGCGCGGCGCCCAGCCCGGAGCCCATCAGCAGCAGCACGCGTTCGGCAGCCGGGTCGCCGAGGTATTCGAACAGCTGATAGCGACGACCGGTCAGGTCCGCGAAGCGGCCCATCACGGTCTCGACAATGAAGGGTAATTTCTCATAGTAAGTGTTTACTGACTCTCGCCCCTGAAAGTACACATCGGGGTTCTGCGAGCTGCCGCGCAGCACTGGGCGGTCGGGGCTCAGACCACGACGGCGGTGCGCGCTCACGAGGTCTTCATCGATCAGTGCGCGCACCGTGTCCCGGTCGATCTCGTCGATCTTGTCGACTTCGTGAGAGGTCCGGAAGCCGTCGAAGAAATGCACGAACGGGATCCGCGCCTCCAGCGTCGCCGCCTGCGCGATCAGGGCGAAATCCTGCACCTCCTGTACGCTGGCCGAACCCAGCATCGCGTAGCCGGTCGGGCGACACGCCATCACGTCGGAATGGTCACCGAAGATCGACAGCGCCTGCACCGCCAGCGACCGCGCAGCGACATGCAGCACCATCGGCGTCAGCTCGCCGGCGATCTTGTACATGTTCGGGATCATCAGCAGGAGGCCCTGCGACGCGGTGAAGCTGGTCGCCAGTGCCCCGGCCTGCAGCGCGCCGTGAATCGCGCCCGCGGCACCGGCCTCGCTCTGCATCTCGACCACCTGCGGCACCGTGTCCCACAGGTTTTTCACCCCGACCGCCGACCAGTCGTCGGCCCACTCGCCCATCGGTGAGGCCGGGGTGATCGGGTAGATCGCGATCACCTCATTGGTGAGATGGGCGATGCGTGCGGCGGCTTCGTTGCCGTCGACGGTGACCTGTAATCGAGGCATCGGATGACCCGCTGGCGGCCTGTGTCCGGTCAAGATTGGGCTGCCGATGCCGGGTCGGCAACAGCACGCGCCTTATTGATTGACGCACATCAAGCCGCCGTGGAAAAACAGCTGTCACCAAAGGGTGCCGGTTCAATGACCATCGTCAATGCGCTTGTCCGGGTCCCCGTTAGACTTGTCGCGTCAAATGCCGGGGAAGCCGGCGGCATTCCGTCTGGGAGAAGTGCTGTGAAAGACATCGTTTGGAATAACGTGCTCAGCGTCGAGGTCGACGAGATCGACGAGGATCACCGCAAGCTGGTGGGCATATTCAATATCCTCAACCATGCAGTCGAGGAAAAGGCTTCACCGGATTACCTGGCGGCCGTTCTCGAAGAGCTGATCAACTGTACCGTCTGGCACTTCAGCCACGAAGAGCGGCTGATGCTCAAGTACGGCTATCAGGACATGGCGGCGCACAAGGCGGTACACCGGGCGCTGATCGAAAGCGGCAAGGCGTTGCAGGAAAAGATCGTCCGGGGGGGCAACCGCTTGGTGGAAGAGGATATCGAGTACCTGGAGCGCTGGTTGACCGAACACATCCTCACCGACGATATGCGCCTGGGGGCCTTTCTGTCCGATGCCATGTAGACGCGGTGCACCCCTTTCATCCGTGGGTACTTCATCGCAACCGGCCGCCCGTGCCCGGCCTGCCGGCCGGGCGGAGCCCAAGGTCATTTCGCACCGGCAGGCGCCGGTCGCCCGTCAAAGGATGTAGCGCGTCAGGTCCTCGTCCTCGGCCAGTTCGCCGAGGTTGCGATTGACGTAGTCGGCGTCGACACCGATCGTGCGCCCGGCGTAGGTCGGTGCCATGAACGACACCTCTTCGAGCAGGCGTTCCATCACGGTGTGCAGGCGGCGTGCGCCGATGTTCTCGGTCTTTTCGTTGACCTGCCAGGCGATCTCGGCGATGCGCTTGATGCCGTCGGCAGTGAATTCCAGAGCGACGCCCTCAGTGCCCATCAACGCCTGGTACTGCTCGGTCAGCGAGGCATCCGGCTCGGTGAGGATGCGCACGAAGTCCTCGGTGGACAGCGCAGACAGCTCGACGCGGATCGGCAACCGGCCCTGCAATTCCGGGATCAGGTCGGACGGCTTGCTCAGGTGAAACGCACCCGAGGCGATGAACAGTATGTGGTCGGTCTTGACCATGCCGTGCTTGGTCGACACGGTACAGCCCTCGACCAGCGGCAGCAGGTCGCGCTGCACGCCTTCGCGCGATACATCGGCGCCGTGCTGTTCGCTGCGGCTGGTGACCTTGTCGAGCTCGTCGAGAAACACGATGCCGTGCTGTTCGACCATCTCCAGCGCACGCAGCTTGAGGTCCTCCTCGTTGACCCGTTTGGCGGCCTCTTCATCGCGAAGCTGCAGCAATGCGTCCTTGATCCGCAGTTTGCGTTTCTTGCTGCGCTGGCCGCCGAGGTTCTGAAACAGCCCCTGCAGCTGGCTGGTCATCTCTTCCATGCCGGGGGGGGCCATGATCTCGACCCCGAGGCTGGCGCCGGTGGTCTCGATCTCGATCTCCTTGTCGTCGAGCTCGCCGTTGCGCAACTTGCTGCGGAACTTGTCGCGGGTGCCACCGCCCTCGCTGCGCACAGGTACCGCGTCCTCCTCCCAGCTGCTGGTGCGCGGCGGTGGTAGCAGCACATCGAGCACGCGCTCCTCGGCAGCGGCAGCGGCGACGTCCTGCACTTTTTCCATCTCCTGCACGCGCACCATCTTGACGGCGGCGTCGGCCAGGTCGCGGATGATCGAATCGACTTCGCGGCCGACATAGCCGACCTCGGTGAACTTGGTCGCCTCGACCTTGATGAACGGCGCGTTGGCCAGCTTGGCCAGACGCCGGGCGATCTCGGTCTTGCCGACACCGGTGGGGCCGATCATCAGGATGTTCTTCGGCGTGATCTCGTTGCGCAGCTCGCCCTCGACCTGGGTACGGCGCCAGCGGTTGCGCAGTGCGATTGCGACCGAGCGCTTGGCGGCCTGCTGGCCGATGATGTGCTTGTCCAGTTCGCGGACGATGTCTTCCGGGGTCAATTCAGGCATCGCAATCCAGCTCTTCGATGACGAGGTTATGGTTGGTGAACACGCAGATATCGGCAGCGATGTTCAGGCCGCGTTCGACGACTTCTCGCGCCGACAGTTCGGTGGTGTCGAGCATCGCCCGGGCGGCGGCCTGTGCGTAGGGCCCGCCCGAACCGATCGCCATCAGGCTGTCTTCGGGTTCGACCACGTCACCGGTGCCGGTCAGGATCAGCGAGGCCTCGCGGTCGGCCACCACCAGCAATGCCTCCAGGCGGCGCAGCATGCGGTCGGTGCGCCAGTCCTTGGCCAGTTCCACGGCGGCGCGGGTCAGGTTGCCGGAGTGTTTCTCCAGCTTGCCCTCGAAGCGCTCGAACAGGGTAAAGGCGTCAGCGGTTGCGCCCGCAAAACCGGCCAGCACCTGGCCCTTGTACAGACGTCGTACCTTGCGCGCATTGCCCTTCATCACCGTGTTGCCCATCGACACCTGGCCGTCGCCGCCGATCACGACTTTGCCGCCACGGCGTACCGACAGGATGGTGGTACCGCGAATTGTTTCCACTGCGTGCCCTGAGAATCAAACAGACCGACGATTGTACCGGATGCGGCCGATTGGCTGGGAAACCGCAACCACCAATCGTTCCTGGCTTTTCTCCTTCGCCCCCGGCCCCCAGAGGAGGGCCGGGGTGAGGGGGAATGGCTGCCGGCTCAGCCCTTGCGCCGGGCGCGCGGGTGCGCCTGGTCGTAGACCTGTGCGAGGTGCTGGAAATCGAGGTGGGTGTAGACCTGGGTGGTGCTGATGTCGGCATGACCGAGCAGTTCCTGGACCGCGCGCAGGTCGCCGGAGGATTCCAGCAGATGGCTGGCGAACGAGTGACGCAGCATGTGTGGATGCACGTGACGCGGCATGCCCTGTTCGATGGCCCGCTGGCGCAGCCGGGCCTCGACTGCACGTGCGCTCAGGCGCGATCCGCGCTGGCTGACGAACAGCGCTGTTTCTGTGCCGGCGGCGAGCTGGCCGCGTACCGCCAGCCACTGATCCACCGCTTCGCGGGCAAAACGGCCTACCGGGACGCGCCGCGTCTTGTTGCCCTTGCCGGTGACCTGCAGCAGGCCGTCGCTGCTGCGCATGTCGATCACCTCCAGCGCGACCAGCTCGGAAAGCCGCAGCCCTGAGGAGTAGAACAGCTCCATGATCGCGCGGTCGCGACGGTCCAGCGGCGCGTCACCCGGCAGGTCCATCAGGTGCCCGAGCTGGTCCGCGTCCAGCGTGTGCGGCAGGTGCCGCGGTGCCTTGGGCGCGCGCACGCCATCGGCCGGATTTGCCTTGACCCGGCCCTCACGCAACAGGAAACGGAACCACGCCCTTATCGCCGACAGATGGCGCTGCAGGCTTTTTGGGGAAAGTCCCTGGCGGTGGCGGTTGGCGGCGTAGCTGCGAACGTGCTGGCTGTCGACGCGCACGCAGTCGGCGTGACCGTGTTCAGCCAGCCAGCCGAGAAACTCGCTGAGATCGCGATGATAGGCGCTCAATGTGCGTGGCGACAGGCGCCGCTCGTAGTGCAGGCAGTCGAGAAATGCACCGAGTGTCGGGTCTGTGGACGCCTCGTCCTCGCGCACCAATGTTCTAGATCCCGGGACTCGACGCCGACTGCAGCTTGGCACTGACCACCTCGGCCAGGCGTTGCAGGAAGTCGACGCTCTTGCCTTCGTGAAAGCGCTCCGGGTCACGGCTGCCGATCGCCAGCACGCCGGCCAGCGGCGGTGCAGTCAGCGGAATCAGTGCCGCCGAGCCGGTCTCGCCAGCCTGCGGGCCGAACAGATATTCCAGTTTCTGCTTGTCGAGCGGGCCACAGTTGGGCCGCGCCCGCTTGAGAAAATCACTGAACAGTGCCGGGCCGGCCTCATGTGCATGCGCCTCGATCTGCTCCGTTGCGAACAGTTTCATCTCGACCGCATCGGCCTTGAACTGCTCGCGCAGCTCATCCTGCAAGGTGTTGAGCACCTCGTCGAACGAATGGGTCTCGATCAGCGCAAGGGTGAGGCGGTGCAGGCGTTTTGCCAGGCCATCGTTCTCGCGCGCCACGGTCACCAGTTCTTCAAGCTGGTGGCGATACTTGGTCGATTGCGCGCGCAGGGTACGTACCTGGCGTTCGATCAGCGAGATCGCATCGCCGGTCGGGTGGGGGATGTCGATCGCTGCCAGTGCATCCGGCTGGCGATCAAAAAAATCGGGATGGGCGATGAGATACTCGGCGATCCGCTGTTCGCGTTCGTCGGTGCTCTGATCCAGGTCGTCGTGTATCAGGTTCATGCGGGCCCCTCTTTTGTGCGCGAACTCTGTTGCCGCTGTACTGGATTCACGTTGCCGACATCAGGCGGTCGAGGTCGATCCTCCCATCGAATACGCTGGCCGCCGGTCCGGTCATCCAGACCGGATCGCCATCGCCGGCCCAGCTTACCACAAGGGTTCCACCGGGCAGTTGCACCTCGACCCGCTCATCGAGCAGGCCGCGCAGACGACCCACCACCACGGCGGCACAGGCGCCGGTGCCGCACGCCAGAGTCTCGCCGGCGCCACGTTCAAATACACGCAGCGCGATGCGTTGACGTGAGTCGACCTGCATGAAACCGACGTTGGTGCGACGCGGGAAACTCGGGTGGTGCTCGATCAGTGGCCCCAGCGCCTCGACCGGTGATTTGGCGCAGTCGTCGACCAGCAGCACCGCATGCGGATTGCCCATAGACACTGCTCCGATCTCGTACACCTGCCCGTCCACCTCCAGTGGGTAGCTGTTGTTGCGCGCGTCGGCGACGAACGGGATCTCCTGCGGCTGCAGGTGCGGCACCCCCATGTTAACCCGCACCATGCCGTCTTCCTGCAGCGACAGCCGGATATTGCCGGCTGCGGTACCGACCGGGATCTCGCTGCTCCTGCTCATGCCCTTGTCATGCACAAAGCGCGCGAAACAGCGTGCGCCATTGCCGCACTGCTCCACCTCGCCGCCGTCGGCATTGAAGATGCGGTAGAAGAACTCGGTATCCGGGTGGCGCGGTGACTCGACGAACAGTATCTGGTCGCAACCGATGCCGAAGCGCCGGTTGGCAATCGCGCGGATCTGCGTCTCGTCGAGTGCGATCTGCTGGTTTACCGCATCGAACACGACAAAGTCGTTGCCCAGTCCGTGCATTTTTGTGAATTCGACAATCATGGCTTGAGCATAGCAGCGGCCGCCGCGTGCGGGCAGGGGGTTCAGTGCGGCAGGAAGCCGCAAACCGCGAGATGGCGGTCGCTGACCATCGAGACTGTCAATGTGTGCAGCCCCGCGGACTGCAGCTGGGCCTCGACCTCGCCGACCGTGTAGGCGGCGAACAGCGAATTGCGGAAATCGCGCCGCAGCACCTCGGCCTCATCGATTGCGTAGGTCTCCACCAACGCGTCGACCGCCAGTTCAGAGGCGGGGCGGGCCAGGTCCATCACCACGACGGCCGCACCGGGTGCGCCGCAAAGGGCCACGGTCTGCCACATCACCGCCGGGTCGGCCAGATGGTGCAGCAGACTGTTGGAGGCGACAGTCTGGTAGCCGTGCGCCGGCAGGTCGGGACAGGGCAGGTATGCGCACATCAACTGGATGCGCCCGCCCGCGGTGTCGTCGGCGTCGATGTTCTGGCGTGCCAGATCGAGCATCGCCGGTGCACCGTCGACGGCGTCGATGCGCAGCGCCGGATGGCGCCGCGCGAGCGCCAGCGGAATATCCGCCGGACCGCAGCCGAGGTCGAGCAGACGGCCGTTCAGCTCGCCGCCCGCAGCACCCTCCAACAGGTCGACGAACAGCCCGTTTGCCTCGCTGAAATCCGCGCGCGCGTATGCCAGCGCCTGTTCCATGTCGTCCATGAGTTCATCGGGTTCAGGGGTTCGTTGCATGACCATCTCTCATTGCGGCAGCACGGACTCGCCGTCAAACAGTTCGGCCATCGTCTCGCGGCGGCGCACGAGGTGGATATCGCGGCCGTCGACCATCACCTCCGCCGGGCGGGGACGGGTGTTGTAGTTCGACGCCATCGAAAAGCCATAGGCGCCGGACGAGCGGACCGCCAGCAGCGCACCTTCGCGCAGGGCGAGCGCGCGCTGTTTGGCGAGGAAGTCGCCGGTCTCGCAGATCGGCCCGACCAGGTCGTAGATGCCCTCGGTGCCGTCCGGGTGCTCCTGGACGCTGACCACCCCCTGCCAGGCGCCATACAGCGAGGGCCGGATCAGGTCGTTCATCGCGGCGTCGACGATCGCAAAGTCCTTGGCCTCGCTGTGCTTTAGGTACTCCACCCGGGTCAACAGGATGCCCGCGTTGGCGGCGATCGCGCGTCCGGGTTCGACGAAGATCTCGAATGGTGCATCGCGCAGGCGCGCCAGCACGGCGCTGACATAATCGGCCGGCGTCGGCGGCGTCTCGTCCTTGTAGCGCACCCCGAGTCCACCGCCGAGGTCCAGGTGATCGAGTGTGATGCCGTCGGTCTGCAGGTGTTCGACCAGCGCCAGCACACGCTCCAGGGCATCGAGGAACGGCCGCAGCTGGGTCAGCTGGGACCCGATGTGGCAGTCGACGCCGG
>ERZ795048.1448-NODE-1448-length-21300-cov-11.086326_pt1 | contig 21300 bp, 26 predicted proteins | sample MGYA00375132_ERZ795048 | MGnify/ENA primary metagenome ERZ795048 (study PRJEB30177, sample SAMN05720225) | activated sludge metagenome | isolation source: Anaerobic digester | place: Hong Kong | collected 2014-12-17 ... | reverse complement strand
GGGCCAACACCTACAACAAGTTCGATCCCACCTCACCCTTCGGCGGGTACAAGGAGAGCGGCTACGGGCGCGAAGGCGGCGTGCACGGGCTGGGGGCGTACTTGAATTTGAATTAGGGCGTGCCCCCGCCTCAAATGCAGGCGGGGGCGGGCTATCCGCAGTAGTCCTCGCTCGCAAAGCCGCGCTGTGGGCTACTTGCTCCTATCCCTCACGCGAAATGCGACCTATGGGGATTCGGGCGCATATCTTTACCTGTGAGAATCCAGATGTATTGTATGAGACCAAGAGTCACCCTTCTTCTCTCGGTTGTACTGTCTGGCTTGTTCTATCGGGTTTCAGCTCAGGACTGGGAACCCCTCGGGCCGAACGATTGGAATTGGCCTTCTGTTGGGCAGGCTTCATTTCCCAGGCTCGCCCTTGACGCCAACAACAATCCCGTCATAGCAGCAGGATACACTGTAAGACGCTGGGATGGCGCAGAATGGATAGGGCTTGGCGCGACGGGTTTCTTTCCCGATGGTTCGTATCTGTCGAACATGGTGTTGGATGATGCGGGGAATCCGGTGTTGGCGGGCAATGATCCGAACAACGGTGACCGTGTCATGGTGAGGCGTTGGAATGGATTATCATGGGTCCCCATTGGTGTGGATGGATTTTCGAATGGAGAAGTAACGAGCGTCAAACTTGCCAAGGATATAATCGGGAGATTCGTGGTGGCTTATCGAGATCATTCCTTAGATCGGCACATTATCGTCAAGCGATGGACAGGAGGCGCTTGGGAAATGATCGGTGATGAGAGCTTCTCTGATTCGGATGCGTATGGCGTTCATTTGGCACTGGACTCATTCGGCAACCCAGTTGTGGCTTATCAGGCATATCCGGGCATTCACTTGACGAGGGTTCAGCGTTGGACGGGTGCGATATGGGAAACACTTCCTCCTATCGATCTTGGGAATTATCCTGTAGAAGGTACAGACCTTGCTGTTGAAGAGGGTGGATACCCTATTGTGACCCTCACTAACTGGATGCTTGGCCGTCGGCCTGTAGTTGTAAGATGGAACGGTAGTTCATGGGAGACACTTGGACCCACGGGTATTTCAGCCGGTAATTGCTCTCATCAGCAAATCGCGATAGACGCCGATGGCCGCCCTGTGATCTTATACACAGACCATACCGCAGGAACATTCATTCGTCGCTGGAATGGTTCTGATTGGGAGATACTATGCGCGATCGACCCGTACCTCTCAGCGGACGCCCCCAAATTGGCTCTGGCTGCCAATGGGGATTTTGTCGTGGCATGCCAGTCTTGGGGTTTGGGATTTCGAGCGCAAGTGCAGCGCTGGAATGGTTCCGAATGGTTGGAATACGGCGACCGAGGTTTTTCATCCATGGGAGCATACTACACGAGCTTGGCTATGAACAGCACCGGTGAGGTCGTTGTTGCGTATTCGGATCCTTCAATTGGAACCAGGACCGTGGTCCAGCGCTGGAATGGTCAATCCTGGGAGGTGGTGGGACAGGCTGGAGTTTCGGCAGGCCACGCAGCGTATCACGATCTGGAGCTTGACTCGTTGGGCTACCCTATAGTGGCTTACGCGGACAATGTGAATGCCGGGGTCACGGTGTTGCGCTGGAATGGGTCGGCGTGGGAACCATTGGGTCCTGTTGGATTTACGAGTGAACATCCGGTTGGTCTCAGCATGAGCCTGACCTCCGATGGGAGACCGGTGATCGCCTATAAAGTCTCAATAGGTATCGAGGACTTCTATACGATCAAGGTGGTGAGCTGGGATGGCGTTTCATGGAATGAAGTCGGTCAATTTCCAACCGACTGGGCCAACGGTGGTATGAGTCTAGTGTTGGGCTCTTCCGACAATCCCATTATTGGATACGGCAGAGCGCAGTACAATGACTCAAGAGTGGTGCAATGGGATGGGACTGAATGGAATACTCTCCCAGACGTTGTCCAAGCGGGTTGGCCGCAATTCCAAGATCTCATTGTGGATGCCGTGGATCGCCCGATACTAGCATCTGGCGGGACACTTTATCGATGGGATGGCACATCGTGGTTCTTGATTGGTCAGGAAGGTGATATCCCAATGTCGTATGTTTGCCTTGCCATCAGTGACAACAATGAGATTATTGCAGGAGGTTTGGTTGATGGACGCGCCACTGTTCGGCGATGGAAGGGGGAGTATTGGGAAGGTTTGGGTAGCCAGCGATTCACCACATCCTTTTCCAGCTTTCAGGGACCCCAGTGGCTCGGAACGGATGGACATGGAAGGGTGGTTGTGGCCTATACGAATGGAGGGATGTATGCAAAATCGATCCAGTACTTCGATCAAGGAATTGCCCTTAGTGATGGGGTTTTGAACCTCGGTCCCAATCCTAGCTCGGGTGAAGAATTGTGGATCAGTCTTGCAGGGTTGTCCATTACGACCGAGACGGTGAACGCGGAGTTGCACGACTTGTCCGGCAGACGTATTAGTACGCAGTTGTTACCAGTAGCACATGGGCATTTGAATACGAGATTCGCTCTTCCACCAGGGTTAGCGAGTGGCATGTATGTCGCATCTGTGTATGCAGAAGGTTCGCGATGGTCAACAAGGTTGATCATCGCGAAACCCTAATGGTCGTCCCCCATGTCCCGCCTCATCGCCTGCCTGCCGGCGGGCAGGTCCACAGCTACACCCTCTCCCTCGCCGCTCTGGTGGTATCGTGCTCCCCTCCGGAAGGCCAACTCGATGGAGAATGGTCCGGACGAATGTTCTGCAGGTGCCAAGGGGATACGAACATCGACGATGGCTATGAAGGCGAACTGCACCTGGAGTTTTGGCGTGATGGTACGTACAGGACTTGGATGGACCCCGAGGTTGAAGGAGCTTGGGCTGTGAATGGTGTCTACCGCTTGGAAGGAGATTCTCTGAGATTCAGGAAGGACGGCTTGGATAGCACATGGCTGGGTGCAAGCATTTTGTTGATGACGCAGGACTCGATGGTGATCGAGGAATCTCCGGAGAAAGGGTGCATCTGCACGAGCCACTTGCATCACGAGAAGCAACCTTGACTCACATTCCCCATGCCCCGCCTCATCGTCCACGGTTTCACCATCTCGCTGGCGTCATCGCCGTGTGTTACTCGAACACCTTGAAGTACTCCTCGAACCGGTAGATGCGTCCCCACTTGCTGCCGGTGATCTCACGCAGTATGCCCACCTGCTCGAATGCGGCGATGAGCTTGTAGGCCGATGCCGGTGTTTGGCCGATGGCCTCGGAGACCATTTCGGCGTTGACCACCGGCTGCTGGAACAGGTACTCCAACAACCGCGGACCGGAGGTACTACGAATGCCGATGCTGGGGATCCGCTGTTCGAGGCAATCCTGCTTCAAGCGCAGGATCTCGCGTAGGCCGTTGGTGGCCTTGTCCGCCGTTCCGATCACACCTACCAGGAAGAACTTGAACCACTGTTCCAGGTCATTGTGCGTGCGCACCCGGGTGAGGTTGTCATAGTACGCGCTGCGGTTGCGCTCGAAGAAGTCGGAGAGGTAGAGTACGGGCTGTTTCAGGATGCCGGCGTGCACGAAGTAGAGCGTGATCATCAAGCGGCCGATGCGACCGTTGCCGTCCAGGAAGGGGTGGATCGTCTCGAACTGGTAGTGCGCAAGCGCGGCCTTCAGCACATGCGGCAATTGTGTATTGCTGCTGTGCAGGAGTTGCTCGAGGTCGCTCATCAACGGGTTCACCTCTTCCCAAACAGGTGGAATGAAGGTGGCATCGGCCAGGCTCGCACCACCGATCCAGTTCTGGCTGCGCCGGAATTCGCCCGGCGTCTTCCTCTCCCCGCGAACACCCTGCATCAACGTGCCGTGTGCTTCGCGCAGCAGGCGTGACGATAGCGGGAGCTCGGGCATACGGGCCAAGCTCTGCTGCATGGCGGCCACGTAGTTGTTCACCTCGCGCCGGTCGTCCCGCCGTTCCGGGTCCACGTGGTGCTCATCCATCAGCACCTCTTCCATGTTGGTGTTGGTGCCCTCGATCTTGCTGCTCACCGTGGCCTCCTTCACCACGTGCAAGCGGATGAAGTGACGGATGTTGGGTACCAGCTCGCCGAAGGCGTCCAATGCACCGAGCTTAAGGGTGGCCTGCTCCACGAGTCCCTGGAGTTTGGGGTCATCCAGCCGGTAGGCCCGGTTGATGGGTTCGGGCATAAAGGCGATGTACCCTTGCGGGGTCTTCATGGGCCGTCCTGCTCGAAAGTCCTTCATGGTCAAGGAATTGTGAATAATTGAAAACCCGCGACATCTTTTCAAATAATCGGAGCAAAAATATAAAAGGCTGGTCAACTTTTCAAATTCTGAAGAGTTCAGACGTGTAGGCGAGCGGTTCAGAACTTTGATCTTCGACCATCACTCCCATGCCCCGCCTCATCGCCTGCCTGCCGGCAGGCAGGTCCACAGCTACACCCTCTTCCTTGACGTCCCAGGTCAAGCCCGGGATGACATTCCGGTCCCCATCTTTGAAGGACCATGAAACCCGGCGCCAACTACGAGCGTGTCTTCCGCATGGCCTTCGCCAGCGTGTACCCCCACTACGTGGTCAAGGTGGAGAAGAAGGGCCGCACGGTGGACGAGTTGCACACGGTCATCGAGTGGCTCACCGGCTATGATGAGAAGAAGCTCAAGAAGATCATCGCCGACAAGACAGACTTCCGCACCTTCTTCGCCGGTGCGAAACTGAACCCGAACGTGCACCTGATCACCGGCGTGATCTGCGGCTACCGGGTGGAGGACATCGAGGACCCGCTGATGCAGCAGATCCGCTACCTGGACAAGTTGGTGGATGAGCTGGCGAAGGGGAAGAAGATGGAGAGCATCCTGAGGAAGTGAGGTGCTCCTATTCCGGCCAAACGAAGTCACGCGCTCGCTGGCTTCCCGGGTCGAACCATTCTTCAGCAGATTCCTTGTAGCATCCTGTACCGTCCTTCTGCGTGCTGGTCAATATCAGTTTCCCCACCGGTGCCCCGTGCGGATAGCGAAGGCGGCCTTTCTTGTCCGCAACGATCTTCCCCTCATCGAGCAGCTTCTTGAATTTTGGCCACATGGCGATGTTCTCAAGAGTCAACTGCACCTCGCCAGGAGGTCGGCTTTCCGGCTTCTTTCCGAACAGGCGATCGAACATCACGCTTTCGGCTCCCACAACTCCACCTTGTTCCCTTCCGGGTCGTACACCCACGCGAAGCGGCCGTAGTCCTCGTCCTGCCGCTTGGGGTCGATGCGCACACCGGAGGCTTCGAGCTTCTTCAGCAGGCCGTCGAGGTCCTGCACACGCAGGTTCAGCATGAACTGCTGCTTGTCGCTGGCGAAGTAGTCGGTGTCGCGCTTGAAGGGCGAGAACACCGTGGGGCCGGCGTCCTGGTTCCAGATGAAGCCCGCCTCATCGTTGTTGATGCCGAAGTGTTCGTAGTACCACCTGGCCAGCGCTTTGTGGTCGTCCGCGCGGAAAAAGAGCCCGCCGATGCCGGTGACGTGTCTGGACATGGGTCTTGTGCTGGCAGTTCCAAGTTAGGCAGCCCCACCTAGAACAACATGGCCAGCAGCTCTTCGCGTGTGAGGCCGTGGTGTTCAGCGATGTCTGCCAGGATCCCGGACAACGTGCCCACCTTGATCGGTCGATGGTCGGGTACCGTAACGTGATGTGTCCCGTTGCGGGAAGTGGTCAGGCGGATGTGGCTGCCGCTTTGCCGGGTGACCTCGTAACCCAGCTTGCCCAGGGCCTTGCTCAGCTCCCTTCCGGTGAGGTCGCGTGGGATCTTCATGCAGCGATCACGATCTCCTTCACCATGTGCAGGCGAATGATCTTGGGCATGTGATCGGTGTCAAAGTGGGTGGCGACGGCATCCTTCACGTTCGCCTTCAGTTGCTCCAGGTCATCGCCATCCGTGAAGATGGAATGCTCCAAGGCCCGGGCCTCGTAACCACCCTCCGGCGATTCGGCCACGATGAAGATGATCTCCGTCATGACCACGAAAATAGCGTGATCGCCGCCTCCTTGCCTAGTGCTGAGCGTGGGGCGCTTCCTGTAGCTTCGAGCCGCATGGCCAACGTCGACATTCCCGAGGGGCGCACGAACGATTTCCTGGTGCATGGGGTGTTCACGGTGATCGGTGGTGCGGTGCTGTTCTACTTCGACCATTGGATCCTGGCGCTGTTGTGCCTGCCGTTGGCGGTGATGCTGTTCCTGGTGCGTTCGGGTATCGAGATCGACCTGGAGCGCAGGGAAGCGAGGGTGTACAAGGAGTTCGGGTGGTTCCGGATAGGTGGATGGATCCAGCTGGAAGGCTACACAGGCATCCTTCTACGGTACACGAGTGAGCAATGGGCGCGCCCCATGCCGGCGGCGACCACCGGAGTGCGGGTACGCACGTACGACCTGCTGTTCCAAGGTTCCGGCCTCCCTGAGAAGCTGTTCCATGAATTCTCGACCTATCCGCTTGCGCGCAAGGCGGTGGATGTCATGTCCAAGGCCTGGGACCTGCCCGTTCAGGACGAGGTCGCGGAGAAGCGTCGGGAGGCCGGTGCGCGGGCGGCGCAACGAAGGCGGTAACTTGGCCCTTGGAACTCCTTTCGCCAGACATGAGCAAGACGCGCACCGCACCGACCAAGACCACTGTGAGTAGCAACGGGCAAGCTGCTGCCGGTCCGGCCACGAAGCGCCTGCCCGTGATGAAGACCTACAAGCTCTACATCGGCGGCAAGTTCCCGCGCACCGAGAGCGGGCGCTACTACCAGCCGAAGGGCGCCGATGGCAAGCCGCTGGCCAACGTGTGCCGGGGCAGCCGTAAGGACGTGCGTGAGGCGGTGGTGGCCGCCCGCAAGGCCCAGGGTGGCTGGGCGGACCGCAGCGCCTTCAACAAGGGGCAGATCCTGTACCGCATCGGCGAGATGCTGGAGGGCCGCAGTGCGCAGTTCGTGGAGGAGCTCGTTCTCCATGGAACTCCCCGCAGGCAGGCCGAGGCCGAGGTGGCCGCCGCGATCGATCGCTGGGTGTACTACGCCGGCTGGTGCGACAAGTACCAGGCCGTGTTCAGCAGCGTGAACCCGACGAACACCAGCCACTTCAACTTCAGCGTGTACGAACCCACCGGGGTGGTGGGGGTGATGTGCCCGACCGACGGTGGTCTGCTGGCCCTGGTGGACCTGATCGCTCCGGTGATCGCCGGCGGCAACAGCTGCGTGGTGGTGGCCGCCGAGGGCAAGCCCCTGCCGGCCGTCTCCTTCGCCGAGGTTCTGGCCACGAGCGATCTGCCCGGTGGCGTGGTGAACCTGATCACCGGCCTGCGGAACGAACTGCTGAAGCCCCTGGTGGCGCACATGGACGTGAACGCGTTGGTGGTCCCGGCCGCCACGCCGGAGGAGCGCACGATGCTCGACGCCGAGGCCACCTGCAACGTGAAGCGCGTGGTGTACCGCGACCTTGATAGCGCTGGCGAAGGCCCGTACGCCATCCTGGACACCCAGGAAGTGAAGACCACCTGGCACCCGATCGAGCGGGGGCAGGGCGGGGGTGGAGGCTACTGACCGCCGGTCTTCTTTCAGGCATGGATCTTGGATGGCGAGGGCCATGGCACGCCTGCCGATCTTCCTACTCGTATCGCTCCTGCTCGGCAGCGCCCAGGCCCAGGACGCCACCGAGTTCGGCCGCTTCAAGGCGGAGCTGCACATCCAGCCCACCACCTTTCTGCCACCTCGGGGTGCGGACCTGAAGCACTACCGCCTGGTGTGGCGCAGCTTCAACGAAGCCACCTTGGAGCGTGACCGGGACCCCCAACGGGTACGCGAGCGGATCACGCTGAAGGATATGCTGGTGGAGCTGGAGAAGCACCGCGACGGCAAGGAGTACCCGATCATCTACTCCTTCCTGAGCTTCCACGGGGACCAGTACGCTTACATCCGCGCCGACTACCAGACCGGCGTGCCTCGGGGCGAGGACCTGTACTTCGAGCGGGTGCGGTGAGCGGGCTGCCGCCGGAACGGTTGATAAGTCGTGGAGAAGGGCGGGCGCGTGCAGCGCTGCCAGCCCCTTACCTTGTCCGATAACAACCCCTTAACACGGACCAAGATGGCAGTGGAAGCATATTGCGTGAAGTGCAAGGCCAAGCGGGACATGAAGAACGCGGCCGAAGTGACCATGAAGAACGGCCGCAAGGCGATGAAGGGCACCTGCCCCACCTGCGGCACCGGGATGTTCAAGATCCTGGGCAAGTAGACGTGCCGCGTGGCCGGGGCTTTCGCACGATCGCCCTTGGATAACCGTTCCCTGCCGGGCCAGTGCCCGGTGGGGCCGCGGCTACCTTTGGCCGCATCATGGAGCGCAGCACCTACGGGGACCTGATCGGGGCGGCCATCGCGGCCGCTCAGCAGGCGGGGGAAGAGATCCTGGCCGTTTACGGCACGGGGTTCACCGTTGAACAGAAGGAGGACCGGAGCCCGCTCACCGAGGCGGACAAACGCGCGCATGCCGCCATCGTGAAGGCCCTGGCGGGCACGGGCCTGCCCATCCTGAGCGAGGAGGGGCGGGAGATCCCGTTGGCCGAGCGCCAGGGTTGGGAACACTACTGGTTGGTGGACCCGCTGGACGGCACCAAGGAGTTCATCAAGCGCAACGGCGAGTTCACCGTGAACATCGCCTTGATGGCGCGTGACGAGGCACCCATCGGGCCGCTGGGCGCGCACACGCCGGTGGGCGGGGTGATCCACGTGCCGGTGAAGGACACGCTCTATTTCGCCTGGCAGGGAGGCGGTGCCTACCGGGGTGCCGGTAACCTCCAGGCCGCGGATGCGTATGAACGGGCCGCGCATTCCGAGCGACTACCCGTGACCACCCAACGCGACGCCTACACCATCGTGGCCAGCCGGAGCCATCCGAGCCCGGACACCCAGGCCTTCATTGAGCGGATGGAGCAGGAGCACGGCCGTGTGGAGACCGTGAGCATGGGCAGCGCCCTGAAGATCTGCCTGGTGGCCGAAGGTGCCGCCGACGTGTATCCCCGCTACGCACCCACCATGGAGTGGGACACCGCCGCCGGGCACGCGATCGCCCGCGAGGCCGGGCGCGACCTGACCGATGTGAGCACGAACGCGCGCATGCGCTACAACAAGCAAGACCTGTTGAACAACTGGTTCATCGTCCAATAAGCGAACATGGCAACGAAACGCAAGACCACGGCCCGCAAGGCCGCCCCCAAGGCCGCCAAGACGACCCGTGCCGCCAAGACCGGCAGCAAGACCGCGAAGTCCCGCAAGACCACCCCGCGCAAGGCCCCAGCCGCCGCCAGGCCCCAGGGAAAGCGCAAAGTGGCCCTGATCACCGGTGTCACCGGTCAGGACGGCGCCTACCTGAGCGAGCTCCTGCTGAACAAGGGCTATGAGGTGCACGGCGTGAAGCGCCGCAGTTCGCTGTTCAACACCGACCGGATCGACCACCTGTACCACGACACGCACGAGAAGGGCCTGCCCTTCCACCTGCACTACGGTGACTTGACGGACAGCGTGAACTGCCTGCGCCTGGTGCAGCAGATCCAGCCCGACGAGATCTACAACCTGGCCGCGATGAGCCACGTGGCCGTAAGCTTCGAGATGCCCGAGTACACCGCCAACGCGGACGGCATCGGCACCCTGCGCTTCCTCGAGGCCATCCGGATCCTGGGCATGGAGAAGAAGACCCGGTTCTACCAGGCCTCCACCTCCGAGTTGTACGGCGGTGTGCTGCCCCATGCGCAGAACGAGCAGACGCCCTTCTATCCGAAGAGCCCCTACGGCGTGGCCAAGCTCTACGGCTTCTGGATCACCAAGAACTACCGCGAGAGCTACGGCATCTTCGCCTGCAACGGCATCCTGTTCAACCACGAGAGCCCGCTGCGTGGCGAGACCTTCGTGACCCGCAAGATCACCCGGGCCGCGGCCAAGATCAAGCTGGGCCTGCAGAAGACCCTGTACCTGGGCAACCTGGACGCCAAGCGCGACTGGGGCCACGCCAAGGACTACGTGGAGGGCATGTGGCTGATGCTGCAGGCCAAGAAGCCCGATGATTACGTCCTGGCCACCGGCAAGACCTACACCGTGCGCCACTTCGTGGACCTGGCCTTCGCCGAGGCCGGCATCAAGCTGGAGTGGAAGGGCAAGGGCGCCCAGGAGCGGGCCATCGACAAGAAGACCGGCAAGGTGGTCGTGGCCATCGACAAGCGCTACTACCGCCCCGCCGAGGTGGACCACCTGGAGGGCGATCCCCGCAAGGCCAAGCGCGAGCTGGGCTGGAAGCACAAGTACGACATCAAGGCCCTGGTGAAGGAGATGGTGCGTGAGGACATCAAGCTGTTCGAACGCGACGTGTACCTGCAGGAGGGCGGACACACGATCCTGCACGAGCAGGAGTAAGAGCGCATCATGTTGCGCCCCGACGATACCGAGCATCCATGAACAAGCAAGACAAGATCTACGTGGCAGGCCACCGGGGCATGGTGGGCAGCGCCGTGGTGCGGCGTCTGGAGAAGGACGGCTTCACCAACATCGTGACCCGCGTCAGCAAGGAACTGGACCTGACCGAGCAGCAGGCCGTGCGCGACTTCTTCGCCCAGGAGAAGCCCGCCTACGTGGTGCTGGCCGCGGCCAAGGTGGGCGGCATCCACGCCAACAACACCTACCGGGCGCAGTTCCTGTATGAGAACCTGATGATCCAGAACAACGTGATCCACGCCAGCCATGAGCAGGGCGTGAAGAAGCTGTTGTTCCTGGGCAGCTCGTGCATCTACCCGAAGCTGGCGCCCCAGCCGCTGAAGGAGGAGAGCCTGCTCACCGGTCCGCTGGAGCCCACCAACGAACCTTATGCGATCGCCAAGATCGCGGGCATCAAGATGGCCGAGAGCTACCGGCGGCAGTATGGCGACAACTACATCAGCGCCATGCCCACCAACCTGTACGGGCCCAACGACAACTACGACCTGAACAACAGCCACGTGCTGCCTGCGCTCATCCGCAAGTTCCACACCGCCAAGGTGAAGGGCGAGCCCACCGTCACCGTCTGGGGCAGCGGCAGCCCGCGGCGCGAGTTCCTGCACGTGGACGACCTGGCGGACGCCTGCCTGTTCCTGCTGAAGAACTACAACGAGGAGCTCTTCGTGAACGTGGGCACCGGCGAGGACCTCACCATCCGTGAGCTGGCCGAGCTGATCAAGGACGTGGTGGGCTTCGAGGGCGAGCTGGTCTGGGACAGCAGCAAGCCTGACGGCACCCCGCGGAAGCTCATGGACGTGGGCCGCCTGCATGCCATGGGCTGGAAGCACAAGATCGGTCTGCGCGAGGGCATCACGGCCGTGTACGCCGAGTTCGCGAAGAGCGAGCTGGCGCAGGTCTGAGCGACCTCTTGGAACGCAACAGGAAGGACCCGGCCAAGTGCCGGGTCCTTGCGTTCACGGCCCGTGCCGGGGAAGGGCTACTTTCGCCCTGTTCCGAGCACGGTATGATCCCGATCCGTCGTTCCCTGCTGCCTCTCGCGGCCCTGCTGGCGCCTGTGCTCATGCTCCACGGCCAGCAGAACAACGTTCCGCTGGAACGGGACATCTACCTGGACCTGGACCGCAACCACGCCCGCATCGACACCACCGGCACGCGGCGGGTGCACACGGGCATGCGCCCCTACATCGAGAGCCGCGCCGACCTCACGCACGTGATGGGGTACCGGCCGGACAGCTCCCGGCACTACTACTGGGCCACCGAGAAGCTGTTCAAGGAGCACCTCTTCATCGTGAAGGACGGGGACGTGCACCTGACGATCGATCCCGTGTTCCACTTCGAGCTGGGGCAGGACTTCAACGACCCGACGGAGTTCTCGGACACCACGCGCTTCTATCACAACGCCCGGGGTGTTTCCGTGCGGGGCGATCTGGGGCCGCGGTTCAGTTTCGAGACCACGTTCTACGAGAACCAGGCCATCTATCCCCAGTACCTCTACCTCTACTCCCAGCGCACCGGCGTGGTGCCGGGGCAGGGGCGCATCAAGGGGTTCAAGAACCGGGCCTACGACTTCTCCTGGGCCCAGGGCAACGTGAGCTGGTCGCCCGCCACCTGGCTGAACGTCCAGTTCGGGCATGGCCGGCATTTCGTGGGCAACGGCTACCGGTCCATGTTGCTCAGCGACAACGCGCTGAACTACCCCTACCTGAAGTTCAGCCTGCTGAGCCCGAACGGCCGTTGGCAGTACACCACCTTCCACGCCAAGCTGAACGAGCTGGAGCGGCTCCCCACCGGGGAGGCGGCCGAGTCGCTCTTCTACTGGAAGCGCATGAGGGTTCACCACCTGAGCGTGGACCTTGGCCGGGTGCAGCTGGGCCTCTTCGAGAGCACCATCTTCCGCAACATCGACAGCGCGGGGGTGCGCCCCTTCGAACCCATGGAGCTGAACCCCGTGATCGGCCTGAACCGCGTGGTGAACGGCAGCGATGGCGACTGGACGAACATCCTGGGCGCGGACCTGAAGTGGAAGGTGACCGACCGCCTGCTCGTCTATGGCCAGTTTGCCATCCAGGATGCCGACCGGCAGGCCTGGCAGGGTGGTCTCCGGCTGTTCGACCTCTTCGGCAGGGACCTTCACGTCCAGGTGGAATACAACCATGCGGACCCGTTCATGTACCAGGCGAGGCCTGCGGTGATGGCCCACCACCACCATGGGCAGCCCCTGGCCCATCCGATGGGTGGCTACGTGGACGAAGCGGTGGTGATCGTGGACCACCGGGTCGACCGCTTCCTGTTCAGGGCCAAGGTGAACCTGGCCACCTACCACGTGGACGGCGCCGACAGCCTCAACTACGGCAGCGACCTGTTGAAGCCCTATGTCCCCGAGCCGGGACCCGACGGGCCGGTCGTGCGTCAGCTCACCTTCCTGGACCTGAGCGCTTCCTGGCTCATGAACCAGATGACCAACATGCAGGTGCAGCTCGGCTGGCGGGGCCGTGACCTGACCAACGCACCGGCACAGCTCCAGAGCGGATACCTGTACGTGGCCTGGCGGACGGGTCTGTTCAACCGGTACTACGACATCTGACGGGCATGAAGGAACACGGATACATCCTCCTGCTGGGCTTCTTCACCTCCTTCATCGTGGTGCTGTTCACCATGCCCAGCCTGATCAAGGTGGCGCGCATGAAGCACCTGGTGGACGAGCCCAGCGAGGAGCGCAAGGTGCACCACCGCAGCGTGCCCACCATCGGGGGCATCATCATCTTCGCGGCGGTGCTGTTCAGCTATGCCTTGTGGTTCCCCGAGGCCAAGATGATCGGCAGCCAGGCCGCGGGGTACAAGGCCCTTTACGTGGCCATGGGCGCGGCCTACAAGGATTTCAAGTTCATCCTGGCGGCCATGGTGCTGCTCTTCTTCATCGGCGTGAAGGACGACATCATCGGCTTCTCTCCCGTGAAGAAGCTGGTCGGGCACATGGTGGTGGGGTACATCCTGGTGGTGATGGCGGGCATCCGGATCACGGACATGCATGGCATCCTGGGCGTGTACGAGCTGCCGGAGACCGTGAGCATCGGGTTCAGCTTCTTCGTGTACGTGGTGCTGGTGAACGCCTTCAACCTGATCGATGGAGTGGACGGGCTGGCGGGCGGGGTCGGGTTGATCGCGGCGCTCGCCTACGGGGCCTGGCTGTACCTGGCCGGCGACGTGGCCCTGTCGCTCCTGGCCCTGGTCCTTGCCGGGGCCCTGTTGGGATTCCTGGTCTTCAATACCCATCCGGCCAGGATCTTCATGGGCGACAGCGGCTCGCTGATCATCGGCGCCATCATCGCCGTGCTGGCCATGAAAGTGGTGGACCACGACACCAGCCGGCTTCCTGTGCAGCTGCGCGAGGTGGCGGCCCCGCTCTTTGCCATGGCGGCCATCGCGTACCCGCTGGTGGACACCCTGCGGATCTTCACCTACCGCACCATCAAGGGGGCCTCGCCCTTCGCCGCCGACCGCAACCACATCCACCATCGGCTGATGGACCTCGGTCTGGGCCACCGGGGCACCTCGGGCGTACTGTACCTGTACGCGGTGGTGATCATCGCGCTCAGCCTGCTCACCCGCGACTGGCACCCCAACGTGGGCCTGCTGGTGCTGGCGGTGATCGCCTTCGTGCTGGCCGTGCTGCCCTACTTCATCCGCAACCGGTCCAAGGCATGAGGGGGCTGGTCGTGGTGCTCGTCTGGTGCGTGTGCTGGTCGCCGATCAGCGCCCAGCAGGGTTACCTGCCGCTCTCGCGCACCCTGGAGGCCCCCTATGCCGAGGCCATGCACCGCTACAAGACGTCCCGGCACACGGGGATCCGGCCCTACCTGAGGCGCGACCTGGAAGGTCTGGAGCTGCGCGATACCAGCGCACTGCCCTCCCTGCTCCCCGTGCTGGACCAGTGGGCCGGTGGTGCACGGCTGCGGGGCGGGCCCTTGGCCGAGGCGGAGTTCGGCGCATCCGTGGGCGAAGGCGACGTGGTGAAGTACCGCACCGGCGCGGGGGCCTGGCTGGACTGGGACCTGCACGAGAAGCTCGCCTTCCACGTGGACGGGATGGTCTGGAACGAACGGTTCCCGGACTACCTGGACACCCTGGTCCGGGCCACCCAGGTGACCCCCGGTGAAGGGTATGCGTTCGGCGACGGCCCCTCCTTCACCCACTACGACTGGAACGCCTACCTGAACTGGCATCCCTCGAAGTACTTCGACCTGACGCTGGGCCGGGGCAGGCACCATTTCGGCGAAGGCTACCGCTCGTTGTTCCTCTCGGACAATGCGTACAGCTACCCTTATTTCAAGATCACGACCACCTTCTGGCACGTGCGCTACGTGAACCTGTTCACGATGATGAACGACATCCGGGGCGCCGACGGGGTGGCGGGCGACTTCGGGCGGAAGTTCTCCAGCTTCCACTACCTGAGCTGGAACGCCTCCAAGCGCTTCAACTTCGCCGTGTTCGAGGGCATCGTATGGCAGGACAACGACCCCGACTATCCGCGGGGCTTCGACATCAATTACCTGAGCCCCGTGGTGCTCTACCGGCCGGTGGAGTTCGCCCAGGGCTCCCCGGACAACGCGTTGTTGGGGTTCGGCATGAACGTGAAGCTGGCCAAGCGCAACACGCTCTACATCAACGTGATGCTGGACGAGCTGGTGCTGCGGGAAGTGCGGGAAGGCGATGGTTGGGTCGGCAACAAGCAGGCGGTGCAGGCCGGGGTCGTGGCCTACGAGGCCTTCCAGGTACCTGAACTGACCCTGAGGGCCGAGGTGAACTACGTGCGGCCCTTCATGTACACCCACTCGGACACCCGCCAGAACTACAGCCACCACGGGCAGCCCCTGGCCCATCCCTACGGGTCCAACTTCGTGGAGGCCCTGGCCGTGGGCGATTGGCGCAAGGGGCGCTGGCAGGTGCACGAGCGGTTCAGCTACGCGGTGATGGGGCAGGACACCGGCGGATACAGCTGGGGCAACAACATCTTCCTGCCGGAAAGCGCACGCCCCCCCCGCGACAGCGAAGGGCGCCCACAGAACTTCGGCTACTACCATGGGGACGTGCTTCCGAAGACCATCCTGGCCAACGAGCTCCGGGCCGGCTACGTGGTGGACCCGCACGGCGCCCTGCTGCTGGAAGCCGGGTGGCAGTTCCGGGCCGCGCTGCCGGATGGCGGCGAGGACCTGATCACCAACTACCTGCGGGTGGGGCTCAGCTGCAGGTTCCGGGACAGGCACCCGGACCAGGAGGTGCGCTACGTGCTTCCATAGGTCTCCGAACGGTACCTTTGCGGCGCTTTGGCGCCCCCCGATGCATACGCCGCCCCGGCCTCCTTCGCAGGCCGCCTGCGGGCGGTGGCGGCCCTGTTCAAATTGAGGCTCACCAGCCTGGTGGTGGTGAGCGCCGTGCTCGGCTACCTGCTGGGCGTGGCGGATGGTGCCTTCCTGTGGGTGGACCTGGGCCTGCTGGCCCTGGCAGGCCTGCTGGTGACCGGTGCCAGCAACGCCCTGAACCAGGTGATCGAGGTGAACGAGGACGCGCTGATGGACCGCACCGCCGGCCGCCCGTTGGTCCGTGGCTGGCTCACCGTGCGCGAGGCCTTGTGGCTGGCCCTGTTGGCCGGTGGGGCGGGCACGCTGATCTTGTGGCTGCGCTTCGGCCCGCTGGCCGGCACGCTCGGCTTCCTGGCCCTGTTCACCTATGCCGCGCTGTACACCCCGCTGAAGAAGCACACCCCCTGGGCGGTGTTCGTGGGGGCCTTCCCAGGTGCCGTACCGCCCATGCTGGGCTGGGTGGCCGCCACGGGCGAGTTCGGGCTCGGTCCCGGACTGCTCTTCGCCGGGCAGTTCATGTGGCAGTTCCCGCACTTCTGGGCCATCGCCTGGGTGATCGACGACGACTACCGCAAGGCAGGGTTCTTCCTGCTGCCCTCGCGGGGTGGGAGGGACGCTTCCAGTGCCCGGCTGATCCTTTTGTACACCCTGTTCGTTATTCCCACGGGCATGCTTCCCTGGGCGTTCGGTTTCACGGGCGTGGTGTCCATGTGGGTGGCCGTGGCCGCGGGCCTGCTGATGCTGGTACCGGCCATCCGCCTGATGGCCACGCGTGACACCGCTCACGCCCGGCGGCTCATGTTCGCCAGTTTTTTGTACCTGCCCGCCGTCCAGGTGGCCTACGTCCTCGACAAGCTATGACCGACCTCGCCGTTCCCATGGAACAGACCCCCGACGAAGCTGCCGACTACGGCATCCGCCAGCAGAAGGCCCGCCGCACGCTGACCTACCTGATCCTGTTCGCCATCGTGATGTTCTTCGCCGGGCTCACCAGCGCCTATGTGGTGAGCATGAGCTCGGGGTATTGGGTGGACATCCGGGTGCCGGACGCCTTCTACCTGAGCACCGTGGTGATCCTGGCCAGCAGTGCGGTGGTGCAGCTGGCCCTGGTGAGCACCCGCCGGGGGAACACCGCCCGGGTGCCCCTGCTCCTGGCCATCACCCTGGCCCTGGGCCTCGTATTCGCCTGGTCGCAGTTCCAGGGCTGGAGCCAGCTGGTGGAGCGCGGCAACTTCGTGGTGGGCAAGGTGCTGCAGAGCAGCGGCACCTATGGAACGGACTACACCATCACCAGGAACGGGGTGCCGCTGGTGCTGGAGGAAGGCGAGTTCTTCCTGCCGGACGACGTGGAGCGCCGGAAGCCCCTGAACGCCGAGCTGAACGAGCAGCAGAACACGGCCAGTTCCTACTTCTACGTGCTCACCGCCGCCCACCTGGCCCACCTGGTGTTCGGCCTGCTGGCGCTGGCGCTGCTGCTGTTCCGGGCCACCAAGGGCCGGTACACGGCCGCCTCGCACACCGGGCTATGGCAGGGCACGCTGTACTGGCATTTCCTCGGGGGGCTCTGGGTCTATCTCCTTTTGTTCTTGGTGATCATTCACTAACATTGCGCCCGGTAAACCCGGCACCACAAGCACATGTCAGGCGAGGCTACGAAGGCGATCAGCGGGGACGTCCTGTGGGGCGGCGGCCGCTCCCCGTTCAGCATCAGCTACGGGAAGATGATGATGTGGTTCTTCCTGGTCTCGGACGCGTTGACGTTCTCGGGACTGCTGATCGCGTACGGCTTCGTGCGGCACGCCTACACCGGGGCCTGGCCCATCGGTGAGGAGGTGTTCCGGGCGCTGCCCTTCCTGCACGGCGAATATCCGCTGGTGTACGTGGCGCTGATGACGGCCATTCTGATCTTCAGCTCCGTGACCATGGTGCTGGCCGTGGAGGCCGGCCACCGGATGGACAAGCGGGGCGTGATCAAGTGGCTGTTCCTGACCGTGATCGGCGGCCTCTTCTTCGTGGGCTCGCAGGCCTGGGAGTGGAGCCACTTCATCCACGGCAGCGGCGGCTACATCACCAGCCCGGATGGCGCCAAGTACTGGGTGCACAACGAGACCCACGACACGCACGACCCGGCCCACGCGCCCGGATTCCACCTGGTGAAGGCCGTTCCCGGACATTACCTGAAAGGGGAGGAGGGTGCCCACCACATCGAAGGGGAGGCCGCCATGACCCTCTGGAACGACCGGGTGGAGTACATCGACGGGGCCAACATGACCCGCAACGAGTACGGCCCGCCCCAGTACGCCAACTTCTTCTTCTTCATCACCGGCTTCCACGGCTTCCACGTGTTCAGCGGGGTGGTCATCAACTTCATCGTGCTGCTGATGGTCATGAAGGGCGTCTTCCACCGCCGCGGCCACTACGAGATGGTGGAGAAGGCCGGCCTCTACTGGCACTTCGTGGACCTCGTGTGGGTGTTCGTGTTCACCTTCTTCTACCTCGTCTGACATGGAGCGCGACGACATCATCGAGTACAGCCTGGACGCCCACCACAGCGAGGAGGAGGGTCGGAAGATCCGCAAGACCATCTGGATGGTGACCCTGCTCCTGGCGGTGGTCACCGCCGTGGAAGTGGCCTTGGGCGCCTTTTGGAAGGAGTGGTTCCCCGGCGCCTGGCACCTGGTGAAGTGGACCTTCATCGTGCTCACCCTGGTGAAGGCGACCTACATCGTCATGACCTTCATGCACCTGGGCGATGAGCGCCGCAACATCCGTGCGCTGATCCTGCTGCCCTACGCGCTGTTCCTCCTGTACCTGGTGTTCATCGCCATCTGGGAGTCGAACTACGTGAACCGGGCCTGGGAGATGTTCCTTTAAGGAGGGATGAAACCCCTCGGCCGTACCGCCAAGTACCTCGTCCTGGCCTTTTTCTTCCTGGTCCTCCCGGCCATCTTCCTGCTGCTGGGGACCGGTGAGCACAGCTTCAAGACCCTGCCGTACTACGGTCCCCGCGAGGCCAACGCCCCGGGCGACACCACCTACTTCACGGTCCCGGAGTTCGCCTTCGTGGACCAGGACGGTCAGCCCTTCACTCAGGCCGACGTGGACGGGAAGATCCGCATCGTGGACTTCTTCTTCACCCGCTGCACCACCATCTGCCCGCGCATGGGCGCCCAGATGCAGCAGTTGCAGCTCCGGTTGGACGACCCCGCCTACGACGATGTGCTGTTCCTGAGCCACACCGTGGACCCCGAGCACGACACGCCGGAGGTGCTAAAGGAGTACGCCGGGCGGCTGGAGGCCGACCCGAAGCGCTGGAAGTTCCTTACCGGGGCCAAGGCGGACATCTACCTGCACGGGGCCGACGGCTACTTCCTGGCCTCGCGAGAGGACGTGATGGCCCCCGATGGCTTCCTCCATTCTGAGATGTTCGTCCTGGTGGACCGCGAAGGCCACATCCGTGGGTACTACGACGGCACCAAGACCGAGGAGGTGGACGAGCTGCTGAGCGACCTGAAGATGCTGCTGAAGGAGGAGAAGGTGCGCGCCAAGCAGCAGGCCCGCTGAACCTTCCGCCCCGGTCGAACGTCCTTGTCCGCGATGGCCACCCCGAAGCCCTATCCCGCACCGGCGCTGAAGCTGCCCGAACCCCGGGCCAAGCGCCTGATCTGGACCTTCTCCGGCATCGTGTTCCTGGCCGTGGTGGTGCTGGGACGGGTGCAGGTGCCCGCGCCCGATGGGCTGGACATCCACGTCTTCGCCCGCCTGAACGCGGTGCTCAACAGCCTGGTGAGCCTGCTCCTGCTGGCCGGGCTCTTCACGGCCAAGGCCCGGAACTGGACCGCCCACCGGGGCGTGATGCTCACGGCCATGGCACTGAGCGTGCTGTTCCTGGTCAGCTACATCGCCCACCACCTGTTCGCCGGGGAGACCAGCTTCGGGGGTCAGGGGGCCATCCGCGTGGTGTACTACGTGGTGCTGGTCACCCACATCGTGCTGGCCGCCACCAGCCTGCCCTTCATCCTGATCACCGCCTACAAGGCCCTCAGCGGGGCCTACCCAGGGCACCGCAAGCTGGCCAGGCGCGTATGGCCGGTCTGGTTCTACGTGAGCGTCTCCGGCGTGGTGGTGTACCTGCTGATCAGTCCGTACTACTGAGCACGGTCAACCTTCCGGCAGGCACCGGCGTTACCTTTGCAGCATGTCCCGCCGCTGGACCCTCCTGCTGATCCTGGCCTTGGTGCTCCCGCTGGTGCCCACGGAGCTGTGGGCGCAGGGCTGTGCCATGTGCAAGGCCACGGTGGAGGGCGCCGAGGGCACCGGCCAGGTGTTCGGGGGCGAGCAGAACATCGGCAAGGGCCTGAACCGGGGCATCCTGCTGCTGATGGCGGTGCCCTACGTACTGCTGTTCCTGCTCTTCCGGAAGCGCATCGTGGGCTTCTTCCGGGAGTTCGCAACGGCGAAAGGCTGATCCGAGGTGACCGTACAGGTGGACGTGGCCATTCAGGTTTACGGCAAGCCCGCACAGACCGCAGTGACCTTGCTGAGCCTGTTGCGGCACAGCGGTGGTCGTATCCACCGCATCTGGTTCGTCGAGGAGAAGCGACAACCCTTCTCGGCCAGGTTCGATCGGATCCATGCCCATCTGGGGCGACGTTTGGTGCGATATCGACCGCCATTGTGGATCGGCGCACGGCAATTGCCGGCGCGGTGGATGTACCGGATGCGGCCGGTCCGCCTTTCATTGCGCTATCAGCGCGCATGGGAGATGAGCGACCAGCCCTACCTGTTCATCACGCACAACGACGTCCTGTATACCGGCGACATCATCGGCAGCTTGCTCACCCGGATCCAAGGGCATATCGCCGCAGGGCCGGTGGGGCAGTGTTGGAATTGCCCGGCCTGGAGCGCGAAGGTCTGTTCGCCGGAGACCTTCATGCACTACCGACCCAGCTACGAAGAATGGACACGGCTGTCGACCATGCACCCTGGTGCGCGCGCCGATCGGTACAGTGATGTCATCGATCCGACACGACCGTGGCCGCTTCCGGAGTGCCGGGTCAACGAGTGGTCGATGCTCGTCGATCTCGCGCGGGCGCGCCCTGCGACCCTGCCGCTCGGACAGGCCGTGCCGCTTGGTGCCTCTCACGGCATGGATACCGGAACCCAATGGTTCCATGACGTGCTCAACGCCGGTCATACGGTCGCCCACATGGACATCACCCCGTATGCCTTGCACGCCTGGGCGAGCAGCTCAGGAGGTGGATACCCTGCCCTTGCGGACAGAAAGGAATACGACCGTGGCGAAGCCCTTGCTCTGGACCACTTGCGGTCGAACTACCCGGAGTTCGGGCCTTGACCCCATGCTATATTCGCACCGCGTTCTTTCCATTGCTTATCCAGAAAGGCGGAGGGACTGGCCCTGTGAAGCC
>ERZ795048.1444-NODE-1444-length-21320-cov-53.684411_pt1 | contig 21320 bp, 17 predicted proteins | sample MGYA00375132_ERZ795048 | MGnify/ENA primary metagenome ERZ795048 (study PRJEB30177, sample SAMN05720225) | activated sludge metagenome | isolation source: Anaerobic digester | place: Hong Kong | collected 2014-12-17 ... | reverse complement strand
TAGGGAGCCCTGATGCAGCGGATGGGGCTTCCGATGTCCATGGCCCCGGCCTGCTTGCCGCCTGGAATGGCGCTCTTCGTCTCAGAGGAGAGAGGCACGACAATCTCAGGCCTCATTACGCCGGCCCTTATCTGGGTGGCGCCGTTGACGCTTGCGGCCATTCCCTGACGCTTCTTCAGAAGATCGAAGGTGCCCTGGGCCATGGTCATCCTGCCGAAGCCCTCGGTGAGGATAAGGGTAAGGCCCTTCTTCTCGTGGCCGGTGATGGCAACGCCCAGATCGTAGCCCAGCAGGTCCTTGAGGTCCTTGTCATCGAACCCTCCAACGACAATCGCCCTGACTCCCTGGGACACTGCCTTCTTCAGAACGGCATGGCTGATGTAACTGCCGCCAACGAGCACCTTGCCCTTGCATTCCGGGGTGATCATCTCGGCGGTTATCTCCTGGTCGGGAGAGCTGCAGACCACCTTGATCTCACCCCTGACCTCTCCGCCTATGCCGAAGATGCCCTGCACGAAGGTGCAGTGGGTGTTCACCACTACTCCCTCCCCGGGAAGAACCTCGGTGACCTCGCCGTTCACGTAGGCGTCGATCTCCACGGGGATGGGAGGCTCCCTGAGCACCGCCTGGCCGGTTATCTCGTTGAAGCTCTCGAACACGCCCTTGATGGGGCTCTTGATGGTGTTCTTGAACCACTTGCCGAAAAGACCCTTGCTCTGGGCTATGGGTTCGTTCTCGCCGATGACCTCCCCCTCCTTCTTGAGAAGGAGCTCCGGGATGTCGGAGGCGGGAACGCCGAGCAGGTTGGCAATGTTGAACATTTTCACGTTTCCCGGGAGTTCGGTCCTTGCCACCACGGTTTCCGCGGTGACCTGGTCCCCCTCCTTGACCAGCACCTCACCCTTCAGGGGAAGTCTTCTGGTCTTGGAAATGTCGGTAACGTCTGCGACCCTCAGGCCCGGTGTGTATGCGAATGCCATTACTTTCCACCTCCCATGCTGAGGAAACGCTCGGGGTAGGTGTCCAGGGTCCCTGACCAGTTCTGGAGCTTCCTTACCCTCTCTTCATGGTCTTCCGGGAGGTTGAAGGGGCGCCTTCCCCTGCCGTCGAGGAGAATGCCCACTACGCCGCCTTCCAGTTCGCCTTCCCACTTCTCGCCGGGGCCTGCCCCCACATCGAGTCCCTTGGAGGGAATGATGACCGTTTCGGCCTTTTCGCCCTCACCCAGGGGAATGAGCTTCATCTCGCCTGGAAGAATCTTCTCGTTAAGAGTCTTGCCGTCGGGCATCTTCATGGTTACTTCCGCAAGGTGGGAAACCTTCTTGAAAGCTCCCGCCGGGGCCACGCAGTGACCCAGCCTGATCAGGCAGTCGTTGTTGAACACTTCCACCGCGGCTTCCGGATGAACCTCACTGAGAACGCCCAGATGGGGCATCATGAAGATGGAGTCCACGGCGAGCATGGTAACTCCCTCAGGGAGGAAGCTGTCCACCAGCATGTGCGCCGTCTGGCTCCTTCTGGGGGCATGGCTGAGGACCCCGCCGGAACCAATCAGCAGGTCGAGTTCCATCATGTCCACCAGGGTTGCGCCGGTCTGGGTCTGCTCGAAGGCGTCGCCTATGGTCCTTTCCTGGGCAACACCCTTAAGTCCCGTGGCAAGGTCCTTGTGCTGAACGAGGGCTAGCCTCAGGGCTTCTCTGGCGATGGCCTGCTCGATGATAAGCTCTTCCAGCTCCTGGGGTATGGTTGTGGGGCGGATCATCTTGTTCCTGATACGGTTGCGGAGATCTGCCTCGTCCATATGGAAGGGCACCCAGCGCATCACGTTCTCCATGCCTGCGCTTGCGAGCACGTTGCTCACGGAGTAGCTCATTCCCAGGTTGGCGCTCACCGTGCGGTTGAACACCGGCATCTCCTTGTCGTCGAAGACGCTGAACACATCGGTGGTGGCCCCTCCGATGTCCACACCCATCACATGGATGCTCTCCTGGTTAGCGACCCTCTCGATGAGCTTGCCCACGGCGCCCGGGGTGGGCATTATGGGAACATTCTTCCACTTGCCGTCTTCGTAATGACCTGTCCACTCCATGAGTTTTGCGTATCCCGGGGCCTGGGCCATCACGTGCTCCATGAAGAGCTCGTGGATGATGTCCCTGGCAGGGCCCAGGTTCTCCTTCTCGAGAACGGGCCTGAGGTTGTCCACCACCTTCAGCTCCACGGTGGTGCCCAGTTCCTCCGACACCGCCTCCCTGGCATCCTTGTTACCGGCGAAGATCACCGGAAGCTTGAACCCTACCCCGAACCTGGGTTTGGGGTCGGCGGCCCTTACAACCTCCGCAAGTTCCACCACATGGTCTATGGTCCCGCCGTCAATACCCCCGGACAGGAGGATCATGTCCGGGCGGAGCCTCCTGATGTCGGCTACCTTCTCGTGCGGCAGCCTGCCGTCGTTGGAGGCCACCACGTCCATGACTATGGCTCCAGCTCCCAGAGCGGCCCTCTGGGCGCTCTCCCCGGTCATCGTTTTCACCACGCCGGCAACGGTCATCTGCAGACCGCCTCCCGCCGAGGAGGTGGAGACGTAAAGGTCGACTCCGTCGCCGTCGCCTTCCCTCACGTCCACTCCGTCGGTGTCCTTCTTGAGGAAACGGCGGCCCTCGAGGTCCTCTATCTCCCCAACTGCGTTGAGCACGCCCTTGGTGACGTCCTCGGCCGGGGCCTCCACCGTTGTGGGCGCTTCTCCCCTTCTTGCGAGACGGTAGCGACCATCCTTGTCGGAGTACTCAATGAGTATCGACTTGGTTGTGGTGCTGCCGCAGTCGGTCGCTAGTATCGTATTCACCCTATTCGCGGCCACTGCTTCTCCCTTCGATTTCATGCTTCGGTTCCTCTTCGCTGCGGTGGAAGAGCTTCCGGAAGAAGGCCCTTCTTCTGAGCTTCCTTCTTTTTCTCTCCTCCCGCCTCCGCTTCGAGGCCTCAGCGTTTTCTTCCTCTATTGCCACTGTAAGCTTCTCTATGTTTTCCCTGTCCTCTATCATCCTCACGAATCTGTAGTACTCGCCTGTCTGTACTATGAGGGAAACCACCGGATTCGCGAAGACCAGCATCTGGCTCCCCAGGAAGGTAACCGGCTTCACCGATTCCAGGAACATTATCGCTGGAACCGCCAGATCCCTCTCCACAACCTTTTTGGCTATCTTCTTACAGAGCCTGTCATAGTCTTCCGGTGTGTCCTTCGTGTAGTCTTCAGGATCCAGTCCGGGACCGAATAAACTCAAGAACTTCCTTTCCGTTTCCGGAGAACTGAACGCTGAGCCCCCTGAACTTCGCAAGTCTGGTGGGCTCCCTGAAAGGGCTGAGAAGCACTCCGTGACTGTCCGGTACTATGTTTCTCACATCCTTCCACCTCTTCGTTTCCTCCCCGAAAAGCGATTTCTTCCTTATTCCGTTCTCGTCCATGGTGAACCTAACCGGAAGGAAGTAGCTCCACATGGAGAGGAAAAGCAGGGCCAGGCCCAGAAGTCCCCACCATGAGTTGCCCATTACGTACGCCGCAGCCGCTGAAGCGGTGAGCATTATGACCACCAGGGCCACCGTTGCAAGCGGTCTCTCCTTCATGGGAAAGGAGACCCATTCAAGGGTCTCCCCCCCCGAAACGCTGTCGGTCGCCGGGTTCTCAGCCTTCAAGTTCCTCCACAAGGGCGAGATCCTTTACCGCCTTCACCTCGTCAAGGCGAAGAACAGGGGTGTTCACCGGCGCGTCGGTGACCAGGTGAGGCTTCTCCTCGGACTCCTCGGCAATTGCTATCATGGCGTCGACGAACTCGTCGAGGCTCTCCAGGCTCTCGGTTTCCGTGGGCTCTATCATCAGGGCTTCCTTCACAATGAGCGGGAAGTAGATGGTGGGCGCGTGGAATCCGTAGTCCAGAAGCCTCTTGGCGATATCCAGTGTCTTTACGCCCTTCTTCGCCATGGCTGCTCCGCTGGCGACGAACTCGTGCATGCAGGGCCCGTCGTCGTTTGGGACCTCGTAATAAGGCTTCAGCCTTGCCTTGAGGTAGTTGGCGTTTATCAGGGCTACCTGGGAGACCTCCTCGATGCCCTCACGGCCCAGGAGCCTGATGTAGGCGTAGGCCCTGTAGAGAACACCCACGTTTCCGTGGAAGGCCAGGAGCCTGCCCATGGACTTCCCTGATTTATCAAGCAGCTGGTAACCCTCGGGAGTCTTCCTCACACCGGAAGCCGGGAGGAAGGGCGCCAGGAAATCCCTGCAGCAGACCGGCCCGGCCCCCGGGCCGCCCCCGCCGTGGGGGGTGCTGAAGGTCTTGTGGAGGTTGAGGTGGCACACGTCGAACCCCATGTCCCCAGGCCTGGCTATGCCCATCATGGCGTTCATGTTGGCGCCGTCCATGTAGTTCAGGCCTCCGGCGTCGTGCACTATGGAGGTGATCTCCCTGATGCTTCCCTCGAAGATGCCCAGGGTATTGGGGTTGGTGAGCATGAAGGCGCAGGTCTTCTCCCCTGCCTTCTTCCTCAGGTCTTCCACATCCACCCTGCCGTGCTCGTCGGACTTCACGCTTACCACCTTCAGCCCGGCCAGTGTGCTGGTGGCGGGGTTGGTGCCGTGGGAAGAGTCGGGCATGAGAACTTCGTTCCTGTGCCCCTGCCCCCGTTCCTGCTGCCACTTCTTGATGAGCATCAGCCCGGTGAACTCGCCCTGCGCCCCCGCCGCGGGCTGGAGGGTGGCGGAGTCGAAACCTGTGATCTCGCAGAGGAACCCGCCAAGGCGGTGCATTATCTCAAGGGATCCCTGTACCGTTTCATCCGGGGAGAGGGGGTGCACCGCCGCCAGGTTTTCGGTTCTTGCAAGGTACTCGTTCATCCTGGGGTTGTACTTCATGGTGCAGGAACCCAGGGGATAAACGCCCTTCTCGATGTTGAAGTTCTTCGTGGAAAGCCTTACGAAATGCCTCAGTACCTGATTCTCGGTAACCTGGGGCAGCCCGATGGGCGCTTTCCTGGAATACTTACCGGGGATGGAGGTCTCGGGAACGTCCAGCTCCGGAAGGGCAACACCTGTATTGCCGGGACAGCTGTGCCGGAAAATGGTCTTCTCCATCACTTCACCCCCTTAATGAAGCTGCTCAGGGCATCGACGAAGAGGTCCATTTCCCCACGGGTCCTCTTCTCGGTGGCGGTAAGGAGCATTGCCCCTGAACCCAGACCGGGAATGGGCAGCCCTGACAGGAAGCCCTCCTTCAGAAGCGCTTTCTCAGCGTCCTCCGCTGGAACAGGCAGCTTCACCACGAACTCCCTGAAGAATGGAGCGTCGAATACAGGCTCCACGCCATCGATCTCGATTAGCCTGTGGAACAGATAGTGCGACTTGTGCCAGCACTGCCTGGAAACCTCGGCGAACCCCACCTCGCCGGTGAGGCTGAGGTAAACTGCGTTGGCAAGGGCCATGAGGGCCTGGTTGGAGCATATGTTGCTGGTGGCCTTCGCCCTCTTGATGTGCTGTTCCCGGGTCTGCAGGGTTAGAACATAGCCGGTGTTCCCGGCGCGGTCCTCGGTTCTTCCCACTATCCTTCCGGGCATCTGCCTTATGTGATCCATGGAAGTGGCCATGAAACCCACATAGGGTCCGCCGTAGCTCATGGGAACACCCATGGGCTGGCCTTCACCCACCACTATGTCCGCACCGGCGTGACCCGGGGCTTCAAGGGAACCCAGGGCGACTGGATCGGCCACCACAACAAGGAGGCCGCCCTGCCCGTGGATAAGCTCCGCCGCCGCTTCAAGGTCCTCGATGAGGCCGAAGTAGCTGGGGTACTGGATCACCAGGGCGGCGGCTCCACCTTCCGCAAGCTTCCCCGCAGCGCTAAGATCGAGAAGACCGTTTTCCAGGAAGGGCACTTCGTTGATGGAGAAATCGGAATTGTCAAGATAGGTGTGCATCACATCGATGGTCCTGGGGTTAAGGGAACCGGCGGACAGTATCCTTTTCTTTCCGGTTACCCTTATGGCCATCAGCGCCGCTTCAGCGGCGGCGGAAGACCCGTCGTACATGCAGGCGTTGGCCGCGTCGCACCCTGTGAGCCTGGCGATCATGGTCTGGTACTCGTAGATGGCCTGAAGCGTGCCCTGGCTGACCTCAGCCTGGTAAGGTGTGTATGCGGTGAAGAACTCGCTTCTGGTCAGGATGTTGTCGATGGCGGCGGGAATGAAGTGATCATATGCCCCGGCTCCCCGGAAGCAGATCAGGTCCGCGGCTGTGTTCCGCTTCGCGAACTCCCTGAACTCCTTCCTGAGTTCGAGCTCACTCACCGGCGGCGGAAGGTCGAGGTCTTTCCGAAGCCTTACATCTTCGGGGATCGGGGTGAGAAGGTCCTGGAACCTTTCCACCCCTATGACCTCCAGCATCCGCTCCCGCTGTTCCTTGCGGCTGGGAACGAAAATGCTCATGGGCTATTCTCCAATGTGGGCTTTGTAGTCGTCGGCGGAGAGAAGACCGTCGAACTGGGAATCGTCGGAGGCCTTCATTTTAAAGAGCCAGCCCTCTCCATAGGGAGACTCGTTGATAAGGGCGGGGTTGCCTTCAAGCTCGCCGTTCACCTCTATCACTTCGCCGTCCATGGGGGCGTAGAAGTCCTCGGCGGTCTTCACCGCTTCGAGACCTCCCGCGGCGTCCCCCATGGTGAGTTCACTTCCCGCTTCGGGAAGCTCGGCCATGACTATCTCTCCCATTTCGTGCTGCGCGTGATCGGTGAGACCTACTATGAAAGCATCGCCCTCTTTTTTTACCCACTCGTGGGTCTCGGTGTAGCGCAGGTCCTCAGGTATGCTGCTCATTCTATTCACTCCTTTTTATTTGACTGGTTACTGCTTATTTTCTGCTTCCCTCGGTGTAGAAGGGAACCTTTACTATTCTGACAGGTATCCTCTTTCCTCTTACTTCAGCTTCCAGCTCGCTGCCGTTCTTCTGGAAGCCCCTCTCCACATAGCCCATGCAGACAGCCTCCTCCAGTGCCGGGGCGATGGACCCACTGGTAACGATGCCCACCTTCCTGTCGCCGGAGAAGAGGGGAGTGCCCTGCCTGGGAAATCCCTTGCCGGTTACCTTCATTCCGACCAGGTACCTGCCGGGCTTGTCGTTCTTCTGCTGCTCGATGAACTCCCTGCCGATGAAGTCCTTGTCGGTCTTCAGCTTCAGCACCCATGTGAGCTTTGCCTCCACCGGAGTGGTGCTGTGGTCGATGTCGTTGCCGTAGAGGGGGTATCCAACCTCCAGCCTCAGGGTGTCCCTGGCGCCCAGGCCCACTGGAACTATCCCGAACTCTTCTCCGGCTTCCATCACGGCGTCCCAGACCTTTTCCGCGTCGGGACAGGCCATATAGATCTCGAATCCGTCCTCACCTGTGTATCCTGTACGGGCGATAAGGGCCTTAACACCTGCGAATGTTCCGGAGGTGTGCTCGTAGTAACCTATGGAGTCCAGGTCCTCGCCGGTGAGTTTCCCGCAGACTGCCTGGGCCTTCGGACCCTGAACGGCGACCAGCGCAGTGGTATCGCTCTCGTTCACCACCGAGACCTCATAGCCCTGAAGATGGCTCTGTACCCAGGCCCAGTCCTTTTCCAGATTGGCCGCGTTCACCACCATGAGGTACTCCTGTTCGGCGATCCTGTAGACGATGAGATCGTCCACTATCCCGCCGTCGGGGTAGCACATTGTTGAGTAGTAGGCCTCGCCGGGAGCCACGTCGGCGTCGTTGGTGAGCAGGTTGTCCAGGAATGCAACGGAATCCTTTCCCGTTACCCTGAACTCGCCCATGTGGGTCAGATCGAAAGCGCCCACGGAGTTCCTCACGGCCATGTGTTCCTTCTTGATTGCATCATACTTTATGGGCATGAGATAGCCGGCAAAAGGCTGGATGGTTGCGCCAAGCTGAACATGACGGTCATAAAGCGGAGTCTTCTTGTCCATTACTGCCCCTTTTCGGGATTAACTGTGTAACACATATAAGGTCCATAATTGATAATGGGGAACTGATAATTTAGCCAACATTCCCGGGAAATGCAAATCTCATTGACCGGATCACGGACAGGGGATATTATTCGGTTTGAACACAATGGAAGGGTATTCAAATGGCCATAACAGTCCTATCCCCCGGGCGGAGGAAAAAGCTTTCCAGGGAAGCCGGGGGAGACAGGACTATCATGGAACGTCTCTGCAGGGAGTCCCTGGCAAGGGAATGGCTCAGGAACAGCGGAATACCCTCGTGGCGCAACCCCCTCTCCCCTGTGGGGCCCTTCCCCTGGTCAGGGGGCAGATATTCGCTGATGCTCGGCGATGGATCACGGTTCCTGGTGTGCGGAGGTGAAAGGGCGGATATCTCCTTCGACGCCGTGGCAGCGGCAAAGTGCTTCGCCGTGCTGGGGATGAACCTGGCGGACGACATGGCCTCGGGGGAGCCCGCAGGATTCACTCCCATATGGCAGATGGAGAGAACGCCGGGCATTCTGCCGCTGGAACTCATCGGCACCCCGGAGGACTTCATCCGCACCGTCCGGCATCCGCGGAAGTATACCACGTCCCTGTTGGGGTTCAGCGCAAGGTTGCTTATACTGGGAGAGCCGGTTCCGCCGGCCTGGGAAACTGTAAAAAGGCTTTCTTCCGGAGGTGGCCTTCCATGACCGCGGGTGTCAGTGCAAACGGCCTTCCCGAATCTGATTACATAAGCGGTGTCTGGCGATCCTCCACCGGCGCCCTCGCCCTCTGCGACCAGAGAGGCACTGTCCTCCGCGTCAACGAAGCATTCCTCACGCTCTTCCGTTTTCCCTCCCGGGACCTGTGCCTGGGTCGTGACCTGGATTCACTGATAACCCCCGCCCCCTGGATGGCAAGGGCCGATTCAGCCTCGTCCATAGCCGCCGGTGGAAGGCCCATGGCGATAACAATGGTAAAGCAGACATCCGGGGGTGAAGAACTGCTGAGGGTATTCGCCGCCATCACCTCCTTCAGCGACAGGGAAGGCAGGAAGCACCTTCTGCATGTTCTCAGGCACATCCCCCCGGAATCGGGGAAGCGGTCCACCGACAGCCTCGTTCTTCCTGAGGATCTCTCCGCGGCCTTCGAGGCCTCCTGTGAGCCATCGCTGATAACAGGCCCCGCCGGTGATATCCTCAGGTGCAACCCCGCTTTCAGCGCCGAGTTCGGTTGGTCACAGGAGGGGCTTCAGGGTGCTGAGCCTTCCACCGGGCTCATACCGCCGGGGATGGCCCCTGAAGAGGATTACATAAGGGCCATGACCTCCGCGGGCCGGCTGCTCAGACTTGAGACCGGCAGGCTTGACTCCGCCGGGGAAGAAAAAAGGGTTTCCCTGCTTTGCATCCCTCTCCACGACGGCACCGTCTACAGGGTCTACAGAACCGCGGATTCCAGGGCCATGACCGAGAACGACCTGCTGGCGTGGAACAGGTTCAGAGCCTGCCCCGAGTCCGCGCTCCGAGGAGGGATGCTCTTCCAGTGCCGCACCGACAGACACAGGACGATGGAGTTCGTGGCTCCGGACTCAGGCGGATTCACAGGGTATTCCGACGAAGAGCTGCTTTCCGGAAGGGTCGCCTATGGCGCCATAATAGAGGAACTCGACAGGGAGATGGTGATGAAGGCGGTGCAGGACTCCCTGGTGTCAGGCAGGGAGTACAGCATCACCTACAGGATCCGGAACAGCTCCGGGAGGACCCTCTGGGTAATGGAACAGGCCCGGGCCTTCAGGTCGGGCAGTGACTCCGTGGATTTCTGCGAGGGCTGCATAGTGGACATTACCGGTACCGTGGAAGAGGCCGGCAGGGACGATTCCGCCAGGGACAGGATCGAAAAGCTTCATACGGTGGCGGGGGAACTCCAGAAAAGCCGTTCCGCCGGAGAGATCTACAGGATATGCGCCGAGGCGGGGCAGTCCATACTCGACGGTGTCTGCAGCTGCATCTTCCTGCAGGACGGAAATGAAATGAAGATAGTCGCCTCCGCCGGCAGGGAGGATTACCCCTGCGAAGGAGGCTGCAGCCTGGGAATGGCCCAGGTGGCCCTCAACACATCGGGGCCCTGCTACTTCCGCTCCAGGGACCGGGGAGAAGGATTCTGCCCCGCCGGCACCGCAGGCGTGTGCTTCAGGCTGGGGAAGAACGCCGTTTTCCAGGTCATGTCACGGAGCAGCAGCATGTTCGGGAACATAGACACCAGGATACTGGAACTCCTGCTGGGTTACACCGGTCAGGGCCTGAAGAGGATAGCCCTTCAGCACCAGCTCATCAGCCAGGCGCTCCACGATCCGCTGACGGGCATATACAACCGGAACTACTTCAACAGGCTCATTCAGCTCGAGGAGCACAGGGCCAGGAGGCTTGATTCCGCCATCAGCTTCATCATGGTGGATGTGGACAACTTCAAGCACATCAACGACCGTTACGGGCATCAGATCGGCGACAGGGTCCTGCAGGCTGTGGCCAGGGTCCTGGAGGATGCCCTCAGAAAGACCGACACCGTCCTGAGATACGGGGGAGACGAGTTCCTGATAATCCTCACCAGGATGACCAGGGACTACACCCATGTGGTGGAGACCAGGATCAGGGAGTCACTCCTCCGGGCGGGGGAACTGGAGGGTCTTGAAGGTGAATGCATCACCGTTTCAATGGGCCATGCTTTCTGGACCCCGGACTGCAGCGAGACCATAGACGAGGTCCTCAAGGTTGCCGACATGCTCATGCTGGAGAACAAGAAGCGAAAGGCTAGAAAACGGTGATGTCGATGCCGTCGGTGGTCACCACGAAAGTGCCGTCCTGATCCGTTCTGTATACGGGGATACCCCGGCTGTCCAGCCTGTTGAGCACCTCCGAGTGGGGGTGACCGTAGGGGTTCCCTGAGCCCACTTCTATTGCGGCTATGGAAGGATCCACAGCGTCCAGCCACTGGCTGGAGGTTGAGGTGTAGGAACCGTGGTGCCCCACTTTCAGAACGTCTGCACGCAGCTGCTCAGGGGTATACAGAGACAGGAGCACATCTTCGCCGTCATCCGTCTCCAGGTCCCCTGTGAAGAGCATCGAAACGCCCTCGAAGGTGATCCTGATAACGATGGAGGCGTTGTTCATCATGTCGCCTGTTCCCGGATAGGCTTCAGGGTTCAGAATAACCACGGTGAGGTCGGGGTCCCAGTTCAGCGTCATCCCCCTGTGGCCGACGATGTACTCCGCGTCGGAGTCCGCCACCGTTTCCAGGAAGTACTCGTAGGCGGAGGATGCCTCCCCTGTCCACCCGCAGTCCCAGACCTTCTCCACCGGCATGGCGTCGATCACGTCGCTTAACCCTCCGATGTGATCCGAATGTGGGTGGGTGGCTACGATACCGTCGAGTTCGGTTATCCCCAGGCTGTCAAGCAGGGGAAGTATCCTGTCCTCCCCGCAGCTCCAGTAGCTTCTGTAGTCGCCGCCGTCTATCAGATAACTGCTTCCGTTGGGAGTCCTTACCAGGATCGCGTCGCCGGAGAGGCTTCCATAGGATGGATCGATGAAGAACACCGTGAGGTTCTCCGGTTCGTTCAGGGGAACGGTGAGGGATTCCTCGTTGCTCCAGGACGAGAGCAGGGATGTGTTCCTGGTCTCCAATGCGTACCAGTAGGTCTCCCCTGGGACAACGGTGGTATCCGTCAGGGTGTTCTGAAGGGGGTTGTTCTGAAAAATGGCCACGGCCTGGGCCTGGGAAGGGTCGGCGGCTATTCCCGCCGAACCGCTTCGCCAGAGGATGTACGCGTCGAAATCGCCGTCGGGGCACTGGGTCCAGCTTGCGTAAACCGAGGTGTCGGCGTGAAGCTGGATGGAGAGGGAACTGGGCGTGGGCAGGCCACCGCCGGTGTCGGTGGGTGTCTCGCCGCAAGAAAGGGTGAGAAATAACGCCGCCAGGGCGAATGTCAGCCTGCGCATCAAGCTCCTGCCATTCCTTTATTCATCAGTTGACCGGAGCCACTCCTTCCTGAACTGGAAGCACCGGCGCCGAACCGCCATGCACCACGAATATATCATAGAACTGCTGCATGAGCCTCCTTGCGTCATCGCCGAAGATCAGCCTGAACTCAGGGCTGCCGGAAACGGCTATCACATTCTCGGCGGTGCAGATGGCCCTCATCATCCAGTCCTCAACCTGGAAAACCGCCGTATAGGAGATGGTTCCATCCGCCAGCCAGTCGCTCTGGAAATCCTCCGCGTCCTCGATCAGGAAGCCGAAGGTGGTCCTGTCGGCGAGTATCCTGATCAGCTCCGTTCCGGTAACCACAGGAAGAGTGCTTCCCGGCCCGGGCCCGGTTTCCGTGCCGATGCTCTCCAAGGAACCGCCATGTGCCCTGCAGGCAAAGGTGACCTGGAATGTGGTCAGGGTGTCGCCGCCCCGGGCTGAGGTTCTGTTCACCGCAGGCCTTATCTCCAGAAGCGTTCCGTCGGTCTCGGTACGGCAGCCCATCAGGGTGTGTCTGGTCCAGTCTCCGCACTCTTCTGTAAGCACGGTGCCGCCGCCGACCAGGGGGTGCCTGGAAATGGTGGTGTCGGGGGCCTGTACCTCACCGCCTCCTCCTGGCGGGTTCGAGCCGCCGTTGTAAACGTTGACGGTGCATGAGGCCAACATGAACAATGACAGCGCTGCAGCAGCTGTTCGCATTACTTCTCCTTTCGATGGGCAGATACCAGGAGGTCACCCGCAAGTATGTCAACTTATTCCTCCGATGAGTTATGTTCACCGGGAAGGAGGTTACCTTGCCGCTGAGCGTTATACCCTCATTACTGCTTTTTTGTTCGGTCTTCTTTCAGGACGACTTCAACGACGGCAATGCCGACGGATGGTACACCGTGGGGCCATCGGTCTTCCAGGTGGAGAACGGGGAGTACCACTTCAGCGGGGGCGGCGCGGTGAATGACGCGACCTCCTACAGGGGGGACGCCGGGGAGACGATGAGCGAGGGCGACTACTCCATGACCGCTTCAGTGGAGATCGATGTGGGCACCTTCGGCGGAATGATGGTAAGGTACAGCGAAACCGGCGACTACAACCTGCTGCTGGTACTGAGCCTTCCCGGTCAGTCCCTCAACCTGTACAGATGGTACTTCGACTCCATAGAGCTGCTTGACTCCCACCCCATTGCCGTTGCCGCCGACGAACCCCTCATGGTTCGCTTCCAGTGCCTGGGTAACGGCTTTTACGGACGGGCATGGGTTCCCGGGGAGCCTGAACCCGACGGCTGGCAGGTGAGCGCCTTCGACACCCTTTCACGGAACGGTTCCGCCGCCCTGTTCTCAGCAGGGGTGTTCAAGGGCGCCGAAAAGATCTACATGAGCTGCTACTTTGACAACGTGGTGGTGGAAACACCGGAACCGGTGTCTCTTGTTCCCCTGACCTGGGGCGGTCTTAAGGCCCTTCCTTTCTGAACTGCTCCCCCCACTGGAGAAGGTACAGGTTGTATTAGATGCCCCTCCGGGCAAGGAGCGACCAAAGGATGGCCGGATTTGGCCGCATCAAACCTTAACACGTTCAGGTCATAAAGGAAGAAGTAAGCCGCAACTATTTGCCATAATTCATGTTGCACGATTCCAGATCAGGATACTGATCTCCAGGAGGGAACCTAGTTGTGGCCGGGTTTGGCCGGATTCAGCGGTTTATCCAGCCTGATGAATACTGTCGCCGGACCGTTCCCCTCCCTGTTCAGGTAACCGGCTTCCACCAGCTCCTTGATATCCCTGCGGCCCTGCCGCTCACTGATCATGTATCGATCCTGATAGGCGGAGAGTCTTATGCTCTCCCCCACCTCGAGATTTGAGAGCAGCTCCTTCTGACGCCGGTTCAGATCATCGGCTCCGGTTTTTCTGGCGTACTTGAACGTGAGAACTACACCTGCTGCATCCGATCTCCAGGATGGAACGGGAAGTCCCGCCTCGGTGCACCAAGCAACGATGTTTTGAGTGCCCCGACCCACCCGTTCCATGTACCCACGCAGCCATAAGACCTGAACGATGTCCGGGTTGCGTGGCATCGAAGGATGTTCCCTCTTCAGATCACCAACCTTAATCCCGGGGGGCAATGAACCCGAATTCCATATAACCAGCTTCTCGGGGTAAAGGTCCATGCTTACGCCACCGCTGAAATCTGCATAGTCTCTGTGAGCAAAGGCATTCACCAACCCTTCGCGCACGGCCTCTTCAGGATAGGCGGGTCGATCAGATCGTCGAAGCCCGCCCCTGAAGAGACTCGCAACCGGCGTATGCCTCTTCACCATGGACAGCATCTGTTCAAGCATCTCGAGCAACGGCCCCTCAAAAACCCTGCTGTCTATGAAGTCGCTCCCTTTGTGGGCAGCATATACGGTTACTCGTGATCGGATCTGCGGGAACTGGATGGCTGGTCTAACACCAAAAAGAACCTCTGCAGCATTGGTAATAGCGCCTTGCCTAAACAGCCCAAGATCAGAAAGTGTTTTCTGCGGACGCCGTATATCGGTGAAAGGGAAGTTCCGTTTCTCCTGTCCAGTCTTTCCGATATCTCTGATCAAATCCACATTGAGCCTGTCCATACCTGCGCCGGGAAGCCTCTGACGCTCCCATCGCTCCGTTCCACTGTAGCCTGCTTCGACCAGCTCGCGAATACTCGCGGGTGTTCCCTCCAGTGTTCGAGCTCCATCACGTATATAGATCCTGCCCCGGGACGAATATGGCCCGTCGCGTCCCGCCGGGACATCTACGATCAATAGAGCCGCGTCATTGACCCGTGCAGTACTGACAGTCCAGAAGGCCCTGGGAGCAATGAGCTTCCTCAGTTCAGTCTCTAACTCTTTCTTCCGTATCTCTAACTTGTTCGTTCCGGGTTCTGTTTCCAGGAGAACTGTGCCTCCCCCCGAATTGAGGAAAGCGCATATCGTCTCAGCCAGGATCCCGATGGGCGTATCGGGGGCCATATGCTCCAGATGAACCGACTCGATCCGGTTAAGCAGCCGTTTGATACTGGAATCCTTTTTCACTGCCTGCCGTCCTTCTCCAGGTGCATGTGTCGAAGCGCGGAGAGCGGCCCTTTTTCCACAACCTCAACCGCACTTGAGTAGCGGAGGAACTGCGACACTACGAACACTCTCCCATCGGCTGAGGTGGCAAACGGTTGTGCCCAGTTTCCGCGGCGCTCACTGAGTCGTTTCTTTGCCTGGATAACCTCCGCGTACATCTCCAGAACCCGGTAATCGTCAATCACAGGATGCCTGCCGCCTTTTCTCAGTTTCTTCATGCGTTCGTTGAGAATGGGGATGCCTTCCGGGATTCTGTGGCCAAGATTGCGCACAAGGTCGTAGGCCAATTCAACATCTCTGTGCGCGAGAAACCATCGGGGAATATTCCGCTTCAGGGCAGCCCGGACCTCCTGATGGGTTATTGAAGGATCCGATCCATCGAACCCGCTCCCATAGCTGGTGGTAATGATCCCAAGAAAAAGATCACACCGCTGAACAGCATCCAGGCAGTTCTCAAAGTTCGACTTGTTCGAGTTCACGGGAACCGTTCCCTTGTAAGACATCCACACAGTGAACTCCGCGCTGAGGATAGCAAAGATCTGTTCCAGCAGATCTTCGATGCCGTCCACGGTGGAAGAGACCATGATGATCGGTTTACGGCTCTTGTTTACAGATTCCTTTGGGTGATATGGATCCTGTTTCACGGTCAACTGCGGCCACCGTCCCTCTTCGCTGGTCGTTCACAGCCCTTAACGCCATGAAATACTTCCATAAAGGGATAATACCCGGTAGAGCTTTCTCAGACAACCGTGTGCACATACGGAACCCTTACCGCTTACACCCCTGACCTGGGGCGGCCTTAAGGCCCTTCCTTTTTGAACTGCTCCCCCCACTGGAGAAGGTACAGGTTGTAGTAGATGCCCCTCCGGGCAAGGAGTTCCTGATGGGTTCCCCGTTCCATGATCCGCCCTGAGTCGATCACCATTATCTCATCGCACTTCTGTATTGTGGAGAGCCTGTGGGCCACGATCAGGCTGGTCCTGCCCCTCATGAGGGTCTCGATGGCCTTCTGGATCAGCTGTTCCGTGGTGGGGTCCACATTGCTCGTGGCTTCGTCGAGAACGAGTATTCGGGGGTCGTGGGCCAGGGCCCTGGCGAAGCAGATCAGCTGCTTCTGGCCCGTTGAAAGGGTTGCCCCCCTCTCCGCCATTACGGTGTCGAAGCCCTTTGGCAGCCTTTCGATGAAATCGGTTGCCTGGACCATGTCCGACGCCTGTCTTATCTCATCCATGGTGAGATCCGAGCTGAGGCTTATGTTGTCGGCCACCGACCTGCTGAAGATGAAGGCGTCCTGCAGCACGATGGCAATGTTGCGGCGAAGGGTCTCCTGGAAGTGTTCCCTTATGTCGGTCCCGTCCAGCAGTATGCCGCCGTTGTCCACATCCCAGAACCTGGTGAGGAGGCTTATGATGGAGGTTTTCCCGGCGCCTGTGGGCCCCACCAGGGCTATGCTCCTGCCGGGCTCCACCGAGAAGCTTATGTCCCTGAGGACCGGAGTGTCCTTTTCATAGGCGAAGTGAACATTCTTGAACTCCACCCTTCCCTCCAGGGTGGTCGGAGGAGCAGCCCCGGGGCTCTCGGTTATCTCCGCCCGGGTGTCCATTATGGCGAAGATCCTCTCGCTGGAGGCCATTGCGCTCTGCATGATGTTGTACTTCTCGCTCATGTCGGAGATGGGCCGGAACATCTGCTGCACATAGCTCAGGAAGGCGACCAGGGCGCCTATGGTAATGGCGCCTGATATCGTGCCCAGACCGCCGTAGATCACCACCAGGGCGGTTCCAGTCTGGGCGATCACATTGATGGCGGGGCGGAACACACCGAAGATGTACAGCTGCTTCATACTGGCAGAGAAGTAGTTCTCGTTTATCGAGAGATACCGGGCCCTCCTGGATCCCTCCTGCCTGAAGGCCTGGACCACCTTAACACCGGAAACGTCTTCCGCTATGCTGGAGTTCAGCTCCGCCAGGTGCTTCCTCACCCTTCTGTAGGCCTCCCTGACCTTCCTTCTGAAAAGGATGGAAACGAAGGCGAACACCGGCAGCACCGACAGTGATATCAGGGCGAGCTTCCAGTTCATGAACAGGAGGATGGATATGGTGCCGAATATCAGGAGAAGGTCCTTGACCAGGTTGACGAGAACCGCGCTGAACATCTCGTTCAGGGCTTCCACATCATTGGAAACCCTTGTGACAAGCCTTCCCACAGGGTTCTTGCTGAAGAAGTTCAGGCTCAGGGTCTGTATGTGGTTGAACAGAGCGGTGCGCACATCGTACATGGACCTCTGCCCGGCAATGACAAGGGTCATCACATGGCCGTATCCCGCGAAGAGGCTCAGGATCAGAAGACCGATGAAGAACACCGCGAGCCGGGTGATACCCTTCACGTCGTCTCCCCTGATGTCGAAGAGCACCCCCGGGGGTATGCTGCTCAGTTCCCCCTCGGGAACCAGCCATGTGCCGTTCTGCAGCCTTCCCGCTTCCCCCTGGAACCTGTCCCCGGGAAAAAGATAATAAGTGTCCCTGAGCAGCCCCCCGGAGGATTCCAGGGAGTGTACCATACCGGGATCCATGCCCTCCAGGGAAGCCTTCCGAACCATCACCGTGTCCGGGGAGAGCCTCAGGAAATCCCCTTCACCGGGTTCCAGGGCCATGAGTTCGTCACATGCCGCGGGAGTATCGGAGTAAACCTGGTACAGCTTGGCCAGATACTTGTCTATGCCCTGCTTGGTAATGTAGGGGAGCAGCAGTTCCACGCCTGTGGAGACCACCATGAAGAGCATGGCCAGAATGACCAGCTTCCTGTGGGGAGCCACATAGCTCAGGAGCCTTCTTACCAGCCTGCCGTCATAGCCTTTTCCCTCGATGGTGTCGTCGACGAAGGGGCTTCCGTGGTGCGGAGGCATCAGCGGTCACCTCCCCCGCGGGATCTTTCGGCTTCCGCCTCCAGCTGCTGCATCCGGTAAAGCTCGGCGTAGTATCCATCCTTCTCCAGGAGTTCCCTGTGGGTTCCCTTCTCCACCAGCCGTCCCCTGTCGAGGACGAGGATCAGGTCTGCATTCTGAACCGTGCTGATCCGGTGAGCAATGATAACGTTGGTGAGTCCGGCTATCTCAATCTTGAGATTGTCCAGGATTGCGGACTCGGTTTCAGTGTCCACGGCGCTGAGGGAGTCGTCAAGCACCAGTATCCTGGGGTTCACCGCAAGGGCCCTGGCTATGGCCACCCTCTGCTTCTGGCCCCCTGAAAGGGTTACGCCCCTCTCACCCACCATGGTTTCGAACCCCTGGGGGAAACCCTCTATCTCCCCTGCTATTCCGGCTATGTCAGCAAGTCTCCGCACCCTGGAGTCGGGCAGGTCTCCCGCTCCGAAGGCTATGTTCTCTGCTATGGAGAGGGCGAAGAGGAACGTTTCCTGGGGAACGTAGCCGAAAAGGCCTCTGAGGTCGGAGAGCCTGTGCTGCCTCACATCCGTGCCGCCGATGTAAACAGTGCCTTCGGGGGGGTCATAAAGCCTCATAAGGAGTTCCACCAGGGTGGTCTTTCCGCTGCCTGTGCGCCCAACGATACCCAGGGTCGAGGAGGCGGGAAGCTCGAAGGATATCCCTTTAAGCACTTCGGTGTCGGTTCCCGGATATGTGAAATGGAGGTTCCTCACCTCTATGGCCGGGGAGGGCTCGCCCTCAACGGGCCCGTCGGTTATCGCTGGCTCGGTGTTCATTATCCGTTCCAGTCTCCCCATGCTGGCGGCGCCCCTCTGGAGCAGGTTGACCACCCAGCCGATGGCCATCATGGGCCAGGTTAGCATTGCAAGATAGCTTGAGAAGGCCACGAACTGACCCAGGGAGATGGAACCGCCGATCACCGACCGCCCTCCCACAAGGAGCAGAAGGGCGCTGCTCATCATGGCAAGGCCCATGACCAGAGGCTGCATGAAACCCCATATCCTGGTGAGCCTTACATTCTCGTCAACACAGCTCCGGGCCCTCTCGGCGAACAGCTTGCGTTCCGAGACCTCGTCGCCGTAGGCCTTCACCACCCGTATTCCCGAAAGGGATTCCTGGGCTTTCTCCGATAAGCCGCTGAAGGCCTTCTGAACCGCTTCGAACCTGTCGTGAAGGACCCCTCCGAACTTGGTCATCATAAGGGCGATCAGGGGAAGGGGTATCATGGTTATAAGTGTGAGCCGAACGTCTATCAGAAGCAGCATCACTATGCTTGCCGCGCTCATGAAGATGGCGTCGAAGGAGGCTATGGTGGCCATTCCGGCGGCCATCCTCACTGCGTTTATGTCATTGGTGGCGTGGGCCATGATGTCGCCAACCCTGGTGTTGTCGTAGTACTGGGCGGGAAGCTTCTGAAGGTGGCTGTAGAACTCGGCCCTCAGGTCCCGTTCCAGCCTCATGCTGGACCCTACTATGAAGACCCTCCAGAAGAACCTGCAGAAGGCTATCCCTATGGCTATCGCCACCACGGAGAGCCCCATTCTCCAGATGAAGTCCGACTGGGCGGTGCCGGCCGCCAGGCCGTCGATGAGCTTCCTGAGGATCTGGGGTATGATCAGCTGCAGCCCGTCCACCAGGATAAGGGCCACGATGCCGGCGGCTATGGACTTCCTGTGCCTGAATATCCTGGAGTACAGACTGCGGAGGCTGGACCTTTCCACCTTGGGTCTGCCTTTTCTGCCGAGCAAAACACACCCCCGTTCCCGGCGTATGAAAGGCAGAATATAGAAAGCAGCCCTGGAAAAGCGTTAATTCCCGGGGATCAGAACTCCTCCGGCTCCCCTGCATAGTCCAGGGAGTAATCGATCACGAATACCTTCCTCAGGTCTTCCCTCACCGAGTAGCCCTCGGTGGTGAACCTGCCAAGTACCGTGGTGGTAAGCCCGTACTCCGGCACCAGATCGTATGCCAGTTCCCCCATAAGCGCGAACACCTCACCGGTGGCGTCCTCGGTGAGTATCACCGTTTCGGACCTGGTTCCGGCGTAGAGGACCTGTACGATCCCCGTGATCCTGACGGTGTCGTCCCCGGCGGAAGCGGTGGATGCTCCGCAGGAGACCGTTGTCAGGAGGAGGAACGCCGCTATGGCTGGTATGACCTTTCTCAAACTAATCTCCCTTCAACGGAGCGAGTTCCGGTTGATGTGAATCCTGTTCGGTAATGATACCCCAGGCGCCGCCCTCCGCCCAGAGGGCCAGGGCTTCCCCCGCCTCCTCCGGGGTTATCCCGGAATATGCCTCCTGAAGACGGTAGGCCAGTGTCCAGTCCCCCGCTGCTATATGGCCGTATCCCAGCATGTGGCACTGGGCATCCATTGACTGGGCGCGGATGCCCTCGATCGTTCTCTGCCCGTTGGCCACGCCTGTCACCAGAGCCTCACCCGCGTCACCTCCGGCAACCTGGGTGAATATCTGCGCCATGAGCTGAGACGCGCGTTCCGGTTCTGAGGTACTGGAGTACATGTATCCCCAGTTCTGTACATAGCTTGTGGTCGAGCCGGCATAGGCCGCGTAGGTGAGGGCGTTATCGGTCCTGAGAACCTGCCAGAGAAGCTCGTCGATCACACCGCAGGCTATGGAGAATGCCGCCTGGTCGCCGTGTCCGGGGGGAGGAGCCTGGAATTTCACCACCATGTAGGATGTGGAGATATCCTCCATTTCAGCAACGGTGGTGTCCCGGGGAAAGATGAAGGCCGGAACCGGCGGTATGGTATCTCTCCCCCTGGGTACCGCTCCGAATGTTCCCTCGAGAATATCCCTGAGCTCCCCTGGTCCGGTGGGGCCGGCGTGGGTGATCACCAGGTTGCCGGCCATTATCCTTCGCCGGAGCCAGTTCCCTGCGTCCTCGGCGGTGAATGAAGCAATGGTCTCCGGCACCCCTTCCGGTCTGAGAAGGTAGGGATGCCCTTCCCCCATGAAACCCCTGTTGGCCACCAGCCAGACCCTGTTGTCAGGATCCTCCAGCTCAGCCGAGGCGGCGGATACCTGGGAGGATCTGATCCTTGCCACCGCGGAGGGTGAAAGCTCCGGGTTGATGAGGCAGTCGGCGAAACCGTCAATAAGAAGGGCAAGGTCCTCGGAAAGGCATTTCAGATGATACCTGGAATAGTCGTAGTTGTAGGAGGCGCTCCACTGGGCAAGGGTAGAGTCCGTTATCTCCCGCCACATGTGGTCGGGATAGCGCCGGCTTCCCGCCATGGCGCACTCCAGGGCAAAGGCCTCGAT
>ERZ795048.1443-NODE-1443-length-21340-cov-6.081184_pt1 | contig 21340 bp, 17 predicted proteins | sample MGYA00375132_ERZ795048 | MGnify/ENA primary metagenome ERZ795048 (study PRJEB30177, sample SAMN05720225) | activated sludge metagenome | isolation source: Anaerobic digester | place: Hong Kong | collected 2014-12-17 ... | reverse complement strand
TGATATAACAATGTATGAAACGATTTTGTAGCTTGTTTATTTGGGTCTGTTTGGGGGCTTTGCTAACTCCTGTATCCGCACAACTGGCGCATAGATGGGATTTTCAGTTTCTCTTAGGTTTTAGTAATTACATTACCACGGAGATAGAGCCAGTGCTTACTTATAAGCTTACACCGTATCTAGGAGTCGGCATGGGCGTCTGCGTAAATTGGCGTAGTTATTCTAACCCTCACATTCCAGAGAAAAGCCTTGATGGGCGTTTTGAGTATTCTCTTGACGAGAGTGAGTTGGAGTGGAGTTTGGCTTTCCGTCCCCAGTTGCAATTCCTGACCCCAGAATTTGATATCAATCACTTTCAAGATATGACTTTTCAATTTGAAATATCTCCAGGTCTCACCCTCGCTTCCCCTCGAAATCGAGTGGCGGTAGAATGCTCCCCTGTGGTCCATTCGTCTGTGCGTCAAGATGTGATATACCACTATTACGAAAATGAGAGCAATGACTGGCTGTTTTATCACTGTCGATTTGCTCTACATGGAAATGTGAGCGATAGATTTTCTTTGATATTAGGCTATCAGTTGTCCAATTACGACCCCTATAATGATACACGAGGTTTGTATATAGACAACGAAAAAGTTACAATCAGAGATAGATCATTGTACGGATGTGTGTATTTGGGAGCGTCGTATCGGTTTTAACAGATAAGTATTCTATTGCGCCGAATGCGATTTTATTTCGCTAAAAACTCAAGCGCTTGCGATTTTGTTTGCATCCCGATGTGTAGCAAAACGCAAGCGCTTGCGTTTTGCTACACAAGCGCTTGCGATTTTTCGTACAATAGATGTCTAAAATAGGGCATACTTTCCTGCCTTAGATGCTGGAATTTAAGCCTTACATATCGAGATTTGCGCCTTAGATTTCAACATCTAAAGCGCGAAAGATGTACACATATATATCCCGTCTCACTGACTTATATATAAGAGCGAGCTGGGAAGTATATAAGAGCGCGCTCTTATATACTTGCTAGGTAGGTTGTCAAGTATATGACAGCGCGCTCTTATATACTTCTCGGAAAGGTGTGACTAGAAGGTTAGTAATTTGCTGTGTACAAGTCTTCTAAGAATAAGGTTTACGGATGATGATTGAGATAATATATTATAGTTTTCTTCAACCACTCAGTCGCTTTGCGCCAGCTCGCCACTCGTTGAGTGAGACCACTGAAAAAAGGCTTAAAGCTCACGAAGCTGACGTCTAATAATCAAGATATGGACAGAGAAAGGGCATGCCAAAAACTCTTGACACGCCCTTATCATTATTTAAATACCATTCTTATTTACGTCAAAATAAATGCTTGCTTACAGTTTTAATTCTTTGTAAGGAAGGTTGAATAGGTCGGCTACTGGTTTGAATACCACTTTACCTTCCACAACATTGAGTCCTTGGAATAATGCCTTATCGTCTTTACAAGCTTGTTTCCAGCCCTTGTTGGCAAGTGCTAGTGCATATGGAAGGGTTACATTGGTCAAAGCTAGAGTCGATGTGCGAGGCACAGCACCAGGAATATTAGCCACAGCATAATGGAGTACACCATCTACGACATAAGTAGGATCACTGTGCGTTGTAGGGTGGGATGTTTCGAAGCAACCACCTTGGTCGATCGCTACATCCACGAGTACACTGTTAGGTTTCATGGTTTGAAGCATCTCACGAGTAATCAAGTGAGGGGCTTTGTCACCTCGTACCAACACAGAACCAATGACTAGATCCATCTCTGGAAGTAATTCTTTGATATTTCCTACAGATGAGTATAAGGTATGTACATTGGCAGGAAGCGTTTCTGATAGATAGCGCAGGCGACTCATATTGATATCAGTAATCGTTACGTCGGCACCAAGACCAGCGGCCATTTGTGCAGCATTGGTTCCTACAATACCTCCACCTAGTACAAGTACACGAGCTGGTTTTACACCAGTAACACCACCAATTAAAATACCACGTCCACCTTGAGGTTTTTCAAGGAAACGAGCACCTTCTTGAATAGCCATGCGACCTGCTACTTCACTCATAGGAATCAATAGAGGTAAACTGCCATCTTCTGGACGAACGGTTTCATAGGCCAAGCAGACACCGCCTTGTTTGATCATGGCATGTGTTAGGGTTTCATCACTAGCAAAGTGGAAATACGTAAATAGAAGTTGCCCTTTACGGATGAGTGGATACTCAGGCGCGATAGGTTCTTTGACCTTCACGATCATTTCTGCGATACCATAGATCTCTTCAATAGTTGGTAGTAGGGTAGCACCAGCTTCTTCGTACTCTTCATCGGTGAAGCCACTGCCTTCGCCAGCTGATTTTTGTACATACATAGTGTGACCTGCAGCAATCATCGCTGCTACGCCAGCTGGGGTCATACCTACTCGGTTCTCATTGTTTTTGATTTCTTTTGGAATTCCGACAATCATAGTTTGTAAGTTTAGGGGTTAGAATTTTGCGATAAGCTGAAGAAGCGGTTTAGGTTTCTTCTTTATGCGTCTCAAATATAGAAAAAAATGGGTACATTTGTAGCAACAAAAATAAAAATAATATGTGTAAGAATGCATTTTTTATACTTGCGATGTTGGGCAACATGTTTTTAGCAACCGCGCATGCACATGAATCCTTTCCCAAACATTTTTTAGATACAACAGAGGAGATGTCGGCAGTACATTTAGCCTCTCCTTTTGACTTTTCATTGTTGTTGAGTGGGAACTTTGGAGAATTACGTTCCGACCATTTCCATGGAGGAATTGATTTTAAAACACAAGGAACTATTGGGCACCCTATCAGTGCGTTGGCACATGGATATATAGCTAGAGCTAGTGTTACCCATGGTTCGGGATATGTCTTAGAAATTCACTATGATAATGGATTGACTAGCATTTGTCGTCACCTCTCGCGTTTTCTTCCAGAAATACAGGACACGATACGTAGTCAACAGTATAAAGATGAGACTTGGCTGGTGAGTATCCCTTTTTCCAGACACCAATACCCCGTGGACGCAGGTGATGTTGTGGGCTATTCGGGCAATACTGGCTATAGTTGGGCTCCACATTTACACCTTGATCTGTTTGACAATAAAACAGGCGATCAAATAGATCCACTCCCTTATTTTGCTGATCGATTAAAGGATAGCAAAGCTCCCGAACTTATCGAAATGCGCATAGATCCGTTGTACAATTATGGTGTTGTTGACGATCAGCAACGTGCGTGGGGTAAAGTAGGCATTGCTCTAAAGGCTTTTGATCGTATGGACAAAACGAGCAATATATATGGCGTGTATAAAGTGCAAGTTGAAGTCGATGGTAAGCAAGTATATGCCCATGTGATTGATCGCTTCAATCACGAAGAAAATGCACAATTTGCTCAATGGGCCCCCGATAATTACATCCATTGTTACGTGCCAGATGAGGTGCATATGCGTATGCTTCATCCCGATAAGCAGCGCGGATATATAAGCATTGATGAGGCTCGTCCGTATGTGGTTAAGATCAAGTTGACAGATAGATATGGAAATACTCGTACCTATAGACGGACAATTATAGGTAAGGCACAAGAAGTATCTTACGATTTCAAGCACGCTTGGAGTCCATGGGCTAGGATGGTCGATATGCCTTTGCAGACTCTAGTGGCCGGTGGGGTGAATAGTGTGTCGGTCGATGCTGTATCTGCTTTTTATAATCCGTCTATTAGAGATAGCATATTAGCTGCACAGCTCGCCATAGATACCATACCTCCTCGTGTATATCCTGTGAGTGCATCGACTTGGGGGAAAAGTGGGCGCATCGTTTTTAAAGCAAAAGAAATCCCAGCTTTCTATCGAGGAGAAATTGATGGGAAATTTGCTCTTTTTGGAATGGAGAATGCTATTCGCAAAAAAATCATTTGTCGACTAGATGCGCATCGAATACAAAAAGGCCAACTTCATCACTTACGTTTTGTTGCAAGTGATCAAGCTGGCAATAAAGTTGTTATCGAACGTTCCTTTAGATGGTAGTCGCTTATTTGTAGACCTTCCTTCTGTTCAGTGCTTTGCGATAGAGGCGTGCGTTCCTATTATGTTCGCTTAATGTTTTGGCGAAGCGGTGTGTACCAGAAAAGTCTTCTTTGGCACACATATATAAATAAGGATGTTTTGGGGCGTGAAGCACTGCGTCTATCGCTTGTGTTGAAACCATACGTATTGGACTGGGCGGCAATCCCACATGCTTATAAGTATTGTATGGAGAATCATAAGCTAAGTGCTTGTTTAAGACGCGTCTAATTGTCCAATCGCCAACGGCATATTTAATAGTAGGATCGGCTTGTAGTGGCATACCAATACGTAGTCTATTCATATACAATCCAGCAATGATGGGTTGTTCTTCTTTATTATTACTCTCTTCTTGCACGATGGAGGCAAGAGTGGTTACTTCTTGTGTGGTCAAGCCTTGTTTCTTTGCTAGATCTTTGCGTCTTTTTGTCCAAAAAGCATCGTATTCTTTTTGTAGTCTAGCTTTGAGTTGAGACGGTGTAATAGTCCAGTACACCTCATAGGTATTGGCCAAACACCAATATAAGGCTGTTGTATCTTGCAATATACTGTTTACCGATTCTGTGCTGATCATGAGTTGTGAAGCGATGTCCTCGGCAGCTTCATGAATATCTCTTTTGGCAGTGAAGGTCAGCTCAATGGGAGTTTGATATCCTCTAGTTAGCTGAATGAAAACGAATCGAGCTGGAGATTGTCCATTTAAGATATAGTGTCCTGGCTTAAAATGCTCTGTTTTTCGATAGCTTGTGAGCAACCTTAGACCTTTTAATACTTTGGGCGATAACGTCTTTTGCTTGAGATGAGCATAGGTGCTATCAATAGGTTCGTTGGGGTAGATTAATATAGTATTTTCTGTTGATACATTGGTTGCTGGCGAAAATATGTAATAGTATGTCATGCCTACTCCTATAGATGCAAGTATACAGATAGGAATAAGAATCCAGAGAGCAATCTTTATTGATCTTTTCATTGTGAGGTCTTTTCAATAGGGCCTTTTAATAAGTATATAATACTGTATGAGGGGGAATTGTATACATAGAAGTGTTTAGAGAGTCTTCTCTTTTTCAGTTTCCTCTTCTTGAGAATATTCCTCAATAATGATTCCATCTTCTATACCTGCTTGCCAGTTTTTGTAACGAGTCAATTCGTCACGAAGAAGAGAAAATGTATAGGTTAAGACCACTACATCGTCCAAAAGTCCTACAAATGGGATAAAATCAGGAATGATATCTAGAGGAGATAGTACATACACTAATGCTGCCAGTGCTACGGTTAATGCCCACTTAGAATGTTTGGTGTATTTATTATGGATAATATCAGATATGTAGCTGATAAGCGTTTCGGCTTCTTTGAGAACTTGCTTAAAGTGCTTGTTGGCTTGAATTTTTTCCCAAGTCTTGCGCAATATCTCTTTTACGTCGTCAATTTTATCTTTATTGTTTTCTAGTAGTTCCTTGGCTTTATTTGTCCATTGACTGCTGTCTGTAAACTGGTGTATAATTTTCTCTTTATCCATATACTATATTGTTTTTGTTATTGAGCGCAATATACGAAAAAACTTGATTCTGAGCAAATACTCACTTTCTTACTCCATATAGTCTTTGCATATATAATGAGAGATTATTTCATGGCGTGTTTTCGCATGAAAAATGTAGAATACACAAATAAATAAGAAATGTCTATATATGTGTACTTGCAAATCTATACAATCGTTTTATTTTGCCCAACTTTTCTGTCTTTTATTTCTGAGTTAATCTATACAAATCTATACACCTCCCTGTAAAAAAGCATTAAAACATAAATAAATGCAAAATAAAAACCTTTATTTTAAAGAGTTTTGAAGTGTTTAATAAAGTAAATCAAGGTTTATCTATATGTATATTCATATCCCTTGTTTATCTTTGCAAGGTCGGTTTTTAAAAGAGATTTGTGTAAACTATAATCAAATAGACTGTTTGTGTGTTAGCATGTATTATATTATTTAAATGTGATGTATGTAGAGTTTTCCTCTCTCATGTAGTTTGATGATTAGTTAATATTAGTATATCGAACTAGTGATGTGATAATGTATTAAATAACAAACATGTGTGATGATAGGCTTGTATATCTTTCCCTTCTGTTTGGCTCTAGGAGCTTGCTTTCTGGAGTTGTTGAACCTTGAAGTGATTCAGAGGGGCATGGATATGAACTGGCAGGAGTATAATTTGACTCTGTTGTCTAGTAGCCAACCAGTGGTACCTAGTGCCAGTAGTTATGATTGGGTATCTACGGTGTCTATAGCATTGATTGTGTTGACGTATATTTTAATTACAATACTAGTCGTTATTCTGGTTAAACGTGGAGGAATAGGTAAAAACCATGCTTCACTTTTTAACGAAGGTGGTGAATCACAAACTAGGACGGTAGATGATGAAACGGCTGAAGAACAATATACTGCACATGCCAGTTCTATATTACATGCAGCTTCTCGCATTGTGCCTAGTATAAAACAATGGACAGAAGTTAAAAAGCAGGTTGAGAGTAGCGAGTTGCCAGTAAGTTTACAAGAGAGGTATCTGAATGCTTTGGCTCATTTTGATAAACAAAGATTTGAAGAAGTGGGGAGTATGGCAAAACATAAGCTCACGGAAAGTGATAAGCGATATATGATTTGTTTTATTGTGGGGATGAGTATGGCAGATATTGCCACAATATTTCACGTAGAACCTACCAGCTTATATACGATGAAATATAGAATTAAGAAAAAATTTCCTCCTGAGCTAATTGACTATATAGAGTTTTTATGAATTCATGATAATATATTGAGATCCTATAATTTTAATTTGATTGTTTAATTAGAAATCTATTACTATGAACAAGAAGATTTTTCAAGCGCTTTTTATGATAAGCGCAATGGTAGTAGGTACAGCTGGTTTTGTAGGCTGTAGCGAAGATTATGACGATGATATTAATCGTCTGGAAACGCTCATAAATGAGAACGAGAACGCAATTTCTGCTATTAACCAATTGGTTGCTAGTGGTAGCGTAATTACTGGTGTTGCCACGAATACTGAAGGATTAGAAATAACCTTGAGTAATGGCCAAAAATATACCATTACTGATGGTGTAGATGGTACAGATGCAGTGCTTTGGACTGTAGGAGAAGATGGCTATTGGTATAAAGATGGTGTGAAACAAGATTTTAAAGCTATCGGCGAAGACGGTGTCGATGGTCAAGATGGTGCTGACGGTGTAAATGGTGCTGACGGTGCTCCTGGTGGGTACTACAAACCAAACATTGATGGTACTTGGGATTTATATAGTGCTGACGGTACGCTGCTTGATGCAGATACAGGTCTAGACTGGAAGGTGCCATTGGGTGGCAACGAAGAACCATTGACTGCTGTGTGGAATCCAGATGGTAGTTTGGTTTTGAGTGGTGAAGCTACTAACAATGAAACACTTGTGATTGGACAATCTGTACTTTCAGATTTAGTGTTTATTCCTCAATATACTATGGATGGACACAATGCACAAGAAGTGAAGTATATTCCATTTAGAAATGCAAGACCATGTTGGGGTATGCCAGCAATGCATAGTGCAGAAGAAGTACATTATCGTATCAATCCTACTTCTATCGATAAGGAAGAAGTAGAATGGGACTTTATTGGTCGTACTTTGGTTACTCGTGCAACAGGTGATATGGATTATTTTGAACCAATTACTACTTGTGAAGACTATGGTGTTGGTGCATTGACATTCTTATTGCAATTTGGAGAAGAAGATTCAGAATTTGTTGATCTTAGTCAATATCTAATTCCAGAAGGTTTATCAGGTGGACAAGAAGCTGTTACGTTTGCTCTTAAGGGTGTTCAAGCAGTACAATTGGGTGCACAAGATTCACAAACTGTTATTTCTGATTATGCAGTTGCAGTGCCTTCTATCTTCGAACCAGTGATTGCTAGAACAGATATGGAAGTGGATGAACCACTAGGTGCTAATCCAAATAAATTGTTGTTGAGCAATATTTACGACGAACTTCCTCATATCAGTGCTCCTCATACTTACGAAATTCATCCTGGTGTGCCATTTGATTTGACTAAGCATATTTTTGCTTGTGCTGAAGCAGATGCATCTGCTCGTCCTCTTATCATGCAAGATGCTGATCTAAATTTCGTTGAAAATTATGGTTTCGTAACTGGTGACTATCGTTTAGAATTTACTAAGGTAACTGATTATCTAGGATATGATGATGAAACAGATCAATCATATTTCATTGATATTGACCCTGTAACTGGTATTTTGACTGTGAATACGACTGCTTCTAGTTTGGCTCGTAGACCAGTTGTGAAGGTAACATGGTATGCAAATAAGGATTATGGTTGCCCAAGTGAAGACAGAATTGTGAAGGTAGCATATATCAAGTTTGTTATTACTCCAGTTCCTGTTAGCATTGTTCCATTTGAATTGGGTCAAATTCCATATAGTGATCTGTTTGTGGATTGGTTAGTTCCATCACAATGGGTTAATGTACATCCAAATTATCCATTGTCATCACGTAGTTACAAGTGGATGTGTATTGATTGGACAACAGTCAACGACGATGTTTACGAACCTCTAGGTGTATCTCATGATGAATTTATGGGTACATACTACAGAGATATATCTCCATGGCCATATGATTTGGTTAATTATCAAGTAGTATCTCATAAGATGATGGATGGTGCTGGTGCATATACTATTGATGCCAATGATCCAATTATCTTCGCATGGGTAAGTCAAAACTGGTTTACTGCTCCAAATGTGGATACATACGCAATGTGTCTTGGGGTAACTCCATTTGCTAAGTTTGGTAAGTATGAAGTGAAGGTACAAGTTGATCCTGGTGATCATCATCCAGTGGTTACATTTACATTCCATTATGAAATCCTAAGACCTGATCTAGTGGTACCAATGGTTCCTGGATTCTTGTTAGATCCATCTGCTGATCCTAAGACTATTGTAACTCAAGGTACAGATTATGGATTCCCAGGTAACTATAGAATGCAGGCTTATGCTGGTGAAGCATTCAATAGAGGTAAGTCTATCAATGGGGCAACTTCATATCGTTCATTCTTCGGTGAAGATACTAACGGTGCTCCTACATGGGTTCCTGGTTTGATTAATGAAACGGATCATAGAATCATGTTACGTTCAAGTACTACAGAGGATAAACGTTTGACTATGTACGACTTTGGTGGTGGTTTTGCTCACTATCGTTACGCAAATACAGGTCCAGTAGGTGATCGAAATATCAACCATATATTTGGATGGAATGATCAACAAGGCATTAGATATATGATTTCTCCAGCTTACAAGCTATGGGAAGATGATCGTACATATCTATTGAAGCTTACTACTTATTATCCAAATGGTGAAATAAATGTACATAACTATAATTTGATGTTTGTGAATCCATTGGCAATGACAGTAGCAGATATTCTATTTACAGATTATGCAAGTGCAAACAAGGATATTCAGAATCTTCGTACTAACGTATCTGTAGATATCAATAGTCAAGAGTTGATCAATGCTGGTGTTAATAATGGTGCACGTTTCTTTGATTATGGTTTAAATCCAAATCAAACAGTCATGTTTGAATACCTATCAACAAACACACCATATGAACCATTCTTCAATAGATTGCCTCCATATATGACTCCATATGTAGGATTGTATAATGGCGTCTTTGAATGGGAAAATGATGGTACTAAGTTGACTAGTACTGAAAAGATTGGAGAAATGACTGTGACATGTGATACTCCATTTGCTAAACGTGTTGTCACTAAGGATGTACATGTACAACCCGGACAATAGCTCTATAATATAATATGTGTCGAACGTCTATTGACGTCGAAAAATAGGTAGTGAAAAACGAGGGTGTCATTGGACATGGGACCCTCGTTTTACATAAAAAAGTAAACTGACTTGTGAATATCTTGTCACTAAATTTGCACTCGTTTTTAATTTAGATATAGGTTTCCTGGGTGCAGGAAATTGTGTTAAGTGTAAGTATAGTAGGGGGACTATGTTGTGAAACATGATCCCCTTTATTTTATGGATAATGTGCTAGTAATGAGACTGCTGATTGGCTAATATAAAGGGAAATGGTGTAGGAAAGAATCTTATTTAAAAGTAAAAATAGACAATATCACTTGGGTACTGTGTAAAATATGTCTAAGTTTAGTTCGTATGGAAAATAAATTGCAGATTTATTTCCCTAATTCAAAGATAATCCGTTCCTTTGTGCTTGAATTTGCAAATAAAATTCTATATAGTAATATTCAAACAATAATAAGTCATGAAAATTTCTCACATTGAGCACCTAGGTATCGCAGTAAAGAGTATTGAAGCAGCACTTCCATACTACGAAAAGGTACTAGGACTAGAATGCTACAACATCGAGACAGTAGAAGACCAAAAAGTGCGTACTGCATTTTTGAAAGTAGGAGATGTAAAGCTAGAACTTTTGGAACCAACAAGTGAAGAAAGTACTATCGCTAAGTTCATCGAAAAAAAGGGTGAAGGTATTCACCACCTAGCTTTTGCTGTAGCTGATGGCGTACAAAATGCGCTTGGTGAGATGGAATCTAACGAAATCCGTCTTATTGACAAAGCACCACGTAAGGGAGCTGAAAACCTAAACATTGCATTCCTTCACCCAAAGTCAACTCAGGGTATCCTAACTGAACTTTGCGAGAAGTAATCCATTCAATCAGAAAAAAGAAAATTTATTATGAGTAACCAATTGGAGAAAGTAAAAGAGCTTATTGAGTTGCGTGCTCAGGCTCGTCTTGGTGGTGGTGAAAAAGCTATCGAGAAACAACACGCAAAGGGAAAGTACACAGCTCGTGAGCGTATAGCTCAACTACTTGATGAAGGTAGTTTCGAGGAAATGGATATGTTTGTAAAGCACCGCTGTACAAACTTTGGTATGGAAAAGAAACACTATCTTGGTGATGGTGTTGTCACTGGTTTTGGTACTATTGAAGGACGTCTTGTATACGTTTTTGCTCAAGACTTTACAGTGGCAGCTGGTTCTCTTTCTGAAGCAATGTCTATGAAGATTTGTAAGGTGATGGACCAAGCTATGAAGATGGGGGCACCTTGTATCGGTATCAATGACTCGGGTGGTGCACGTATTCAAGAAGGTATTAACGCATTGGCTGGTTATGCTGAAATTTTCCAACGTAACATTATGGCTTCTGGTGTTATTCCACAAATCTCTGGTATCTTTGGTCCTTGTGCTGGTGGTGCAGTATATTCTCCTGCATTGACCGACTTTACTTTGATGACTGAAGGTACTTCATATATGTTCTTGACTGGTCCTGCAGTTGTTAAAACTGTAACTGGTGAAGATGTTACACAAGAACAACTAGGTGGAGCAAGTGTACACTCATCTAAGAGTGGTGTGACTCATTTCACAGCACCTACTGGTGAAGAAGGACTTGCTATTATCCGTAAACTACTTAGTTATATCCCTCAAAATAATTTAGAGGAAGCTCCATTAATTGAATGTACTGATCCTATTGATCGTTTGGAAGATAGCTTGAATGAAATTATTCCTGACAATCCAAATATGGCGTACGATATGTACGAAGTTATTGGTGCTTGTGTCGATAATGGAGAATTCCTTGAAGTACAAAATAGCTATGCTAAGAATATCATTATTGGTTTTGCTCGTTTCAACGGTCAAAGTGTTGGTATCGTAGCTAATCAACCTAAGTTCTTGGCAGGGGTACTTGACTGTAACGCATCTCGTAAGGCAGCTCGTTTCATCCGTTTCTGTGATGCCTTCAACATTCCATTGGTAACATTTGTTGATGTACCAGGTTTCCTTCCAGGTACAGGTCAAGAATACAATGCGGTTATCCTTCACGGTGCTAAGCTTATGTACGCATATGGTGAAGCTACTGTGCCTAAGGTAACTATCACGCTTCGTAAGTCTTATGGTGGTTCTCACATCGTGATGTCTTGTAAGCAACTTCGTGGTGATGTAAACTATGCATGGCCAACTGCTGAAATCGCTGTTATGGGTGCTGCTGGTGCAGCTGCTGTATTGTATGCTCGTGAAGCGAAAACACAAGAAGATCCTAAAGCATTTATTGCAGAAAAAGAAGCAGAGTACACTAAACTCTTTGCTAATCCTTATAACGCTGCTCAGTATGGATATATTGATGATGTAATCGAGCCACGTAATACTCGTTTCCGCATCATTCGTGCTTTACAGCAGTTACAGACTAAGAAGCTCTTCAATCCAGCTAAAAAGCACGGTAACATTCCATTGTAACCAAAAGAAGAGCTCCCATGAAAAAAACAAATATTCTGATTATTTGTCTTCTCCTTGTCGCTACTGTGCATGGCTCTGCCTTTGCACAGGGCGCAAAGGGGCTCCGTATAAATGAGGTACAACTCTCAGTGGAGGATTCAACTGGATTAACACCTGGTTGGGTTGAGATATACAATACGACTCATGCTACGGTAGATATCCGTGGCTGCTATATTGCTACTAATCCTGCGGTACTAACCACGCAGAATGTTGCAGAACGTACCAAGATGATGTATCGTATCCCTTCGGGAGATAATGTAACTAAGATTGCTCCTCGCCAACAATTGGTGATAGAGTTCGATCGTCATTCTAATCGTGGACCTTTACATATGTCAGCATTGGTGAGTTTGGTACCAGCCAAGCAAAATTTACAAGGCAAAGTATGGATTGGTTTATTTGATGCCAATGGTAATGACCTAATCGATGTGGTCGAATTTAAGGCTGCTGATGTGCAGAAAGGGATTAACTTCGCTCGAATTCGAGATGGAGAATCTATAGATGCACATCACCGTGAATTAAAACGTCCAAGCAAAAATGATTTCTCTGATGTTGCAAAATATATCGAGAAGGATTATGCTAATTGGGCAGCAATCGGTCCTGATAAGGTGTCACCTGGTACTCTCAACAATTTCCCAACTAATGAGCGTATTGCAGATATGAAACGGGAAGATCCTAGAGGTGGTCAAATCGCTATTACAGCAATGTTGATCGTGTTCTGTGGTCTACTCGTACTTTTCCTTTGTTTTCGTCTTGTCAGTATGTTGTCTGTACGTCAAGCGCGTATCAATAAAATGAAAGCGACTGGTGCGAGCATAGAAAATGCAAAAATCGCATCTGGTGAGGTATATGCTGCTATTGCAATGGCATTGCATGAAGCTGGCTCGGACGAACATGACTGGGAAGAAACGGTCTTGACTATTAATCGTGTGAAGCGTTCGTACTCTCCTTGGAGTTCGAAGATTTATACTTTGCGTCATGACCCTAGAAAATAATAAACTCAGTAGAATTATAAATTAAAATAGAGCAATCATGACTGACAACTTGACGAATAAAGAAGTTGAGCAAAAGCAAGATATAGCTTGTGATTTACCAACAGAAGAAGTGTTTGCAGCTATCGCTATGGCTCTGCATGAAGAAAATGCAGATGTACATGACTGGGAAGATACACGATTGACCATTAAGCGTGAATCTAGTATGTTTTCTCCATGGAGTGCGAAGTTCCATACATTACGTCATTATCCAGGTCGTTAAGGACTAAACTTTAACAACAATCTGTAACTTTTAAAAGTAATCCCAACAATGAAACAGTATAAGTATAAAATCAATGGCAATACATACAACGTAACTATCAACGATGTAGAAGAAAACATGGCTAAAGTGGAAGTCAATGGTACGCCATATAATGTAGAACTAGAAGAGAAGAAGAAACCAGTTATTAAGAAAGTAACTCGTCCAGCTGCAGCGCCAACAACTGATGCAGGTGCACCAGTAGTAAGTCGTCCACAAGTTGCTGGAGGCGGTGCTGTTCAATCTCCACTTCCAGGTGTTATTGTAGATATTCGTGTTGCAGTAGGTGATACTGTAGCCAAAGGTCAAACAGTAGTGATCCTTGAAGCAATGAAGATGGAAAATGAAATTCATGCAGATAAGGATGGTAAAGTTGTTGCTATCAACGTAAACAAGGGTGATTCAGTTCTTGAAGGTACTGATCTTGTCGTTGTCGAATAAAACAACTACCAATGGACTATATCTTATCAAATCTCGAAACGTTTTGGGGCTATACAGGTTTTGCTAACGCAACGCCTCAGCACCTTATTATGCTTGTAGTTGGTTTGGTATTCTTATTCTTGGCTATCAAAAAGAATTTTGAACCAATGCTATTGTTGCCAATTGGATTTGGTATCCTGATTGGCAATATCCCTTTTCAAGAGGGACTCGATATCGGTATTTATGAAGAAGGATCTGTATTGAATATCTTGTATCAAGGTGTTCGTACGGGTTGGTATCCACCACTTGTGTTTCTTGGAGTAGGAGCCTTAACGGACTTCTCTTCATTGATTGCTAATCCTAAGCTTATGCTTATTGGTGCAGCAGCACAATTTGGTATTTTTGGTGCCTTTATAATCGCTCGTGCTCTTGGCTTTGAACCTGATCAAGCTGCGGGTATTGCGATTATTGGTGGTGCTGACGGACCAACCGCTATCTTCTTGTCGTCCAAATTGGCCCCCAATCTGATGGGAGCTATTGCGGTCTCTGCTTATAGTTATATGGCTATGGTACCAATCATTCAGCCACCAATTATGAGATTACTGACGACAAAGAAAGAGCGCGTGATTCGTATGAAATCTCCTCGTGCAGTATCGCATAATGAAAAAGTACTTTTTCCTATAGTCGGCATGTTGCTAACTTGTTTCTTGGTGCCAACAGCTATTCCTTTGTTGGGGATGTTGTTTTTTGGTAACCTACTAAAAGAATCAGGTGTCACTCGTCGTTTGGCTGATACTGCTAGTGGATCTTTAACCGATGCTATAACTATTTTGTTAGGTGTGACAGTGGGTGCGTCTACCCAGGCGTCTACTTTCTTGACAATGGATACGATTTTTATTTTCTTCTTAGGACTTTGTGCTTTTGTTATTGCTAGCACGAGTGGGGTTCTTTTTGTAAAAATAATGAATCTATTCTTACCTGCAGAGCAGAAGATCAATCCTTTGATTGGTAATGCTGGTGTTTCGGCAGTTCCTATGTCGGCTCGTATCTCTCAGAATGTTGGACTTGAGTATGATTCAAGCAACTATTTGTTGATGCATGCTATGGGACCGAATGTTGCAGGGGTTATTGGTAGTGCAGTCGCTGCTGGTGTACTATTGGCTTTCTTAACTTAGTAGTAGCATATAATTTAATGTAACCTGAAATCTATCCTACTAAACATGAAGATATAGTACTATAGATAAGATTTTTTAGATATATAAGAGGCATGTCTTTCAGTGATTTTCACTAAAGCGTGCCTCTTTTTTGATTGCAAACGTTTTCTGTTTTTGTTTGACAACTATGGAATCGTAGTGAGTTAAAAAAACTCGTTTTTTTACTACCTTTGAATACTTAGAAATATAACCTATTATTATCTGTAATTATGAGAAATATTATCAGTAAATGCCCTTTGTCTTTAATTTTTGCTTGTATGTTAAGTATGATTAGTCATACCGTGTTTGCAGCTAAACAACCAGTCGTTGATCGTATTGAACCAACATGTTGGTTCGTTGGTATGGGAGATCCTAGTTTGCAGTTGATGGTATATGGTCAAGATATCTCTTCGGCAGATGTCAGCGTTAACTATCCTGGTGTTCATCTAGCTAATTTGGTGCGCTTGGAAAGCCCTAATTACCTTTTAGTTTATCTCGATCTTGCTAAGGATACTCCAGCAGGTGAAATGGCTATAACTTTCACAAAAGGAAAAAAGAAAACCGTGATTCCGTATATCCTTAAGAAACGTCATCGTGCTCCAGAAAGCCGAATTGGTTTTGATATGAGTGATGTGTTGTATCTTTTGATGCCTGATCGATTTGCTAATGGCTCTACAGAAAATGATCAAGTAGAGGGAATGTCGGCGTACTCTGTAGACAGAAACGATCTTAATGCACGACATGGTGGTGATTTAAAAGGAATTGCTGATCATATGGACTATTTCACAGATTTAGGTATCACTGCTCTTTGGTTTACTCCTATCATGGAAAATAATATGAAGGGTGGAAGTTATCACGGATATGCAACGACTAATTATTACAAAGTAGATCCTCGTTTTGGAACTAATGAAGACTATAAGAATCTTATTAAATTAGCGCATAAAGATGGATTGAAAATTGTTATGGATATGATCTTCAATCATTGTGGGGGTGAGCACCCATGGATCAAAGATATGCCTTCAAAGGATTGGTTCAATCATGCTGACTACAAAGAAAATTTTGTACAAACAAGTTTTAAACTGACTCCACATGTGGATCCGTATGCGTCAAAGTATGATTTTGATAAGATGGATGATGGATGGTTTGCAACCGCTATGCCTGACTTAAATCAACGTAATCCATATGTGTTGAAGTATCTAATTCAAAACAGCTTTTGGTGGATTGAGGAAATGGATATTGATGGTATTCGTATGGATACACATCCATATGCTGATTATGATGCAATGAGTACATGGTTAGGCCAATTGAATAAGGAATATCCTAATTTTAATGTGGTAGGTGAGACATGGGTAACTGAACCAGCATATACAGCTTGGTACCAAAAAGATTCTAAGTTGTCTGCCCCTAAAAATAGTAATTTGAAGTCTGTAATGGATTTTAGTTTTTACGAAAAACTTAGTCAAGCTAAGAACGAAGAGACTGATGGCTGGTTTAGCGGATTGAATAAAATCTATAATAACTTTGTATATGACTATCTATATCCAAATTCTTCAATGATCTTAGCATTTTTGGAAAATCATGATACTCCGCGCTTCTTGTATGATGGTAAAGATTTAACCCAATTGAAATGGGCAGCCACTCTCTTGTTGACAACACATCGTATTCCACAATTGTATTATGGTACTGAGCTTCTTATGAATGGTACAAAAGAAAAGGGGGATGGTGATGTGCGTCGTGATTTCTTAGGAGGATGGAAAACAGATGCCCGTAGTTGGTTTAATCCTGCGGATAGAACGCCTCAAGAACAAGCATGTTTTACATTCTTCCGTACTCTATTGCATTGGCGTAAAGGCAATATGGCAATTACCAAAGGAAGTATGACACAATTTATTCCACAGAATGGCGTGTATGTATATAGTCGTCAATATAAAGGCACTACTGTATTAGTCTTGTTGAATGGAATGGATCAAGAATCTGAAGTGCCAGTTTCTGTTTACGCTGAAGTCATTAAGAACAATACATATGGTAAGGATGTAACGACTAATCGTGTTATTGATTTGACGAAAAATTTCAAAATGAAACCTCGTGAGGCTTTGGTGCTTGAACTTGGTCAGTAAGAGGATATATTTGAAAAATTGTGATTACAATAAGGTGAGGACACTCCAGTTAAGGAGTGTCCTCATTTTTTGTAGATTAAAGGGGGCTGTTCTATAAAATCAGCTTTTTTTATTACCTTTGTAACTTGAGAGAGAGAAGGGTAGATGACTATCCTATATATTATTAGTAATAAAAAACTTACAGCCTATTATGTTTAGATTTAAAACGTTTCCTGTTTTAGCTGCAGCTTGTGCTTTGACACTCTGTGGATGTGGTGTACAGCATGGTGAAAAAGAAAATGTGTTGCTTAAACCATTCAATACTCCTGAGGGGGTGCCTGCCTTTGATAAAATTCAACTTGCCGATTATGAACCAGCCTTTCAAGCAGGATGGAAAGAGCAAGACGTAAATATAGAAAAAATAGTCAATAGTACAGAGGCGCCTAATTTTGAGAATACCATTTTAGCTTTGGATAATTCTGCTCCTATACTTGATCGAGTAGAGGGTATATTTGGCAATTTAGCTGAAGCAGATACATATCCTGAAATGACAGCATTAGCTACTAAGTTGGCTCCGCTTTCATCAGCTCATTCTGATGAAATTCTTTTAAACGAAAAGTTATTTAAGCGCGTAGAAGCAGTGTATAAAACATTGGGAACTGCTACATATACTCCCGAGCAAAGTACATTGATAAAACGTACATATGATCGCTTTGCTCGAAATGGTGCGGCATTGAATGATACGGATAAGTCTCGTCTAAAAGAAATCAATGGTAAACTAGCTACATTGACTTTGAAATTCAGCAATAACTTGTTAGAAGAAACAAATCGTTTTCAATTGGTTGTAAAGGATAGCACGCGCTTGAGTGGTATCCCAGCTTGGTTAGTTCAAGCGGCGAAAGAAGAAGCTAAGAAGGCTAATCAACCAGAAGCATGGATCTTTACTTTACAAACATCTAATCGTATTCCTATCCTTCAATATGCAGATGATCGTACTATCCGTAAGGAAATGTATCAAGCATACACTTCTAAAGGGGACCATAACGATAAATTGGATAATAAAGCCATCTTAAAAGATATTTTGATTTTACGTGCAGAAAAGGCACATTTACTAGGGTTTAAGAATTATGCTTCTTACATCCTTGATAACAATATGGCTAAGACACCAGATGTGGTAATGGCACTTCTGACAAAAATATGGGACTATGCGTTGCCAAAAGCAAAAGCTGAGTTGAAAGATATGCAGAAGTTAATGAGTCGTCTTCATCCAGGAGAAAAAATGGAAGCTTGGGACTGGTGGTATTACACCGAAAAGCTTCGTGCTGAAAAGTTCTCTTTGAGTGAAGATGAGTTGAAGCCTTATTTGACACTTGAGAATGTACGTAAGGGAGCATTTATGTGTGCAGAAAAATTGTACGGTATTAAGATTGAACCAGCCGAGGATATCAAGGGATATACCGATGGTGTTGAATCGTTCCGTGTTTTTGATGCTGATGGTTCTTTGTTGGGAATTTTTTATTCTGATTACTTCCCACGCGCAGGAAAACGTGGTGGCGCTTGGATGAACAATTATCGAGCTGAGAAGAAAGGTCAACGCCCAGTTATTGTCAATGTATGTAGTTTTACACCACCAGTTGGAGATACTCCTTCTATGTTGACTGTTGATGAAGTTGAAACGCTTTTCCATGAATTTGGTCATGCGTTACATGGACTTTTATCACAATGTGATTATGCTGGTACTTCTGGAACTAATGTTGCTCGAGATTTTGTGGAATTGCCTTCTCAAATCAATGAACATTGGGCTATGCACCCAGCGGTCTTAAAGATGTATGCAAAACACTACAAAACAGGTGAGGTTATTCCTGATTCGTTAATTGACAAGTTGGAAGCAACTCATGGATTCAATCAAGGTTTTACTCTTACTGAATTGTTAGCAGCAGCTATTTTAGATATGAAAATGCATATGTTGGAAGATCCATCTACAATTGATATCAATGCTTTTGAGAAAGATGAAATGAATAAGATTGGGCTTATCCCTGAGATTGCTCCAAGATATCGTGCTACTTATTTCAATCATATTATGGGAGGATATGCAGCTGGATATTATGCTTATACTTGGGCCAATGTTTTGGATTGCGATGCTTTTGCTAGTTTTGAGAAAGCGGGTGTTTTTGACCAAAAAACAGCTATGAGTTTCAGAAAGAATATACTAGAAAAGGGTGGCAGTGAAGATCCAATGGTATTATATAAGAGATACAAAGGTGCTGAACCTAGTGTTGATGCGTTGTTGAGAATGAGAGGTCTGAAGTAATACTGAACAGACTGATAATATAAATAGGGTGTATCCAAAAAACTTTGGATACACCCTATTTGTTTGTGATAATGTATTTTTATTCTTGTATGTACAACCACTGCATTTTATGATAATATGGTTTCATGATGCCTAATTGGACGAATTGAGCGAACAGCTTTAATGCTGTATGTCTGGATATCTGTGCTTCCTTGTAGAATTTGTTTAAATTGACTGGCTCGTGAGTTTGCAGTTTAGTCATGAGTAATTGTTCAGTAGAACTTAAAGTAATGAGTTCACCTATAGCTCGAGTTTTACCCTTCCATGCTCTTAAATGTACTGGAGATGCCAAGATGTTTTCGTCATGAACTCTTACATAAGCCCATGCTTTTTTTTCTTCATCAATTGCATATACAGGCCTATCTTTAGAGGGAGGAACAATAATTTCGAGTACTTGTCGTCCTTCTATACTATGTGGCCTGGCTTCAAATTCTATCTTAGGTGTACAGTAATGAGTAGCGGCTGCTTCGATCATATAAATTTCTTCTTCGTTTCGTATTCCTGCAATGTTTCTGTTGTCCTTGACACCTATTAGTAGTCTGCCTCCATCCGTGTTTGCAAATGCAGAAAGACTTCGTGCTATTTTACGGGCATCACTAATGATAAATTTAAAATCTTGTTGTTGATGTTCTCCTTCTGCTATCAGTGTGTGGAGGTACTGGGTGTCTTTTATCGTTTGATCTTTGGATATAGTGGATAGGTGTTTTTGTTGAAGCATAATCTTGTGATATTGAATGCGTTTATATGTATATTACGGGATGTAACAACTAGGACAAAGTTATCGAAAAAAAAATATTGAGACTAGGAATTCGAATCTTTTTTGTTACCTTTGAATTTGATTTGAAAATTAGTTTATTCATTTAAAAAGATGATGGTATGAAAATAATGAAAATAAAAACACTTGCGTTTGCATTATGTGCTTCTTTTATGTTTAGTTCTTGTATCGGATCGTTTGCCTTGTGGCATTCGGTATTGGATTGGAATCAGAAGACAACAAACAATAAGTTTGTAAATGAGCTAATATTTGTGGCTTTAAACATTGTGCCAGTGTATTCCATTGCGGCTTTTGCTGATGTGGTTGTGTTCAACTCTATTGAATTTTGGACGGGTGAGAATCCAGTCGTTACAGGAGAAATAAGCAGTGTTCAAACGGACAATGGCAACTACTCTATTAGTCGTAAAGCTGATGGATATATCATTACTAAAGAAGATGGTCAACAAATGGAGCTTAGTTTTGATACCACTACACAGACTTGGAGTGTAGAGTCTGAGAATCAAGTGTATCCTTTGTTGTCTATAAATGGTGACGGTACAGCAATCTTACATCAAGCAAATGGTATGGATATGGCTGTTACAATGGATGCAAATGGGGTCTCGCAGGCTCAAGGTGTGTTATCTAATTTGATTTTCGCAGTTAATTAACCTTATATTTTAGGTATTTAAGCCTTGCTGATAGAGATATATCAGCAAGGCTTAATTTTAATTGTGCTTATATCTTTATTTTTTAATCATTTGGGGTCTAATATTTTAGAATCCATATCAATATACTATCTTTGTGGCATGAATATATCTAATAAT
>ERZ795048.1440-NODE-1440-length-21371-cov-4.342466_pt1 | contig 21371 bp, 16 predicted proteins | sample MGYA00375132_ERZ795048 | MGnify/ENA primary metagenome ERZ795048 (study PRJEB30177, sample SAMN05720225) | activated sludge metagenome | isolation source: Anaerobic digester | place: Hong Kong | collected 2014-12-17 ... | reverse complement strand
AACGAAATGTAGAAATAGCACAGACACCAGGCCATAACCAAATATCCGGCTAAAGTTTGATCGTTGTCTCTCCGCCAGGATTACCAGGCGTATTATCAGGAATACAAAAAGAAGAACGACCATCGTGGTCCCTATAAAACCCCATTCCTCTCCTACGGTACAGAAAATAAAGTCAGTACTCTGGGCGGGAACAAACTGTAGTTTTGTCTGGGTTCCTTTTAAGAATCCTTTTCCTGCAAACCCACCGGAGCCAATGGCTATTTTTGACTGGTTCACATTATAGCCGACCCCCTGTGGATCGTCTTTCATTCCAAGGGTAACATAAATACGTTGCTGCTGGTGTTCTTTCAGAACATTGTTCATTACATAATCCACGGAAAGGACAAAAATCACGGCTATTACCATTCCGGCCAGGATTTTCATATAGTAAGAATTCCGAATTCTGACGAAAAGGACTGTGGTCAGGATTGCACTGGCGGCAAAGGAAAAGAGACTTACCTGGTAAATACTTATACCCAGGTTCAGCAGGTAGACCGCACCCAGGCCGAGGCCAAAGAATAATGCGCCAGGTAAGAATATACTGGCAAATACTTTTTTCATACCTGAGATCCTTGAAAATAATGCCAGGGAGACAAGCCAGACCGTTAGTATTACAATACTTTTATCCACCAGCAAGGTAAGAATGAATAATACCACAAGACTGAAACCAAGGATCATGATATTTTGAGAAAATCCTTCCCTGTATAATACAAACAGGAAAGCAAAGTAAACCAGGGTGGACCCCATATCGGGCTGTAGCATGATCAGCAGGGCGGGACTGAATATAATAATCCCGGTAAGCACCAGTGATTTAAAATTCTTTATGGTAAAGCCGTGTGATGACATCAGGTTGGCAAGTGCAAGTGCCGTAAAAGGTTTTGCAAATTCAGAGGGCTGGAATTGAAAGCCCCCAAGAACAAACCACGATTTTGCGCCGTTCACTTCCTTGCCGAAAATCAGTACTACGATAAGCAGAAATAGCATTACGCCATATAGCGGATATGCAAAGAATACGAAGAATTTAGCGTCCAGCAGAAAGATCAGGATGACCAGGAGCAGCACTGCGCCCAGCCAGATAATTTGTTTTCCGTATCGCTGGGAAAGGTCGAAAATGGAGCCATCGCCGGCCATCTTATTGGTGGAATAGATGTTCATCCAGCCAAATACGATCATCAGCAGGAAGATCAGGATCGTGATCCAGTCCAGGTTTGCATATACATTATTCCTCCGAACCATCTTGCTTCACTTCTTTTTTTGTATTTCCTTTTAGAACATATTGTTCCAGCCAGGTGCGCTGAACTTTACCTGTCAGGTATTCTTCAATGAGCAGGCTGGCGATAGGTGCAGCCCAGGTGCCTCCAAATCCCTCATTCTCCACGTATACCGCCATGGCTATTTTCGGATTTTCCTTAGGAGCAAAAGCAATAAAAATGGAATGATCCGCACCATGAGGGTTCTCTGCTGTTCCTGTTTTCCCGCATACGGTGATGCCCGGGATTTTAGCAATTCGGGCAGTCGATCCCGAACCACCGTTTACTGCCAGGTCCATTCCCTCTATAATTGGATTGAAATATGCAGAATCGATGGTGGTATATTTCTTCTCCCTGAATTTCGGATCTATATCAAGTTCCCCTTCAATGTCTTTTGCCACATGGGGGATATAATACCATCCCTTGTTTGCAATTGTAGCAGTCATATTTGCCATTTGCAACGGCGTAATCAGAAGTTCACCCTGGCCGATGGCGAGTGAAATAATTGTCAGAAAGTTCCAATGCCCCTTGGTATAATACCTGTCATAATACCCCACTGTGGGTATATTTCCTCTCAGCTCATTGGAGAAATCAGAGCCAAGCCTTTCACCAAAACCGAAAGACATCACATGGTCTCTCCAGTGCTGGAAAGCTTCTTCAGTATTTTCATAATCGGGATCTTCCATGATCCTTCTGAAAACATTACAGAAATAGGTATTGCAGGAGTGTTGTATCCCACCGATCAAGTCCAGGGGTGCCTCGTGGGAGTGGCATCCCACATGTATCCCCCGGTAATAATAGCCGTAATCGCAGTAATATGAAGTCTGGTTATTTATGACTTTTTCCTGCAGGCCGATCAGGGCATTTATCGTTTTGAATGTTGATCCCGGCGGGTACTGGGCCATCAGCGCCCGGTTAAATAGTGGATTCAGGGAATCGGCAGACAGGGTACGGATGCTTTCACCGAGGTTTCGTCCGATCAACATATTTGGATCCACGGTAGGGGAGCTTACCATGGCAAGTATCTCACCCGACGAAGGTTCAATAGCAACGATACTCCCCACAAATTTCTGCATAAGTTTTTCTCCGTATTCCTGCAGTTCCGCATCAAGAGAGATGGTCATGTTATTGCCGACCTTCACCGGTATATCGTATTTTCCCTCTTCGTATGAACCTATGATCCTGTTGTACCGGTCTTTCAGGTATATTTTTCGTCCTTTTTCACCGCGTAGAACTTCTTCGTAAGAGTTTTCTATCCCGATAACACCGATATAATCTCCCATCTCATAATAGTCGTTGGATTCGGATTCCAGGGTCCTTCTCCCGACTTCTCCTACATATCCCAGGATATGAGATGCAATCGGACGGGTATAGGTCCTGAGAGTTCGTGACTGCAAGGAGAAGCCAGGGTATTTGTATATTTTTTCCTGGAGGATGGCAGAAGTTTCATAATTCACCTGCTTCATAAATACCGACCTTACTCTCCAGGAATAATTCTTTGCACGGCCAAGCCTTTCTTCCAGGTTTTCTTTTGTAATATCAAGAATCTGGCAAAATTCTGAAGTATCAAAGGCACTGACATCGTTAGGAACAACCATGATGTCATAAGCTGCCTGGTTGGAAACAAGTAATTCCCCGTTACGGTCATAGATCAACCCCCTGGCAGGATAAACAACCACATGACTCTGGGAGTTATTCTCTGCCGAGACCTTGTATGATGCATCCACCACCTGCAAAAAGAAGAGCCTGACAATGTACAGCAGGCCGATCAGGATGGTGGTTACAATAAAAACATACCTTCTGTTATCGTAAATGTTCATCTACTACTTCCTGAAGATAAAATACTGGCTTACAATGACGGTTGAAGTGGTGATAATGGTACTCAGAATCACGCGGAGCAAGGTACTGAAAAAATCATGAAAGTGGAACACCTCGATGTAGAAGAGGACCACGTGGTGCATAAAAGTCAGAATTACTGCATAGCCCGCGAACCAGCGAAGGCCGTAATAGTGTATCCTGGGGTATGTATCCGGCTCATAGCCGTCACGGGGAGCAAAGAAATTTAATACGTAGGGACGCATAAATGCCATGAATACTGTGGCGGCTGTATGAATACCCAAAGTGTTGGTGAACAGGTCGATGGAGAGTCCCAGCAGGAACCCTGAGACCAGCTGAAGCCACCATGGAGTTTCAAAGGGCATCAGTAGTATGAAGAGTATGTAAAAATACGGATTCAGATATCCTCCCAGCATCACATTATCCAGGAGCAATACCTGGAGCAGCACCACGATGAAGAATCTGAGTATATTTCTGCCTACGAGCCTTAGCATTTAATTCAGATTTGATTCAAGTTCACGTTGTTCTTCCTGCCTGAAATTCTTAACAACGTCCACGTAATATAAGCGCTGGAAGTCTGTTCCAAGATTAACTTTTATTTCATAGAAGTTGCCTTCTTTCAGGGAATACTCTTTTATAGTACCAACAAATTGTCCTTCCGGGAAGATGGCGGAATAACCACTGGTAACAATGGTGTCTCCAACCTTGATTTCCGCATGATACGGTATTTCATTCAGGTCTGCAACCAGGTGGTCCCGTCCTTCCCACTGCAGTATCCCGGTAAAATCGTTCCTTTTCACCTTGGCACTCAGATGGAAATCCCTGTTTATTACAGGAATGATGGTGGAGAAATGGGCAGAACTCTCGAGTATTATCCCTACAATACCTTCGTCGCTGATGACAGCCATATCCGCAGCTAAACCATCTTTCCTTCCCTTATCTATGGTAATGTAGTTGAATTGCTTGTGATAGGTGCTGTGTACGATTCGTGCCGGTATAAAAAGATAGGTGCTGTCTGTCCCGGCCAGTGCCATGGAATCAGCTTCAAAAGCTGCAATGACAGTTGAATCGGAAAGCAAATTTGTCAGTTCCTCGATCCTGTTCCTGAGTTCTGCATTTTCCAGTACCAGCACTTCGTTGTTTTTTCTCAGGCTGAGGTATTCCCTGGATCCTTCAACGCGGCTGTATAAACGGCCTGCAATCTCGCGGTTGAAATTTACAAGGACACTGTGCTGGTACCTGTTATGATTGTTGATCAAAACAAAAGCAAGGATCTCCAGTAGAATAAAGACCAGAATATAGTTGTATTTTTTGAGCAGCCAGAGAATGTCTCTCATAATCGCTTCCTGCTTTTCCTATTTCATGAGGAACGGGAACTTGTCCACGTTCTTCAGTGCTATACCTGTACCACGAGCCACCGACTGTAGCGGATCCTCGGCAATGTGGAACGGAATAGAGATCTTATCACTGAGCCTCTTGTCGAGCCCGCGCAGCAACGCTCCACCACCGGCAAGATATATTCCCCTGGAAACTATATCTGCATACAGTTCGGGAGGAGTTTGTTCAAGCACAGACAGCACGGCTGTTTCAACTTTAGAAAGTGACTTGTCCAGGCAATGTGCTATTTCCTGGTAAGAAATGGGAATCTCTATGGGCATGGCCGTCATGAGGTTTGGTCCCCTGACATTGAAGTCGGGAGGGGGACTTTCCAGTTCAGGCAGGGCAGAGCCAACCTGTATCTTGATTTCCTCTGCGGTCCGTTCACCAATCTTAATGTTATGCTGGTGACGCATATATGTTTGAATATCATTGGTAAAACCATCACCGGCGATACGAATGGACTGGTTGCAAACAATGCCTCCCAGTGCAATAACAGCGATCTCGGTTGTTCCTCCCCCGATATCTACTACCATACAGCCCTCTGGAGCCTCCACGTCCAGCCCGATCCCTATGGCAGCAGCCATGGGTTCCCAGATCATGTATACATCACGGCCTCCCGCATGTTCGGATGAATCGCGTACCGCCCTGATCTCTACCTCTGTACTTCCCGATGGGATACAAACTACCATTTTCAGCGACGGAGTAAAGAGCTTCTTTTTCTGGTTGATCATTTTTATCATCCCGCGGATCATCAGCTCAGCTGCATGGAAATCGGCAATCACACCATCCCGCAAGGGACGAATGGTTTTAATGTCCTCATGCGTCTTGCCATGCATCTGCCTCGCTTTCTCTCCAATGGCAATTAGTTTGCCGGTTTTCTGGTCGATGGCCACGATCGAAGGCTCATTCACCACCACTTTATCATTGTGGATGATAATTGTATTCGCTGTGCCCAGGTCAATAGCCAGTTCCTGCGTAAATGAAAAGAATCCCATCTAGTATATTTTATTAATGTTTAAAATGTCTGTATCCTGTTGTCACCATACTCATACCGTGGGCATCACAATAATCGATGGTGTCCTGGTCCTTTATGGATCCGCCAGGCTGGATCACCGAAGTAATTCCGGCATTGTCTGCAATTTCCACGCAGTCGGGGAACGGGAAAAATGCGTCCGAAGCCATGACTGCTCCCTGCAAATCAAAGTTAAAATGTTTCGCTTTTGCAATGGCCTGTTCCAGAGCATCTACACGCGATGTCTGTCCGGTTCCCGATGCCAGCAGCTGTTTCCCTTTGGCCAGAACAATGGCGTTGGACTTGGTATGTTTCACCAGTTTATTTGCGAAAAGCAGGTCTGTAATCTGGTCGTCGCCGGGAGCAACCTTTGTTACTACCTTCAGATCAGAGGGTAGCTCTGTTTTTGCATCCCTGTCCTGGCTTATAAATCCGTTCAGTACGGTCCTCACATTCCTGCTCTGGAGGGAACTATCCTTGAGGATGAGCAGAATCCTGTTTTTCTTCGATTTTAAGATTTCCAATGCATCAGCATCATAGCCCGGAGCAATGGCTACTTCAAAAAAGATCTTGCTCATCTCTTCGGCAGTAGCGGCATCAATGACCCTGTTGGTAATCAGGATACCACCAAAAGCGGAGACCGGATCGCCAGCCAGTGCATCCGTCCATGCCCTGGTAAGATTTTCCCGGGAAGCAATTCCACATGCATTATTATGTTTTAGAATTGCAAAGGTGGTTTCTTCAAAATCGTTTATCAATCCAACCGCGGCATCAATGTCCAGCAGGTTGTTATATGAAATTTCCTTTCCCCATAACTGCTCAAACATCCGGTCGAAATCGCCGAAGAAGAAACCTTCCTGGTGTGGATTTTCTCCATATCTCAGTTTTCTTGACTGGCGTGCGCTCAGCTTTAGTGCACTTCCCGCTTCGTTATCGAAATAATTAAAGATTGCACTGTCGTAATGCGATGACATATTGAAAGCTTCACGCGCAAAATTACGACGATCCTCCAGGCTTGTTTCCCCATTCTTCTCCTCCAGCAGGGTTATAAGTTCACCATACTGCTCACGCCCGGAAACAATAAGAACATCCTGGTAATTTTTTGCAGCGGCACGGATAAGTGCAATTCCCCCGATATCAATTTTTTCAATGATATCCTGTTCCGAAGCCCCGGAGGCAACTGTCTCTTCAAAAGGATACAGGTCAACGATGACGAGGTCTATTGCCGGAATATCATATTCTTTCAGCTGGGCAGCATCCTGGGTATTGTCGCGCCGGGTCAGTATACCTCCAAAAACTTTCGGGTGCAGTGTTTTAACACGACCTCCCAAAATGGAAGGATAACTGGTAAGATCTTCCACCGGAGTTACGTCAATACCCTGTTTTTCAATGAAAGACTGGGTTCCTCCCGTTGAGTAGATTTTGACATTCAGATCATTAAGTTTTTTTACGATAGTTTCCAGGTTGTCTTTGTAGTAGACAGAAATAAGTGCTGAACGAATCTTTTTTGTTGTGCCCATCAGAATTATTTACCTTTGAATGAGTTAGTTATTAAGGTGTTGTGAATGTACGTTTTTTTGAAAAGCAGAACAAGCAATAATTCTTGTTCTGAATGTTATATCTTGCACAAAAATACCTTGCAAAAATAACAATCCTTTTACGAGTTCCTAACAATGGTATTATGATTATTTTCAGGTTGTTTTGGGAAAGCCTTCAAATGTCTGTGCAAACCTTCCGGGGAAACCGGTTGAGGTCGGTCCTGACGTTACTGGGTATAACCATCGGAATATTTGCGATTATTGCGGTTCAGACTGCAATTGACTCGCTGGAAATTAATATACGGCAGAGTGTTTCATCCCTGGGAGATAATGTGGTATATGTTCAAAAATGGCCATGGGCTCCGGAGGATGGTGAAGAATATGCCTGGTGGAAATATTTGAACAGGCCCAATGTTACCATGCAGGAGAATGAATATATCCGCAAACATTCAAAGTTAACGCTCACATCCTGCCTGGTAGCAAATGCGATGAAAACAGTGAAGTACCGGAATAATTCAGCTACCAATGTACCCATTGTAGGGGCATCGGAAGGATTCCAGGTTATTCGGTCCTTTGAAGTTGACAGGGGGCGCTATTTTTCTCCTTTTGAAGAATTGGGCGGAAAAAATATTGCGGTACTTGGAAGCGATCTTGCAGAAGATCTTTTTGAAGGGGAAGATCCCATAGGAAGAATTATTAAAGTGGGGGGATTCAAGCTCACAGTCATAGGGGTTACTGAAAAGGAAGGAAAGGGAACGTTCGACGACAACAATATGGATGAACTGGTGATGGTGCCGTTAAATTTCCTGAAGAACATAATTGATATACGTTCGGAGGATGCAAGACCGCAGCTTTGGGTTGAGGCAAAGCCAGGTATTACCGTGGGCGAATTGTCGGATGAGCTCACATCTTTGCTCCGGTCTGTTCGCAGGCTTAAACCGCTGGATGAGAATAATTTTGCCCTGAATCAGACCAGCATTATCAACAATCAGCTGGACCAGTTATTCAGGGTGATAAATATCGCAGGGAAGATTATCGGGTTATTCTCCATACTTGTTGGAGGTTTTGGCATTGCCAATATCATGTTCGTATCGGTGAAAGAGAGAACCAATATAATAGGCATTGAGAAAGCCATCGGGGCAAAACGCTATTTCATACTCATGGAATACCTGCTGGAGTCTATTATCCTGTCATTGATAGGGGGACTGGTAGGGCTGTTTATGATTGCCATTCTTACGCTTATTATAAACGTGAGTGTTGAAGGCTTTACCATGTACCTTACCCTAGGCAATATCATGCTGGGGATCGGAATTTCTTCGGGGATTGGCCTGTTGAGCGGAATTTTCCCGGCAATACAGGCAGCTTACATGAATCCCGTGGAAGCTATAAACACATCATTCTAGGAGAAGGTACCGAATACCTACATAAGAAACACATCATACAGGACTCTTCCCATGAGGAAGTAGATGAATAATCCCATGATATCGTTTGTGGTTGTTATAAACGGACCCGTTGCAAGGGCAGGGTCCAGTTTAAACCTGTGCAGGATAAGCGGGATGAGGGTTCCAAAAAAAGAAGCAAAGATGATAACCACGAATAATGAGATACTTACCGTGTATGTAAGCGCCTGTCCGTGTTTTATTATCAGGTTGTAAGCAAGAAGAAGTGTGGAAAGGATCAGCCCGTTCATCAGGGCAACAACGACTTCCTTCAGGAGCTTCCTGCCTGTTGATTCCAGTCCAAGGCTGTTGGATGCCAGGCCCTGTACAATGATGGCAGAAGACTGGATTCCGACATTCCCGGCCATGGCACCGATTAGAGGAATAAAGAAAGCCATCTCGGGATTTACTTTGATGTCTGTTTCAAACTGACCGATTACAGCAGCGGTTGTGACACCTCCGATCAGACCGATTACCAGCCATGGAAGGCGCGCCCTGGACATCCTGAGCGGGGAGTCTGTAGTTTCTACGTCCGATGAGATACCGGATGCCATCTGGTAGTCTTTTTCTGCTTCATCACGGATCACATCCACCACGTCGTCGATGGTGATACGTCCCATGAGGCGGCCAATACTGTCAACCACCGGCAGGACGACCAGGTCGTATTTTTCCATGATCTTGGCTACCTCTTCCGATCGGGTATCGGTTTTTACATAATGTGTTTCTTCCTCGAAGATATCTTTTACCAGAGTATCACTGGAGGCCATGATCATAGCCTTCAGGGAGACAATCCCCTTTAAAATATTATCATCATTGACCACATAGATATAAAATATCTCATCCACATCCTCGGCTTGCTTTCGCATTTCCCGCAGGCAGGTACTTAAACTCCAGTTTATATTAACCCGGATCAGCTCCTTGGCCATCAGACCCCCGGCAGTGTCCTCGTCGTAAGAAAGAAGGTCAACAATATCTCCGGCTTGTTCAACATCCTCAATTAACCGGAGAACCTCTGCCTTTACATCTTCACCCAGATCTGCGATTACGTCGGCAGCGTCGTCCGAGTCCATGTTGTTAATAAACTGGGAAGCAATTTCTTCCGGGGGGAGTGCTTTCAGCAGGGTGGCCCTGTCATCATCTTCCAATTCTACCAGTACATCGGAGGCAATCTCAGGATCCAGCAGCATATACAGGTATTTGGCTGAGTCCACATTCAACTCCTCGTAGATTTCTGCAATGTCGGCCGGATGGAGATCATCCATCATATTCAGCGCTGCCTTGTCATCCTTCGCTTCAATAATGGCTTTAAGCTCACTTATAAACTCTCTTGTAATTTCCGGCTTCATTATGCTTTAATTTTTATAGGGACTCAGATCCTTAGTTGTACCCAGCGAGTTAATTCAATGAATTCCTGAACTCCCAGCTGCTCCGGTCTCTTTGAAAGCAGATCACTACTGTCGTCCAAATTTAATAAAATTGTTTTTAGCGAGTTTCGGATGGTTTTTCGTCTCTGGTTAAATGTGGCTTTTACGATCCTGGTAAAAAGTTTTTCATCGCACCCCAGGTTGTCGACATCATTTCTTTTCAGGGTAATCACGGAAGAAGTTACTTTTGGAGGCGGGTAAAAGGATCCCGGCTTCACCTGGAATTGCATCTTCGGGGTATAATATGCCTGCAATAGTACCGACAATATACCATATACCTTTGATCCCGGAGGGGAGACAATCCGTTCGGCAACTTCTTTCTGTATCATGCAGGTTACCGATTGAACCCGTTCTCTGTGTTCCAGTACACGGAAAAAGATCTGGCTGGAAATATTATACGGGAAATTTCCGATGATATGGAGATTATTTACCTGAAATTCAGATTCATCCATCTTCAGGAAATCCTGTGAAAGCAGCTTGAATTTCTGGCCGGGGAAATTATCATACAGATAATCCACCGATTCCCGGTCAATTTCCACCAGGATCAGGTTTTCACATTCCTTGCCGAACAGCTGCCGGGTGAGGATTCCTGTACCCGGACCTATCTCCATAATATTCATGGAGGGATCATCCGGAAGCAGGTCAGCAATCCGTTTTGCAATCGCCGGATCGGTCAGAAAATGCTGTCCCAGGTGTTTTTTCGGTTGTACCATAGTAGATAAGATGGTAATTTCTGCAGGACGCAAGTTATAAATATTAAATTTGAAATCTTCACAATAAAACGAATGCATGAAGAAACTTAAGAATCCATTTGAGAGTATTCCCGGCTACAACTGTTTCGGGTGCAGTTCTTCAAATCATCAGGGCCTTCGTATGACCTTTTATGAGGATGGAGATGAGGTTGTTAGTGAGTGGGACCCGGATCCCCATTTCCAGGGATACATTGATATTGTTCATGGGGGAATTCAGTGTACTTTGATGGATGAAATTGGCAGCTGGACAGTTTTTGTAAAGCTGCATACAGGAGGATTTACTACAAAATTGACTACGCGTTTTAGGAAGCCGGTCCTGATAAGTGATGGCAACGTTACTATTCGGGCCAGGGTGCTGGAACATAGAAGCAGAATAGCTGAGATCGATGTTAAGCTTTATAATGGCAGGGGAGAACTGTGTTCTGAGGCCCTGGTGGAATATGCTGTTCTCTCACCGGAGAAAGCAGTTGCTATTATGAACTTCCCGGGGCCTGAGGCATTTTATGATAAAGATTAAACAGAAAAGTAGCATATGCAGTACGATTTTGACAAGGTAATTGACCGGAAGGGAACAGATTCTGTAAAATATGATATTTTAAAGGATCTTTTTGGGAAGGAAGATATTCTGCCCATGTGGGTTGCAGATATGGATTTTGAGGCGCCTGATTTTGTACAGGAGGCCATTATGGAAAGGGCCCGGCATGGCATTTATGGTTATACCACCCGTCCCGCTAGATTTTATGAGTCTATTTCCGGCTGGATGGATAGAAGGCATGGCTGGAGAACAGATCCGTCCTGGATTGATTTCAGCCCCGGTGTAGTTCCGGCCCTGGTTATGATGGTGCTTGGTTATACAGAGCCCGGTGACAGGGTGCTGGTACAATCGCCGGTTTACTTCCCTTTTTTCAGCGCCATTAAAAATCATGGCAGGGAACTGATAAATAATCAGCTGGTCGACAGGAACGGAGAGTATTCAATGGATTTTGCAGCTCTTGAGGATACGTTCAGAAAAGGAGTGAAAATGATGATGCTCTGTCATCCCCACAATCCGGTAGGCCGGGCATGGAAAAGAGAGGAGCTTGAAAAACTTGCCGCGCTTGCCCTGGAGTACAAGGTGCTGATATTAAGCGATGAGATTCATTCCGACCTGGTCCTTTTCGGGAACAAACATGTGCCATTTGCCAGTCTGGGCAAGGAAATCAGTATGCAGACCATAACATGTGTGGCTCCAAGCAAAACATTCAACCTGGCGGGATTACACACCTCTGCAGTAATTATCGAGAATAAGGAATTAAAGAAAAAGTACCAAAAAATCCTTGAAGACATCCATGTGGGAGGTGGGAATATTTTTGGTTTTACCGCACTGGAAGCTGCCTATAATAACGGTGAGGATTGGTTAAAACAGCTGATTGGATACCTGGAGAAGAATTATTTATTCCTGGTTAATACGCTGAAATCTGAGCTGCCAGCTGTGCGTGTTTCTCCTCTTGAAGCAACCTATCTCGCATGGATGAATTTTAGTACGTTTGGATTAACCGACAGGGAACTGATGCAGCTGATGGTCGAAGAAGCAGGATTAGCTTTTGTGGATGGTCCCCGTTTTGGAGATGGCGGTTCACAGTACCTCAGGATGAATATCGCCTGTCCGCGTACGCTTATGGAGGAAGCGGTTGAAAGAATGGTGAAGGCCATATCCACCAGGTTTCCTTAAAAACCGTAACTTTATGGATCATTCCAACCGATGAAATTCAGAAATTCCATCTTATTGCCCGGGTTGTTGTACCTTTTTGTATTAGTTACTATCCTGGTGGTTCTCCTGTTCCTGCGTGACAGGGGAGGCAATACGGTATTAATTCTTGGTGGTGCGGCGATTATTCATGTACTGGCCGGAATGTTCTATTTCCTTCTGAAGATTTATCATCCACTTACCTCTATTCGTAAAAAAATGGATGGTATGGCACATGGAGAATTTGCTGAAGAGCAATCTGATTTCAGTTCATTTGAATTCAAGGAGATAGAGCGGCTGCGGAAACAACACCAGGCACGATTAATGGAAATAGTAGGAATGGCGGAAAATCTTGCCGAAGGAAAGATCGAAGAAGGTTTCCGGTCTCTTGGGGATCATGATGCGCTGGGTAATTCACTGCTAAGCCTGAAGGAAAGTATGGTCAAAGCAAATAAAGAAACCAGGCGTAGAAGGCAGGAAGATGAGCAACAGAAATGGGCCTCCCAGGGGCTGGCAAAGTTTGGAGATCTGTTGCGCGATTTCGATCAGCGGATAGTACCATTATCCAATGAATTTATGCGTGAACTGGTTGCATACCTGGATGTTGAAGTGGGAGGGATTTTCCTCAGGGAATACACTGCAGAAGGGGATGTTAATTTTGTGCTGAAAGGAGCATATGCGTTTGACCGGGAAAAGCAATTGCACCAATCATTTTTACCCGGCGAAGGTCTTGTCGGTCGATGTGTGATAGAAAAAGAAAGTATCCTTATCACCGATGTCCCGGAGGACTATATCCGCATTCGCTCCGGCCTGGGCGAGGACCGTCCGTCATCCATCTTGCTGGTACCGGTCATGTTCAATGATGAGGTGATAGGCGTTATCGAAATCGCCTCCTTCGTACCTGTGCCCGACTATAAAGTGCATTTCCTGGAATCCCTGGGTACCAGTATTTCCAGCTCTCTTTCCAAAGCTGTTTCAATTTAATATTGCGGGATAATTATTTGTGATGTAGCAGAGAGAATTGGCTTCGCCGAGCTAAAGGTTCATGAATTCTCTCTGCTATGTCACAAATTCTATTGAAAAAATGTCAAAATGACATATATAATATTTAATAAATGTCAAAATGACATATTTTTCCTATTGGCACATGAATTGTCTTTTTGAGTCCAGCAAATATGTTAAACGATTAAATATACAGGAGGACTTAAAAATGTTAGCAAAGTACAATAGATTTTACGTTCCGGCTTACATGGATGACTTTTTCAATGATGCAGTTTCAAACAGGTATTATGGCAAAGGATATGCTTCCAGGCCAGCAGTTAATATCGTGGAAGAGAATGATGAGTATCGCATAGATATCGCAGCTGCCGGGTTAGCTCGTGATGATTTCAAGATTAAAATTGAGGATGATGTGATTACTGTTTCCTCTGAAAAAGAAGAAAGCTCGAACGAGGAAAATCGCAATTATACCAGGCGTGAATTCAATTATGGCAATTTCAGCAGGAGCTTCAGGCTCAATGAAATGATTGACCAGGAGAAAATTCGTGCCGAACATAGGGATGGTGTACTGTCAGTTTATCTTCCGAGGAAGGAAGAAGCTGTTAAGCCGGGACCAAGAAGTATTGAGATCGGCTAAGCAATTCAGGGTAGTTTTTGGTTAGTGTTTAGTTAGTTTCAAGCGGGGTTTTTACGACCCCGCTTTTTTATTGTGCATCCTGATTTTTCCCCAGGTCATAATTATTACTCCCACAATGGTTATGCTACCACCAATAATTTGCAGGCTGGTTGGCAAAATGGACAAATAGATCATGGATCCTATCAGGACAAACAGACCCCTTGTTGCCTGAATTATCATAGTACGGGAAGCCTCAATAAATTTCAGAGCTGAATATTGTGCCAGCGCAGTAAGAAATGGCCCCAGGAAGGATCCGGCAGCCATATTAAAAATTGCTGATCCGGGAACCCTGAATGAATCATTCCTGATCAGAATAGCGATCACTCCGAAAACAAAAAGGAAAAGTGTCCTGTTCAGGGCAAACAGCCCGGGATGAATGTTTTTTATATTGATTTTTGTAAAGACGATACTGATAGAAAGCAGGAGAGATGAGATAAGAATCCATCCTGAACCTTCGCCGAAAAACTCTTTGATCGTAGTATCCCTGGTATACGTAATCATGATTACTCCACCCATGGTAAGAATGATGCCTATTGCTTCTATAAGATTAAAGCGTTCTTGCAAAAATCTTATCCCAAGTATTGTAACGAATACCGGAGTTACATTGGAGAGAAAGGAGACGTTTGCCGGATTTTCAGCAAGCCGGATAGCTGTAAACAGTGTTATTGCTGCTCCCAGTTCAAGAAATCCGATGATTACCAGGTTACGCAGCGACCGCGTTTCGAGTTTCCGGATATTTTTTATTACACCACTGATTAAGAGGTAGACCAGGATCCAGAGCAGGGCAAAAGCAAACCAGTAAAACTGGAACTGGAAGAAGTTAACTTCCAGCATAGCGGCTTTGGAGAATACATATACATTGGCCATTCCAAGTGTTGCCAGGAAAGCCAGGATAATACCTTTAATGTGTGGATTTAGGCTCTTCAGATAACGGACCATAAGGCTAAAAGCATCCGGATCGGGGAAAATAAACCGAACCGGATACGATCTTTAACAATATGATCTGCGGGATTGTTCGCTACAGGCGTTGTTTGATCTTTTTGGTTTCTTCTTCGAATCCCGGTTTTTCCAGCAGTGCAAACATATTCTTTTTATATGCTTCCACGCCGGGCTGGTTGAATGGATTTACCTTCAGCATATATCCACTGATTCCACAGGCAAGTTCAAAGAAATACATTAGCTCACCAAGTGCATGGGCATCCAGTTTTGGCAATTCAATCCTGATATTGGGCACTCCGCCATCAATATGGGCAAGGGCCGTTCCCAGTTCGGCCATTTTATTGACCTCGTCGATGTGTTTCCCAGCGAGGAAATTTAAACCGTCCAGGTTTTTATCATCAGTTGGAATTACCATGTTATAATCTGTTTTATCTATAGACAGAACAGTTTCAAAGAGGGTACGCTCACCTTCCTGGATATATTGCCCCATGGAGTGCAGGTCCGATGAATTGTCGACGGAGGCGGGATAGATTCCTTTTCCGTCTTTCCCTTCACTTTCTCCATACAACTGTTTCCACCATTCCGCAACGAAATGCAACTTGGGATTGTAATTCACCAGTATTTCTATTTTTTTACCTTTACGGTACAACGCATTCCTGGTAGCCGCGTACATGCCGGCTGGATTTTTACTCATATCATCAGTGGCAAGACATTGTTTTTCCATATCTGCCGCTCCCTTTACCAGCTGCCTGATATCGAATCCGGAAACGGCAAGCGGTACAAGGCCTACCGGAGTAAGTACTGAAAACCTTCCTCCCACATCATCCGGAATAATATAGGTCTCATATCCTTCCTGGTCGGCAAGCTTACGAAGGGCTCCTTTTGATGCATCTGTGATGGCAACGATCCTGGATACTGCTTCTGCTGCTCCTACTTTTTTGACCAGGTGATCTTTCAGGATTCTGAATGCAATAGCAGGTTCGGTGGTGGTTCCGGATTTTGAGATTACAACGATGGAGTATTCTTTTCTATCCAGCAAGGCTGTCAATTCGTGCATGTAATCTTCACTGATATTCTGACCTGCAAAAATCATCAGCGGATTTTTATGGGTTGCCTCCAGCATTTCGAAGCTTCCGGATAGCGCATCGTTTACAGCTTTTGCTCCCAGGTAGGATCCTCCAATTCCGATTACAATAACGATTTCAGATTTTTCCTTCAGTCTTGATGCTGTTTTCTCGATGGCAACCAGTTGTTCATTGCTTATCGAAGAAGGCAGATTTAGCCATCCAAGGAAATCACTCCCTTCGCCTGAACCTGATTTGAGCATTTCAATTCCGGCACTTACCTCATCCTGCATTGCAAGGATTTCTTTCTCAGCTACGAAGCCAAGTACGTTTTTAACATCCAGTTTCATCTTTCTATATAATTATATTTTAATGATATACACGAGCAAAATTAGATTCACTCCAACAACTAAGTTTCTTAAAGGTAAACAATAATTCTTGCAGTAATCCACAAAGAATATGTATCTTAAATGCTTCAAATTTACATAATCCAATGAAAAGCTTTCGAAACTCCGGTTTATTTGTTTGCCTCCTGCTGATATCAGCATCCCTGAGTGCTCAGAAAAAGGCACTTGAGTCCATTACTATTCCTGACCTAAGAAATCATATTTCTTTTCTTGCTTCCGATGAACTCGAAGGCAGGGCAACAGGAGAGGATGGATTGAATATTGCCGCCAGGTATATTGCATGCCAGGCTGAACATACAGGGCTGAACCCGGTGGAGGGTGAAAACGGCTTCTTTCAGTATTATACACTGGTGGATAGATCTTATAACTGGGATCAATGCAGTATAATTACGGAAAAGCCATCCGGACAGGTGGAGAACAATGATCATTTTTTTGTTTTCCCGGCATTGGAAGAGTCCTCCCTGGAGCTTTCGGGAGAGGTGGTCTTTGCCGGGTATGGTATAAAAGATGAATCCAATCATTATAACGACCTGGAGGGACTGGATCTGGAAGGCAAGATTGTTCTGTTTATGAACAGGGCTCCCATGAATGAAGACGGAACAGAATGTTTATTCGGGCCCACCTGGTTGCGCATGGAAAACCTTGATTTGAAAGTTGAGAATCTAGCTGCCATGAAGCCCAGGGCACTTTTTATGGTTATGGATCCAAAATCGGGATTCAATTCCCTGACTGATATGGTCCCCGGAATTGAACGCTATTTTTCTAAATCCAGAACCCTGAAAGGAGAAGCCAGGGGACCCCAGGTAGGAGATGGTGGAACAAAGGTGGTATTCATCAACCGGTCGGTAGCGGACCAGATCCTGGAAGGAACAGGAAAAACCCTGGCTGAGCTGCAAAAGGAAATTGATTCCAGCCTGGAGCCACATTCCTTTCAGTTGGAAGGCACAAGGGTTGAAATGAATGTAAGCATGAATATCGAAGAGAAGGCCATTCCCAATGTATTCGGGTATATCGAAGGTTCGGATCCTGACCTGAAGGAAGAGATGGTTATCTATATGGCGCATTTTGATCACATCGGAACGAATGATGACGGCGAAGTATTTAACGGTGCCGACGATAATGCATCGGGAACCGTGGCATTACTTGAAATTGCCGAAGCATATATGAAAGAAAAAAAGAAGCCGGAGAGGAGTGTTGGATTTCTATGGGTTTCCGGAGAGGAGATCGGCTTGTTTGGATCCAGCTATTTTGCAAATAATCCCATGGTCCCGATTGAAAGTATCGCTGCAGTGATTAACCTGGATATGGTAGCCAGGACAATTAATGAGGAGGATATGGAAGCGGGCAGGAAGCATATGACCATTGTCGGAGAAGATTCGGTAAAGGTTATTGGTGGATTGCAGAGCAAAGTCCTGATGGATATTAATACCCGTACCCTGGAAGCCATGGGATTGAAAGGCAACTATACTTATAATGATATGAATCACCCCGACAGGTATTTCTTCAGGAGTGATCATATTAACTTTGCCCGAAAGGACATCCCTGTTTTGTACTATTCCACCGGGACACATTCGGATTATCATAAGATCAGCGATGAAGTGGAGAAACTTGATTTTAACAAGTTCCTCCACATGACAAAGTTTACTTTTATGGTTGGATTCAATACTGCAAATTACAAAGGGGAGATCACGGTGGACCATCCTATGTCAACGTGGTAAATTAATCCAGGGGAGTAAGTTTTATATTCTGAATTCCATGGGACCGCCTTCAGACTGGATGGCGATATTTCCCGAGGTTTTTGTCGGGCTCAGACCCTTATTCTGGTGAATTCCATTGACAACCAGGTCTATATAATCAGTCTTCACGGTTATATCATAGCTGTTCCATTCACCGGCAGTACTTTCCGAACTCGCATTCTCCTTAGGGATAACAATAATCCTTTTCCCCTCTGGCTCCGTGATCCATGTAGTGTCCTGCACAGTTATGCTTTGTCCTTCGCCGATGAGGACAAGGTCGCCAGCTTGTCCTGACTTGAGTTGTGCTTCGATGGAATTTGGCCAGAGTTTATTATCTCCTGTAACATGCAACAAAACGCCACTGTTCTTTGGTTCCTTCAGCCACCTCCATTCCACATGAAGCCTGTAGCTTGAATAGCTTTCTTTTGTCCGTATGTAACCGTTTGGAATTCCACCGATATAGAGAATATTATCCGTGACGCGGAAAACATCTGAGCTTTCGATACTATCCGGGAGAAAAATTTCCCAGTTATCCAGGTCATTCGCATGAATCAGTTCTAATGGCTCTATTCGTGCACAGGTAGCACTTATAAGTATAAGTGCTAACAGGATTAAATAATTTCTTCTCATTGTATTCAGGTTTAGGTAAATAGTTTATTCCTCCGGATTAAAGTAATCGGGGCGCTTCCAGCGCACCGGTGCTGCAGGTTCTGGTTTTGGCTCGAATTCGTTGTTCTCAAGCAATTTCAGAGCAACCTCCACTGCTTTTTCCAGTTGAGGATCCCGTCCGCTGATCCTGCTTTTTGGATCCTGAATAACTTCAAAGTCGGGACTCACCCCTTCACCCTCAACAGCCCACTCTCCATTTACGTCGTAAAATCCGCCTCTCGGGGCAACCATTCTTCCTCCATCCACAAAAGCCGGCGTATCCCATGTTCCGACAAGTCCACCCCAGGTTCGGGTACCTACCAACGGGCCTATGCCCATTTGGTGAAAGGCATAGGGCAGGTAATCTCCTCCCGAACCGGCGCTTTCGTTGATAATCATCACCTTCGGGCCCCAGATGCCTGAAATGGGTGAGGTGAAAGGACGCTTATCACCGGAGTTGGAGTTGAAGTAACCGTGCAGTTTGCGATTCATAATATCTACCATATAGTCTGCTGCCGATCCCCCTCCATTGTTCCGTTCGTCAATGATGGCTCCTTTTTTATCCTGCTGACTGAAGTAATACCTGTTGAAATTGGTGAATCCACCACCCCCCGTATTGGGAAGGTATACGTATGCAAGTTTGCCACCGGAGAGTTCATCCACTTTGCGGCGGTTGTCTTCAATCCATGCATAATTCCGGAGCATATATTCATTGCTTACAGGATCTACAGTGATCTTTCGGCTGTTTTTACCTGATGGATCAGAAGAAAGCTCAATGACCGTCAGCTGGCCTGCAGTGCCTTCGAAAGCCTGGTACAGGTTCATTCCTGCATCAAGTTTTTTGCCGTTTACAGCGAGCAGGTAGTCACCTTCTTTTACATCCAATCCCGGCATGTCCAGCGGAGCTTTCAGTCCCGGGTTCCACGATTCGGTTGTATAAATCCTTGAAATACGGAACAGACCATTTTCCACTGTATAGTCGGCACCCAGTAATCCGATGCTGACCCTGGGGACATCCGGGTAATCTCCACCACGGATAAATGAATGGCCAACAGAAACCTCTCCACCCACGATATCCAGCAGGTAGTTCAGATCGTCGCGGTGCCGGATACTGCTGACAAAAGGCGAATACCATTCATATATTTTATCCCAGGGAGCACCATGTACATTCTCCACGTACAGGAAATCGCGCTGGAACCTCCACCCGTCATTGAAAATCTGCTTCCATTCCTCGGAAGGTACAATGCGGTATTTCATACCGGACATCTTGTCCAGGGACCCGTCGCCTTTTTTCGCCGATTTACCCGACGTTGAAACGATACCCCAGGATGATCCGGACCGGTAGAGCAGGCTTCCTCCATCGAATGATACACTGGCATCACTGATCCCTTCCATAAATTCGGAAGACTCGGTCTCTTTCGTATCGTATTTATGCAGCGTAAATCCACTCTTCCCCGGTACAATTTCGCCATAGAAGAAACTGTTTTCCGGGCCCTGAAGGGTGAATACGAAATTCTTATCGTCAATATCCTCAATAGCCAGTATCCTGCGCTGGATATCCTCCATGTCTATGGTGACTTTAACGCCTGCATCCTTCTCAGCGTCTGAATCTTCGTCCTTATCTTTGGCTTTTTTGTCTTTCTTGTCCTTCTTGCCGCCGTTATCTTCCTTAGTTTCCCCGTCCTCTCCCTTCTTCGCAGTTTCCTCATCACTCTTTCGAATAAATGGAGAGGGAGTGTCTTTTGAAAGAACGATCATGTACAGACTCCGTGTAGGATCCACATCATAATTTGACATATCCAGCCAGCCACTCTTCAACCCGTAATTGGTGCTGGCAAGGAAATAGATGTATTTGCCTGATTTGTCCCATACGGGTCCGAGTGCATCAGCCATCCCGTCGGTAAGTTGCAGGGTTTGTCCTGTTTCGATATTATGAACCTTGACCACCTTGAACTGGTTGTCCTGAAGTCGGGTATATGCTATCCACTTGCTGTCCGGCGACCAGGTGGGATTCATGGTCCTGTTGGGATGTGCATAGCCATCCGTATCAACTTTCTTTGCCTGGCCACTTTCAATATTTACATACCACAGGTTATAGTCGGTATCCGTATAGGCAATGTATTTGCCATCGGGCGACCATTCGGGACGGAAGTAGAAGGTTGGGTTCGGCAGGGGAATAATCTTTGCATCGCCAAGTCCGTCCTGGTCCTGGATCATCAGCTGGTATTCGCCGTTCTTATCGGAGAACCAGGCTATTTTATCTCCAAGCGGCGACCAGGTGGGAAAACGATCTGCTGTTCCCGGTGAGTCAGAGATATTTCTCCAGCTTCCATCTTCTTTAGGTATGGTAAAGATGTCACCCCTGTATTCCATCAGTGCCCGCTGGCCAGTGGGAGATAAAGAAGCGTTTGTGAATTGTCCGGATGATATATTTTCCCAGCGAGTCCTGGCCCAGTGAAAATCTCCTTTTACCTCAATGGTCAGGTCTTCAATTGCATTGCTTTCA
>ERZ795048.1432-NODE-1432-length-21414-cov-5.136149_pt1 | contig 21414 bp, 22 predicted proteins | sample MGYA00375132_ERZ795048 | MGnify/ENA primary metagenome ERZ795048 (study PRJEB30177, sample SAMN05720225) | activated sludge metagenome | isolation source: Anaerobic digester | place: Hong Kong | collected 2014-12-17 ... | reverse complement strand
ACGTTGAAAGCGCCTCCGTTGGCCTGATGAGCGGACGCATGGCCGCCAGTGAGCTACTGGGCATCCCGTTCGAAGCCCCGCCCATCACCACCGCTCACGGTGCATTGCTTGGCCACATAACAGGCGGCGCGAAAAGCGAAACCTTCCAGCCCATGAACATCAATTTCGGCCTCTTTCCGGTTCCCGAAAATCCATTTATCACCATGCCAAACGGCAAACGTAAAAAACTCAAAGGTAAAGATCGTAAAAAAGCGTATACTACCCGCGCACTTGAAGACCTTGAAAACTGGATGAACAATGACCGAAAAGCCGCCTAAAGATATCGTTGTTTTACTGCACGGAATTCTGCGCTCCAAAACTGACATGCTGCTGCTCGAAAATTTTCTTGAGAAAAACGGCTACGAGACCATCAACATCCTCTACCCCTCACGCGAAAAAAGCCTCGAAGACCTCACCGACTTTGTCGCCGAAAAAATAGAGAACCACCCCGGATACAGCCCCAAACGCCCTCTCAATTTTGTAACCCACTCAATGGGCGGCCTCATTACGCGCTACTTCATCGCTACCCATAAACCTGAAAATCTGGACAAAGTCGTCATGCTCGGCCCACCCAACACGGGCAGCGAATTTGCCGACTTCCTCGATGATAATGAATGGCTGGGGCCCATATTTCGTTCGATTTTCGGCCCCGCCTCAGGCCAGCTCAAAACAGGCTACAAGCATATTGACGATGATATCACCTACCCTCTCGGCATCATCGCCGGATCGGCCTCTGTCAACCCTCTTGCTCCCTGGATTTTAGATGGACAGCACGACGGCATCGTTCCCGTAGAGCGCACCAAAATCGACGGCATGAGCGACCACATAGTACTACCCGCCACGCACAGCTTCATGATGTTCAACCCCAAAGTCATGGAGCAAACCTTACATTTCCTGCAAAATGGGAAATTTAAACACGCTTAAGAATGCTTAAAGAAATTTATCAACCCGCTGCCGATCCGCCGAAAGCGTCTCATCAAGCTGCTCTTGCAAAATCGTGCGCGTTTCTTTAGCAGTCTGCTCGGCCGCCTGCTCGTCTCGTGATAACGACAGCGCCTCTTCTGAAATTTGCACCTCATCTCTCACAGGCGCTTGAGACGCTGTTTTTTCAACGCGCTTATCTTCAGAAACTTTGTTATTTTGACCGCGATTAGCCGCTGATAAATTCTGCGGACCGCCCGCCCCTTGAATGGAATCAACCATAATCTCTACCCTAACTCAGAAAAATCCTGACCATCACTATCCTAACAACAAAATCGTTAAGATTCAATTACATAATCAAAATATTAAACGTAAAACCTTAAAAGCCGGAGCCACCGCCATCCTTGAATGAAACACATCATAATCACAGGATTTCAGCTGCCACATGTAAATTTCCGCCAGCTTCTGCTGTTTTCGCAATAAAATATTCTCACAAGAAACACCATCAACAAACTGTTCTAAAACAGATTTTATAACATCTGACAACCCCTCAACCGGCTTAAATTCATACAAATGATCCAGCCGCTGCCCCGCCTCTTTCAACAAATCCTCCGGTAAATAACACCGCCGTTGGCGCGCATGAAAGGAAACCGCGCGTAAAATCCCGACCAAACCGGCATTCACCGCCACAACCTGCACGGGCTCACGCTGGACATCCCCACCAACCACCTGCATCGCCAACTTCAACAATGGCGTAGACGTAAAATCCGCATAATTCACCAGCCCCTCAACATTACCGGGAAGCACATCTTCCAAATCAAACTCCCGCACATGCAAGAGTGTATCAAAATGTTCTTGCGGCAAATCATAACGCGCAATCGCCTCCGCCAGAGACTCCAAAATCTCATTACCCGGCGGCATTTTCCCGTCATAGATTTCGGCGATCCGCTCACGCCACCACTGCAACCGGATCAGCCCCAATTGCGTCTCGCTGACCACTTCCCGCGTCTTGGCAATCTCATAATTAAGCGCAAACAACGCCCACAACCCCTCACGCACCGAGGCAGGCACAAACATTGAAAGTAAAAACCGGTCCGGGTCATGCTCCCGAACCAACCGCCCACAATATGAAATCGTCTTAACCATTGATTATTCCTGTAAAACAATTAATTTACTGGCTTAACAGTTTCTACCATCAAAGAAAAGCTAAGGAGCTAAACCATGTCCGCCTTCGATTTGCCCGAACTCCCCTACGCCTACGATGCACTGGACCCGTACATGTCCGCCGAAACGCTTGAATTCCATCATGACAAACACCACAACGCCTACATCGTCAACGGCAATAAAATCCTCGAAGGGTTAGACCACATGGGCAACACGCTCGAAGAAGTTGTCATCAACGCCCACAAACAAGGCGAGCAAGGCCTGTTCAACAATGCCGGACAGCACTGGAACCACACCCATTTCTGGAACTGGATGAAACCAAATGGCGGCGGCGCCCGTCCCAGCAATCTGGAAGCCGCCATCACTGACAGCTTCGGCTCATTTGAGGCCTTCCGTGAACAATTCCTCAATGCCGGCGCAACCCAGTTCGGCTCCGGCTGGTGCTGGCTGGTCATGAACGCTGAAGGCAAGCTGGAAGTCACCAAAACAGCCAACGCCGACAACCCGCTCACATCGGGCCAAACCGCGCTATTGGGCTGCGATGTCTGGGAACACAGCTATTACATCGATTACCGTAATGCCCGGCCCAAATACCTTGAAGCCTTCGTCGATAATCTCGTCAATTGGGAATATGTCGCCGAGCTGTTCGAAAACGCGTCGCGCTGAAACCATCGGGCAAAAACGGAAGCCCCGTTCAAATTAGCCGCATAAACGCCTAACTCTAATCACAGCGCGCTTCCAGCGCATTTGCTGGAGGCATTGCATCCACCCGCTCTTTAATGGCCGCAAACTCGTCCTTAAGACCCGCCGCTTCCTGCGGCAATTTATCAGGATGAATTTGAATTCTGCCATCTGCACCAAGCTGAATTGCATCAGAAATATTCACGCCAACCCCTGCAAGCACCTGCTGAGAATGATCCAAAGAATATTTATACCCCGTCAACTCCTGATACTGCATGCATGCTGTCTTCGCTTCAGAACTAAGCCCCATCCCCTCATAACTCGCAGGATCGACATTTTCTCCTGTAGCAATAGCGCTCTGTAAATCCGAGACCGCACTTTCCAGCGCAGAGTTCAACGCCACATTTTCTCTCCCCTCCACAGAAGAAGGTTCCTGATTTTTAAAGTGCGGAGCAACCTCTCCAGCGACCGGTTCAATAGAATGTGCATTGCCCCGAAACTCCTCAACCTTTGCCCCCCGCCCCTGTTCTACATCAACAGAAGACTCAGACACTTCCCCGTGCAAAAGCCCTTGCGCCCGGCTTACGTCTCCATCACGCAAAGCCTCCAGCGCGTTATTATATGGCGTCATATCAATCGGCCCACCCGCCGCCAAACGCTCTTCAACAAACTGCGCTGCCACCGCCTTATAGCTATCCGCAATCCCGAAATCATTATTAAACATGAACTCTATTTGCTGCTGCACAGCCGGATCGCTCAAATCAGGACTTTTTTGAAGCTCCCTCTCCAAACCCGGTAAAATAACACGTGCCTGAGAAAACGCCTCACGATCAAGAGCCGCCATATTTCCCATATGAGACTCGGCGTTTCCGATTTTTTGCGCAATGAAGGCAGATCCGCCGTCTACACTCTGCTGTTCAGCGGTCTGAACAAAAGCCGACGGATAATACTCTGACACAACAACTTCTGGTACAACTGGCTGAGATTCCGGCACGCCCGGCTCTGGCGCAACCTGCACCACTGACCCTACCGCTTCATAAGACGGTACCGCAGCATCACGCTCATGCACACGAATAGACAGATTCTCCAGCACCTCCGCACTTACCTTTTGCTTAACCGCAATACCGCCTTCTGCCCCTGGCCCTCTGTTCTGATAGATAATCGTAGAATTATACGCACTTAACTGAGCATATAACGCCCCAACTTCCGGGCGATCTGCAAAACTATGACGATATGCCTCATGCTCAGGGGCATGATGTTTAATACTCCCATCCTCATGAACCACAACAGCAGCAAAAACGCGCCCATCCTCTGGAAGCCGATCGCCAAGCCGTAAAGTGGGATCAACCAAATAAGCACTTTTCCCAAGCCTGTGCTCACCAAGCTTAAGAGGGCCAAGACGTTCGATATTTCCACCTTCACCCACAACGACTTTCCGGCGAATTTCACCATCAAAGTCACCGCTGGTTATCCGCACCAAACTCTCGGAAGACCCGGCCCCCAAATCTTGCCCATAATAAATATCGCGCGGACTTGTCGCCTTTAAATCCTCAATCAACGGCGTTGCAACCGCATCATAATCACGGCGCATCTGCTCTGCATCATAGGCTAAAACCTGCCCCGGCGCCTGCGGGTCATGCATCAACAACATCGTCTGCCCGTTTTCATCAGTAATATAGCCAACCCCGCTACGCCCGCCGACCTCAAGAATAACCGGCATAGGCAAAGAGTCCGGCCAACCGGCAACCTGCCCTTCAGCCTCACGCACACCAAATTCCGGCGCGCTCGCACCTTCACTTTCTATCAATCCACGAACTTGTTCTGAAACGCTCTGCGCCATCATTCACACCCTTCAAATTCACGCGTAAAACCTCGCTATCCGCCAATTACAGCGGTTTTTTATGCGTTTATGATATAGAAAGGATGTTAAGAAAGATTTAACTTAAAATGGTAATAAAGCCGCGGCAACTCTACGTCCATCAGCCATCAAAACATTGTAAGTCCGGCACGCCGCGCCGCTGTCCATAACCTCAACGTTAAGACCGCACGCTTTCAACGCATTTTTCAAATTTGAAGATAAAAACTGAATTGTCGCCCCACAGCCCAGCAAAACCACATCAATCTCCGCAGCCTGCTCTATAAGCGGAACAAAATCAGGCTCGCTCAAGTCCGCCACTTCGCCCGCAAAGTCCCAGCGCTGTGACCCTTCAGGCATCACAATCAAAGCGCCCTCATACACAGCCCCGCTCACGCGAAACCGCCCACCACTATAACTTTGAATGATTTGTTGCCCGGACCTAATAAGCGGCGTCACGTCCATGAGGATTATGCCTTCTGCGGCGTAGTATCCCCGCTCTGGACTTCACCGCGTTTCACCCCGGTATTGAGCAAAACCGGCGCCGCCACAAAGACAGATGAATAAGTCCCGACGACAATCCCGAAAATCAGTGCATAAATAAAGCCCTGAATAACCTCGCCGCCAAAAATATATAGTGCAATTAAGGCTAGCAGCGTCGTGCCCGAAGTCATTAACGTCCGGCCCAACATCTCATTAACGGACTTGTTAAACAGCTCAGGCAAGGACATTTTCTTAAACTTGCGCAAATTCTCACGAATACGGTCAAACACAATCACCGTATCATTGATAGAATATCCCGCGATCATCAAAATCGCCGCCACCGTTGAAAGGTTAAACTCCATCTGCGTCAACGCAAACAACCCGATCGTTGCAATCGCATCATGCGCCAGCGCAATAATGGAAGCCACGCCAAACTGCCACTCAAACCGAAACCATACATAGGCAAGAATACCAGCCAAAGAAAACAGCACTGCCAGCAAACCCTGCTTCTTAAGTTCTTCACCAACCTGCGGTCCAACAAATTCAGTGCGGCGATAGTCCACTTCACCCGCATCCGCATAAATGTCATCCAACGCCTCACGCACATCTTCAATCGCCATTTGTTGTGCTTCAACGCCGCCCTTTTGCTCTGGCAAACGGATCAACAAATCTTCCGGAGAACCAAATTCCTGCAATGTAATTGCACCCAGATCCAGATCATTAAGCAAAGCGCGAAGCTCTGCCAAATCAGGCGCCTCAGGCGTGCGGATTTCAATCACGGTCCCGCCGGTAAAATCGATCCCGAAATTCAAACCTCTTTGAACAGTTAAAGCAATCGAACCAAACACCAAAACAGCCGAAACCATATAGGCCAAAAACCGCAAGCCTATAAAATTAAAATTCGTTTCTTCCGGAACTAATCGTAAACCTTGCATTCAAACTTCCTTAATTTTATTCATTCAAATCTGTACATACTCAAAAATCATCCAGAATGCGGCGAAAACAGTGGTTTTCGAGAACCGTAGCGCAGCGTACATTTTGGTACGTGAGTAACGGAAGCGTAGAAAACTACTATTTGCAGCCCATTATGGGCGATTTTAAACCGGCACGGTGCTCGGTTTTGTTTTCTTCAACCAAGCCACCACCATCAAACGCGTCACCATAATCGCCGTAAAGAACGACGTGACAATTCCCACACCCAACGTCACCGCAAAACCTTTAATCGGCCCCGTCCCCAAAGAAAACAGAATCAACGCCGCAATCAACGTTGTCAGGTTAGAATCAATAATAGTGCCCATCGCGCGGGCGTATCCCGCATCAATTGCCGATATCGCACTGCGCCCGGCGCGCAGCTCCTCGCGAATACGCTCAAAAATCAAAACATTCGCATCCACCGCCATCCCGATGGTCAGGACAATCCCGGCAATCCCCGGCAAGGTCAGCGTCGCCTGCAAGCCCGACAAAATCGCAAAAATCAGCGCCACATTCACAATCAACGCCACATCCGCCATCAAGCCAAACCCGCCATAAGCCAGCGCCATAAACACCAGAACCAGCGCCAAACCAATCAGGCTCGCCTTCTTCCCGGCTTCAACGCTATCCGCCCCCAGAGAAGGCCCAACCGTGCGCTCTTCCACCACATTCATCGGCGCAGGCAAAGCCCCGGCGCGCAATAAAAGTGCCAGATCGTTAGCTTCTTGCACACTAAAACCGCCCGAAATCTGGCCCCGGCCACCGCAAATCGGCTCGCGGATCACCGGCGCGGACAAAACCTCGTTATCCAACACAATCGCAAACGGCTTGTTCACATTCTTGCGTGTCACATCGCAAAAGCGCCGCGCGCCCGTATTATTCAAACGAAAAGAAATCACCGGCTGCCCGCCCTGATCAAAGCTCGGCGCTGCGTTTTCCAGCATATCCCCGGTAATCAACGCCCGGCGTTCCACCGTCACTTTCTGCGTTGGATCTTCCGACAGCGGATAAGTTTTACTCGCCCCCGAAGTCCCTGGATCTTTAACCAAATGAAAATTCAGCTTCGCCGTTGTCCCAATAATCGCCTTCAAACTTTCTGCATCCGCGCCCGGCGCCTGAATTAAAATCCGGTCAGCGCTCTGGCGCTGAATAATCGGCTCCGTTGTACCCAACTCATCAATCCGCCGCCGCACAATTTCAATCGACTGCGCTAATGTATGGTCATACAGCGCCTTCTTGCCTGCCTCATCAAGAGCCGCATCAATCTTCAGGCCATCACCGGAAGTATCAATATCCAGATTACGCTCCAGCTTGCGTAATATCCGCCGCGCGCCTTCACCATCTTTCTTATTTTTCAAACTAAGACGCACACCGCCAGGAATAACGCCAATGCGCGTATAACCAATTTTGTCCTCGCGCAAAGACTTGCGCAAATCCTGAAGCATAGAATCTGCCCGCTCTTTGAGCACCAGATCAACATCAACCTCATAAAGCAAATGCGCCCCGCCGCGTAAATCCAGCCCCAGATTAACCGCTTTATTCGGCGCCCAGCCCGGCAAATTAATCTGCATCCAGCTCCGCGTCTGCTCACTCACAGCATTTGGTAAGGCATACAAAAACGCCAGCGCGCAAACGAGCAGCGTCAGAACAATTTTCCAGGGTGCAATTTGAATCATGTCTCGTCATCCGTCATTGCGAGCGCAGCGAAGCAATCTAGAATCACAAACTGGATTGCCGCGTCGAGCCAAACGGCTCTCCTCGCAATGACGCCTTTCTTACTTCTTATTTTCTTTTTTCTTATCATCTTTTTTAGAGTCGTTCGCAGGCTTCCCCGCAGACACTCTCGGTCCGTGCGCCTGTAGCATAGAACGTAAAACCGTCACAGTCATACCGCCCTCCAGCTCAACCTGAACCTCATCATCACCATCTTTGATCTTGGCAATTCTGCCAATCAACCCACCGGCCGTTACAACCTTGTCGCCCTTCTTAAGCCCTTGCAACATACTCGTATGTTCTTTAATTCGCTTTTGCTGCGGACGGATCAGCAAAATGTAAAACATAGCCACAAGCAACCCGACCAGCCCCATATTCCAGATAAAGGCCTCTGTCGCGCTTGGCGCGTTCGGCAATGTCGCCGGGACATTTCCGCTCATTTCAACACTTTGTGCATACGCTTTGGAAATCAGCATCAATATGCTCCTTATATTTCGACTCAAATTCTGTTAATGAGAGGACTATAAAGATTGGCGCGCCGAAAGCAAGCGTCTCACCCTTTATGCTGTTAATGCCGTTGGATAAATTTGAGCAAAGCCCATCCGCCAAGCATAAGACCAATCAAAATCACGATATAAACAACCTGCCCGGTAAATAACGCCTTATGCAAATGCAACCCCAGCGCCGCCAGGCCGGGCAACAGCAAAAACAGTCCCGCCACCAACCGCACATAACCATAGACTCTCGGCATACCGCTCTCTATGCCAGCAACCTCAACCATCTGCCGCTCAATCGGGGGACTAAACAAATAAGAAATTTGCTCAATCTTGCGCACCTCAACAAGTTTAAGAGCCCCTTCCCCGTTCTCATAACGCACAACCGGCAATGCACGCCCCTTATCCGTAGCTTTCTGGAACCCTGTAATCTCGAATTCCCCAATGTCGCCGTGCGAACGCATACTCAAAAACCCGCATAGCAAATACAGTCCCGCCGGAACACAAATAACCGCCAAAATCATAATCAATAATTCCATAACCTAGCTTTCCAAATATCGAGAAGGATTAATCGCATCCGTTCCCCGCCGCACCTCGAAATGCAATTGCGGACTATCGACGGAACCAGTCGAACCGACAGTGCCGATCATCTGGCCGCGCGTTAAAACATCTCCGCGCTTCACATCTATCCGGTCCAGATGCGCATAGGCCGTCATCCAGCGATCATCATGGCGCACCAGAATCAAATTCCCCGAACCTTTGATCTCATTTCCCGCATACACCACAACGCCGTTATCCGCCGCTTTCACCCCGGCCCCGCGCGCCGCTCTGATATTAACACCGTCATTATGCAACCCGTTTTTCTTCGGCCCATAAGATGAAATGACTGTTCCATTCACCGGCTTCAAAAATTTCGACGATGAACGCTTCGGCGGCTTGGTCGTCACCTTAACAGGCTTGGGATTTGACGCTTTCGCAACCTTAACCCCTACCTCACCGGAAGAAGGTTTGCGTGCGGGAATTGGAACCCCCTGCTCTTGCGAAAGTGACAAAACCTCCGCCTCCGGCCGCGGCGACACGCGCGCACTGCGTATAACGGACGGACTCGTCTTCGGCGTCACACCGGGCAAGCGCAAAACCTGCCCCGGTTGAATCACATAAGGCGGACTTAACCGGTTAAGCTTGGCAAGCTCGGACAAACTCACGTTATAAAGTCGCGACACAGTATAAAGACTATCCCCAGCGCGCACACGGTAAGTCCGCGGCGCAGGCAACTTCAACCGCTGCCCAGCATTAAGAATAAACGGCGCTCGCAAACTGTTGCTCACCACAATATCGCGCATCACGATGTCATAACGCTGTGAAATGCTCCACAGATTATCGCCGGCCACTACCGTGTAGGCCCCCGCGCTCCCCGCCCCTTCCGCCGTGCCATAATGCGACACCGGCGCTGGCTTTTGAACAAGACAGGCGGACAAGGACAAAGCAACTATGAAAAAACCAAAGACAGAATATCTCATCAGAGCAGTATAACGCACAAATTAGGACATCAAAAGAAATAGGAATGCCTAATTTTCTTGACAAACTACACGAAATTACATAATAAATCACCGGCTAAGGAGACAAAAAATGACAACAGAAAAAACTTTTGACAATTATACAATTTTCACAGGCATAGGCATCCATATACAATTCCGTGAAGCTGGCGCAACTATAGAAACGGTAAACGCTCGCGACTTAGAAGAGGAATTAAAAATTGCGCAAACCGAAGGCACGCAAGACCCAAACTACCCCCTAAAAAGACAAGCGCTCACTGAATGCCAAGCCATCCGTGGCTTCTAAGCCGCCTGCCCCTCATCATCGCTCGCTATATCCGGCAATAACGGCACAAACCGCACCGGCATAACATCGCGCACGCTATAGGCCTCCTCGCTCTCTTTCTTATACAGCTTGAGCCATTGGTCCCCGCTCGGCCCCACCGGAATAATCATCGCCCCGCCGATTTTAAGCTGATCGAGCAACGCCTGCGGCGGCTTTTCCCGCGCTGCCGCCGTCACGATAATCTTGTCAAATGGCGCTTGGCTCATCCCGTTAATCTTCGGCCAACCAAGCATCCCGTCCGCTGCAATCACGGTAATATTGCGCAAACCCAGCTTTTCAAACATTTTCTCCGCGCGGCTTAGCAAAATCTTATGCCGCTCAATCGTATAAACCCGCCGGCACAGCTTCGCCAAAATCGCGCTCTGATACCCGCACCCCGTGCCAATCTCCAGCACCTTATCCCGGTCTGAAAGCTGCAAAGCCTGCGTCATCGCCGCCACCACATAAGGCTGGGAAATCGTCTGCCCGCGTCCGATCGGCAAGGCCATATCATCCCACGCCTGATCCTTCACCGCCGCCGGTACAAACTCATCACGTGGCACCCGCTCCATCGCCCCCAGCACACGCGCGTCGCCAATCCCCTTCCTGCGAAGATCCATAACCAACCGTATCCGACGATTTATATCCTGCGTGTTCATAGCAATAAATTTTCTTTAATTGACTGAGATGCCTTTAACGCGCCCCAAGCAAAACAAACAAAAGAAAGTAATGCGGGTAAAACCATCAGCAAAATAAATAACCAAAAGCTTGGCACACCAAAATTTGCAAAACTCATTTGAGCGAGCATATACGTAACCAAAATAGAAAGAAAAGCCATAAATAACCCAATCAGAAACAACAAAACAGCCGCTTTAATTTTCTTAATATCAATTTTTAATTTTCCAGAATCGATCGCTTGCGGTATGAAAGTTATTAGAGCAATAACCGCCCCTGCATTTATTGTTATAAGTGCCTGCAAACCAAAAACGCCAAGGTCTTTTACGACCTCTGCATGCATTTTTTGCATTTCCAAGACTACCTCAACCTCAGTCATCATTCCTTCACAATCTTCTCTAATCCACCCATATACGGCTTCAAGACCTCCGGCACCCAAACCCCCCCATCGCCCGGATCATGATAATTCTCAATCACCGCGATCAACGCCCGGCCCACCGCCACACCGGACCCGTTCAACGTATGCACAAACCGCGTCTGCTTCTCTCCCTTCGGACGGCAACGCGCATTCATCCGCCGCGCCTGAAAATCCCAGCAATTCGATACCGATGAAATCTCGCGGTACGTTTCTTGCCCCGGCAACCATGCCTCAATGTCATAGGTCTTACGCGCCCCAAACCCGGTATCCCCGCTACATAACACAATCGTGCGATACGGAATCTCCAGCTTCTGCAAAACCGCTTCCGCGCAGCCAACCATACGTTCATGCTCGGCCTCGCTGCCTTCCGGCGCGGTCACGCTCACCATCTCAACTTTATAGAATTGGTGCTGACGCAACATCCCGCGCGTATCCTTCCCCGCCGCCCCGGCTTCCTGCCGAAAACACGGCGTAAAGGCCGTATAGCGACGCGGCAGATACTCTTCTTCCACAATCATCTCGGCAACGATATTGGTCAACGGCACTTCCGAAGTCGGCAACAACCAATCCCCGCGTGTCGTACAAAACTGATCCTCTTTAAATTTCGGAAGCTGCCCGGTGCCGAACATGGCATTATCACGAATCATCAAAGGCGGAGACACCTCTGTATAACCATGCTCGGACGTATGCACATCGAGGAAAAACATCCCGATCGCCCGCTCCATCCGCGCCAACCCGCCGCTCAAAAGCGTAAACCGGCTCCCCGACATTTTCGCCGCCGTTTCAAAATCCATCATCCCTAGCTTTTCGCCAATCTCGGCATGATCGGGACCTTTTGGGATTTTAATCTCGCCCCATTTACGCAGCTCGACATTCTCATCCTCATCCGCCCCATCAGGAACGTCCGTCGCCAGTATATTCGGCAAACAGGCCAGTAAATTCTGCAAACCCTCACCCAGCGCCCGCTCTTTATCCTCAAGCTCACTCATCCCCTCTTTTAACGCCGCCACATCTTTCATTTGTTGAGACGCATCACCACCGGATTTCTTAATCTCGCCAATCTGCTTGGAAATTTCATTACGCATCTCCTGATCACGCTGCAACTCAGTCTGCACCCCACGCCGCTCTTCATCCAGCTTCAAAATAGCTTCAGACTGTCCATCCAGCCCGCGCCGCGCCATCGCCGCGTCAAAGTCATTCGGATTTTCGCGTATATATTTTATGTCGTGCATTTTTACCTAATCCATAAATCGTCATTGCGAGGAGCATAGCGACGAAGCAATCCATTCAATTTGACTGAAATGTAGATTGCTTCGCCAAGGCTCGCAATGACAAATATAATTTTTCTACGCATTAAAAAACTTCGCTTCTTCGTGTCTTCGCGTTAAAAATAAGTATGAAGAACATTTTCTCCATCGAAAAACCCCAAAATCCCCTACCGCTGGTTTTTGACAGCCCCCACAGCGGCGACCGCTACCCCGATGATTTCGACTTTGCCTGCGATTTTCACACGCTTGAATCCGCCGAGGATAAATACGTCGAAGACCTCTTCGCCGCCGCGCCCAATCACGGCGTCACCTTTTTGCACGCCCATTTCCCGCGCAGCTATATCGACGTCAACCGCGCCGCCGAAGATATCGACCCGGAACTGTTGAACGGCGACTGGACCGGTCCACATCCAATCGCCCCCTCGTCCCGCTCTCACGCGGGCATAGGCCTCATCCGCCGCCTCGTGCGGCCCGGCGTACCTGTTTATGACCGCAACCTGACAACAGAAGAAATTCTCCACCGCCTCGATACCTATTACCACCCTTATCATAATGCACTCGAAGCGCTCATCAACGAAACCCACTACAATTTCGGCCAGGTCTGGCACATCAACTGCCATTCTATGCCCGCATCCAGCGCCTACCCGCGCCGTGGAATCGGTCTTGTCGGCAACCGCCCAAAGCCCGCTGATTTCGTCCTTGGCGATCGCGATGCCACCGCCTGCGACAATGACTTCACCCACGCCCTGCGCGATTTTCTCAAAGAATTAGGCTACACCGTGTCCATCAACGACCCCTTCAAAGGCGTCGAACTGGTCGAGAAATACTCCTCCCCCGCCGAAGGCTTCCACTCCCTCCAGTTTGAAATCAACAAATCCCTTTATATGGATGAAGAAACGCTGGAAAAAACCAGCGATTACAACGCGCTCAAAAACCATATTGAGAAACTGATTCAGTTTTGCGCTTCCTACGTCGAAAGCCGCATCACCACCCTCGCGGCGGATTAGAACACGTTATTACGCCTACCCCAATCGAGCAGCCGCATCATAGATACGGTTTCCAAGACACTCTTTACCTTCACAAGGAATACCAAGCACTTCACTAACTCGGCCCACTTCTTTCCGGGAAACCTGTCCATTTGCGCTTGGCTGAATATCAAAATGGTTTGCTAAATTTATAGCCCGCCAAATTTCATCAAAAGCGCCTCGATCATTCAATCGACCCAACTCATCTTCAGCGGCTTGTAAAAAATTCATTTCCGGTACCGGCATACTCTACTCCTTAAAAATACTGTTATTATGAATAATATTGCTTATAGGCTACAAAAACTTTCCATGTCAACACCATTCTCCGAACCTCCGTATCTCCGCGTTAAAAAACCTCCCCGAATTTCTCCCGCAAAACCCGGTCAACTTCTTCCATCGACGCATCCACGCCCAGCGCCTGCATGCTCGTCACCCCGTGCTCGCTAATTCCACATGGCACAATCCCCGAAAAATGCGATAAATCCGGCGCAACATTAATCGCAATTCCGTGAAGCGTTACCCAGCGCCGCACCCGCACCCCGATCGCCGCAATCTTCTCCTCCTCAATAATCCCCTCACCCTCCCACTGCGTGGGCCCCTCCCTCTCCCCACGGGAGAGGGTGTCTTGAGCGCCAGCGAAAGACGGGTGAGGGGTTTTTACCCAAATTCCCACGCGCCCTTCCCGCCGCTCCCCGGCAATTCCAAATTCCGCCAATGCCTGAATAATCCACTCTTCCAGCTGCCAGACATATCTCTTGATATCCGGTCCCTTCTGCCGCCGCTTCAAATCGACCATCACATAAGCCACCCGCTGGCCCGGCCCGTGATAGGTATACTCCCCGCCGCGCCCCGTCTCATAAACCGGCAAACCGCCAGCATCCAATAAATCATCCGCCTTCGCGCTTGTCCCACCGGTATACAGCGCCGGATGCTCCAGCAGCCACACGCACTCATCGGCCCGGCCTTCATGAATATCCGCCACCCGCGCATCCATAAAGTCCAACGCCTCAGGATATTCCACCGGCTTTTTCGAAATCTTCCATTCCATAAAAGCTTCAATAAAGGAAACTCTATCGCACTGCAACACTCATACACACTTGCACTCCACCCTTGCTTTTGCTATCAAAGCGCACCTCATTAAGATATGCGGCTGTGGCGGAATTGGTAGACGCGCAGCGTTGAGGTCGCTGTGGGAGTTAAATCCCGTGGAGGTTCAAGTCCTCTCAGCCGCACCATCTTAAAAAACTGATAGCAACAAAAATGATCGAAAGCAGCCAGACGCTATGAGCAAAAATAAAAAGAATGCCCCCAAAGACAGTAAAGAAGCTCTCTGGAAAGACGCGCTGGATTACCACCGTTTCCCCTCACCCGGTAAAGTCGCGCTCAAACCCACAACCGCGCTTTCAACCCAGCGCGATCTAGCTCTGGCTTATTCCCCCGGCGTCGCTGCCCCGTGTGAAGAAATCGAAAAAGACCCGCTAACGGCCTACGATTACACTTCCAAAGGCAACCTCGTGGCCGTAATCACCGAAGGCACCGCCGTACTTGGCCTCGGCAATATCGGCGCATTGGCCGCCAAACCCGTGATGGAAGGTAAATCGGTCCTGTTCAAAAAATTCGCCAACATCGATTCCGTCGATGTTGAAATCGACATGAACACACAACTGGAAAAAGATGCTGATGGTAAATATGACCGCGAAGAATATATCCAGAAATTCGTCAACATTGTCGCCTCACTCGAACCAACCTATGGCGGCATCAACCTCGAAGATATCAAAGCGCCCGAATGTTTCGAAATCGAACGCCGCTTGAAAGAGCGCATGCACATTCCCGTCTTCCATGACGACCAGCACGGCACCGCCATTATCGTCGGCGCTGCCTTCTATAATTGGTTGCATATTGCAAAACGCGATATCAAGAAAATAAAACTCGTCACCTCCGGCGCGGGCGCATCGGCCACCGCTTGCCTCAACATCCTCATCGAACTCGGTCTGCCGCGCGAAAACATCACCGTATGCGACAGTAAGGGCGTCGTTTATAAAGGCCGCTCGGAATATATGGACCCGGTCAAAGAAACCTTCGCCGTTGAAACCAACGCCCGCACCCTCAAAGAAGCCATGGAAGGCGCCGACGTCTTCCTCGGCCTGTCAACCGCCGGCGTCGTTAAACAAGACATGGTCAAAGGCATGGGTGAAAAACCCCTGCTCATGACACTGGCCAACCCAACCCCGGAAATCATGCCTGAAGAGGCTCTGGAAGCCAAACCGGACGCCATTATCTGCACTGGCCGTTCTGACTACCCCAACCAGGTTAACAATGTGCTGTGCTTCCCATTCCTGTTCCGCGGCGCGCTCGATGTCGGCGCCACAGCCATTAACGAGGAAATGAAGCTCGCTTGCGTTAAAGCCATCGCCCAGCTAGCCCGTAAGGAAGCCACCGCCGAAGTCGCCGCAGTCTACAGCGACGAACAACTCGAATTTGGCCCGGAATATATGATCCCCAAACCGTTCGATCCGCGTCTGATTGCCGAACTTCCCAAAGCTGTGGCACAAGCCGCAATAGATAGCGGCGTCGCCACGCGCCCTATCAAGGATTGGAATGCCTACAGCGAAACACTTCAAAGCTATACCGTACAAACCAACATGGTTATGCGTCCGGTCATCTCTCGCGCCCGCACCGCACCCAAACGCGTTGTCTATTGCGAAGGTGAGGAAGAAAACGTCCTACGCGCCATCCAGATCGTTATTGACGACAATCTTGCCAAACCTGTAGTCATTGGTCGCCGCCGCGTCGTGGAAAGACGCCTTGAAAAATTCCGCCTGCGCATGAAAATTGACAAAGACTTTCAACTGATCGATCCGGAAAACGATCCGCGCTACCACGAATACTGGAGCGATTATCACAAAATCATGCAGCGCCGCGGCGTAACGCCCTCAAGCTCCCGTTTCACCATGCGCACAAACACAACCGCCATTGGCGCGCTCATGGTCCGGCGCGGCGAAGCCGATGCCGTAATCTGCGGCATCACCGGCCAATATCACGTTCACCTCAAACACATCACGGACATTCTCGGCAAAACGGAGGGCGTCAAAACCCCTTCCGCATTGATGCCCCTGCTCCTCGAAAAAGGCCCGTATTTCCTGTGTGACACCCATATCAACGACAACCCGAATACGGAAGAGCTTGTCGAAATGGCCAAAATGGCCGCCGAGCGCGTCCAGCGTTTCGGTCTAACGCCCAAAATTGCCTTGCTGTCCTATTCCAACTTCGGAAACTTCAACAGCCCGTCGGCGCAAAAAATGCGCGAAGCCGCCGAGATTCTGCGCGCCGAATATGAGGGCACAGACATCGAAGTCGAAGGCGAAATGCAAGCCGACACCGCTCTGTGCCAAAAAACACGAGACCTCTTAATGCCCAATTCCCGTCTCACCGGCGAAGCAAACCTCCTGATCGGCCCCAACCTCGACGCCTCCAACATCGCATACAACATGCTGAAAGTTTTAGGCAACGGCATTCCAATCGGCCCGCTTTTAATGGGAATCGCAAAACCGGCGCACATCCTGACAACCGCCAGCCATAGCCGCCGCATTGTCAATGTCACCGCACTGGCGACCGTCGATGCGCAAGTCGCCGCCGGCGAGATACACGAGCACGAAACCATCGCCCCGCGCAAACTCAAAAGCGCCTAAAAAGGCTCTGCGCATAAAATCCACTTGATCTAACACCCCCTTTTCGGGGATGTTAGAGAGCCTTTATCTACTCAACCAAGGACCAGCCCGCATGCAAGATGAACACGACAAAACGGCTGAAAACACAACCACCGAAGACGTCAGCTTTACACTCAGCGACGACGAAATCCGCCACGCGCTAAACGCCCTGCACGCTGAAGACTCCGATACCATCCACGCGGTTCTGGAAGAACTAAGCTCTGCCGATACCGCCGAGCTTCTCGCCAAAGCGCCCCCCGAAGACCGTCATGAAATCATTCATATGTACGGCGACACGCTGGAGGCGGATGTCTTTTCTGAAATGGATACAGAGCTTCGCCGCACCACCCTAGAACAAATGCCCGCCGCACAAGTCGCCGCGATTATTGCGGCTCTGGAAAGCGATGACGCACTCGACCTTATTGAAACATTCGACGAGAATTTTCAAAAAGAAATCATCCGCAAACTCTCGGCCAAAACTCGTGTCGCCCTCGAAGAAGGTCTCTCCTTCCCTGAAGAAAGTGCCGGACGCCTGATGCAACGCGAAGTCGTCGCTGTGCCGCAATTCTGGACCGTTGGCAAAACCATAGACTATCTGCGCGCCGCCGCCTCCGACCTGCCCGAAGACTTCTTCGACCTTTTCGTCATCGACCCCGCCTACCACGTCAAAGGCCATGTCCCGCTAAACAAACTCATTCGGGCACGCCGTGCTGGCAAAATCGAAGACCTGACAATGGAAGACACCCACCCCGTTCCCGCCGACATGGATCAGGAAGAAGTCGCCCACCTTTTCCGACGCGAAAACATTGTCTCAGCACCCGTGGTGGATAACGACAACCGTCTGCTCGGCGTTATCACCATTGACGACGTCATCGACGTTATTGACGAAGAAGCGCAGGAAGACTTGCTCAAACTCGCCGGGGTCGATCAAGGCGACCTTTACCGCGCCGTACTTTCCACCACTGGCACACGCTTTCGTTGGCTGTTCATAAACCTGCTCACCGCCATTCTCGCTTCACTCGTAATTTCGTTCTTTGATGCCACAATTCAGGAAATCGTCGCCCTCGCTGTGCTCATGCCCATCGTTGCGTCCATGGGCGGAAACGCAGGCACGCAAGCCCTGACCGTCGCCGTGCGCGCTTTGGCCACCAAAGAACTGTCCGAAACCAACACCGCGCGCATCATCTGGAAAGAAACAATCGTCGGCTCGCTCAACGGCCTCGCCTTCGCATTTATCACCGGCATAATCGCCGCCGCCTGGTTTGCAAGCCCCATGCTCGGCCTCGTCATCGCCATGGCCATGATCATCAACCTGTTTGTCGCCGGAATTTTCGGCGCAGCCATCCCCGTCCTTCTGGATCGCTCCGGGGCAGACCCGGCTGTCGCATCAACCGTCTTTCTGACCACCGTCACCGACGTCGTCGGCTTCTTCGCCTTCCTCGGCCTTGCGGCTGTATTTCTTCTTTGACCAAACTATAAATGGTCGCTCTACAAACACATAAAGCAGCGTCGAAACAAACACACACAGCACGACAAAAAACGGTAAATACACCACATATCCCATCCGTTCACTCATATCTGCAAAATCCACAACCCTCTCTGCCATCACTTCAGCCAGATAAAGAAGCGGTAAATGAACCAGATATAAACTATAAGAAATCAGCGCAATAAAACTAAAACCGCGCTTTTCAAATAAACCATGCCCCGGGCACTCACCCAGCAACCCCAAAAGCATGGCCGCAAAACCAGCCGAGATCAAAAAGGCCAACCAGACAATATCAAACCTGCTTACATCCAGATCCACCAGTGGGCCGGGCAAACTCAGCCCTAAAATCAAAAGCACCCCAAAAAAAAACAACGCGCCCGAAACAACAGGTTTTAATAAAACTGCCCGCACCGCTGCGCTATGCAACAAGAATGCCGCCAGCATGCCCATCAACAACCCGTCCAAACACCAATCAAACCGCGTACGAATAGATAAAAAATACTCTTCATATCCGCTAATCTCCGGCGCAAACAAACCCCGCGCCAAAGGCTGGGAACAAATCAACAAACCTATAACCGCAATGCGCGCCCGATCATCTGAGAGCTTCAACACCCCCCAAATCAAAAACGGCGCCAGCAGGTAAAACTTGATCTCAATCGCAAGCGACCAGAAAACCGCAATAATATCCGAAGGCCAGTAATCTTGCATAAACACAAGATGATACGCATAACGCCAGCCTATCCCCTCATAACTCTCCGGATAAGGGAAATAGGGAAACGCTCCGAAAACCGCAAGCGTCAGCACAAGGTAATACACCGGCGCAATCCGAAAGAACCGGCGCGGCGCATAATTATACAGCACCGACCAAAGCGTCCGGCGCTTTTCAAATGAACGGATCAAATGCGAACTAATCAAAAACCCGCTAAGCACAAAAAAAAGATCCACACCCACCCAGCCATTGATAAAAATCGCCCCTAGATCAAGCCCGCCAATTGGTATATAAGGAGTGCTTAAATCAGACCAGAAGGGTCTGACTGAGTGACGGAGTAAAACAAAAACAATTGCCATGGCCCGCAGGCCATCCAAAACAGCAATTCGATTTGAAAAGTGAGAAAGCACAGACCCAAATACACTCTTTAACGTTGATGAATAAAACAATAGCCCAACACATGAAGTGTAGCGATTTTATAACGTTAACCCAATAATCTTTAAAAATAGTCCTGAAATTTTATGTCCGCATCCAAACTTGTAAAACCAGCCGTTGAATATAAAGAAAGCTTCCTCGAAGCTTTAGACGAATTCCACGCCGAAGGCCGCTACCAGTTCCTCGACCATGCAGAGCTTGAAAAAGACTTCGAAACCTTTGTGGACGACCTTAATGAAGGCAGCCGCCACCTCCACAAAACTTTTTCTGACTGGGCCGAACCCGTCCCCGAAACAATCCTCTGGCTAGTCAAAGAAGACAAATATATCGGCACCTTCAATATCCGCCAACGCCTCAACTGGCATTTGGAAAAATGGGGCGGACATATCAATTTTGTCATTCGCCCCTCAATGCGCGGCAAAGGTTTCGGCAAAAAAATCCTGCACAAAGGCATGCCTTACGTAAGCTACCTTGGCATCGACCGGGCTTTAATCACACTCAACCCGAGAAACAAGGAAGGTATCCGCATTGTTGAATTCTGCGGCGGTGAATTCGAAGACGAAACCCCCGAAACCGATAAATTCCCGTCCCGACTCCGCTACTGGCTGAATTGCAATTGACCTTCAGGTCATCCCTGCGGCGTCTCGCTGAAGCATAGCGAAGACGAACGCTTAAACAGCAGAGATCCGGTAATACAAAACTTGCATGTTTTTTTCATATCCGTATAAAGGCATATGGCTAAAAAGAAGACACCGTCAAAACGCAAAACCACAGGCAAAACAACGCGTAAGCCCGCTAGCAAAAGCACAGGCAAAGCCACGCGCAAAACAACGCGTAAACCCGCGCGCAAAACAAAAGCGCAAAAAACCTCACGCCTGCGTTTTGCTGCCAAATGGCTCTTCGTAATCGGAATGTGGGCGGGAATCGCACTGGCCGGACTGTTCGCATATTATGCCCAGGAACTCCCCGCCATCACCGAAGACGCCAGCTTTGAACGCAAACGCGCCATCATCGTCAAAGCCATAGACGGCTCCACCGTTGCGCGCTATGGCGAAATTGTCGGCAACAAAGTCACCGTCGAAGACATCCCGCCCTATCTCGTCCAGGCCGTGCTCGCCATTGAAGACCGCCGCTTTTACCACCACCCCGGCCTCGACCCGCTCGGCCTTGCCCGCGCAATGTTTGTGAATATCAAAGAAGGCCGAGTCGCCCAGGGCGGCTCAACCATCACTCAGCAACTGGCCAAAAACCTCTTTCTTTCCCAGGAACGCACCTATAAACGCAAAATCCAGGAAGCCATGCTCGCCTTGTGGCTGGAATACGAACTCACCAAGGATGAAATTCTCTCCGCCTATCTTAACCGCGTATATCTCGGCTCCGGCGTTTACGGCGTTGATGCCGCCGCCAGGCTCTACTTCAAGGCCCCGGTCAAAAACCTTACCTTGCGTGAATGCGCAACGCTGGCCGGCCTGCTCAAGGCGCCGTCACGCTACTCCCCCTTGCGCAACC
>ERZ795048.1427-NODE-1427-length-21505-cov-8.786713_pt1 | contig 21505 bp, 16 predicted proteins | sample MGYA00375132_ERZ795048 | MGnify/ENA primary metagenome ERZ795048 (study PRJEB30177, sample SAMN05720225) | activated sludge metagenome | isolation source: Anaerobic digester | place: Hong Kong | collected 2014-12-17 ... | reverse complement strand
TCATCTCAGCTGCTTTCTGGAGAGCCATACTCACCGAGGGTTACAGGCTCATACCGCATGAAGCTGATCTCTACCTTGGCAGAATGGCGATGAAACAGGCGGAATCGATGGGGAGAGTATATGATGACCCCTCCCTGACTGACATTCTTGAAAAAGTCTCTCCCGGGGCGAAAAAAAACGGCATTAAAATTCATATGATGGCAAACCCCATGGTCAATGCCTTTGCCCTCCCCGGAGGAGACATCATTGTCTGCAGGGGCCTTGTAAAAGAGAGCCGTACACCGGATGAACTGGCAGGAGTTATCGCGCACGAGGCCGCTCATGTTGAACTGAGACACAACATGCAGCAGATAGTAAAAAACACCGGCATATCAATACTTGTGATACTCACCATAGGGAGCGGATTTGACCAGGCTGAAACAGCGGAGACCCTTGCTGAAATTTCAGGCATGCTTATAAACCTGAAATACAGCCGTACCTTTGAGGAGGAGGCAGACAGGCTCGGCGCGGAAAAACTTAACAGGGCCGGCGTCAGCCCTGAAGGCCTTGCCCGGTTTCTTGAACATCTCCCGGAGCAAAAGGGATTGCTTATCAGTTATATGAGCACACATCCTGAAAGCAGCAAAAGGGCGAAAACTCTCAGATCCCTTGACAGAACAGGAGATAAAAACGGACTCATTATGCCGGTCCGGGAATGGATTGAATTTAAAAAAAGAAACAGGTAAAATATTTATTCAGATTCCGAAAATCTGAACCATGTATGCCTGTTTGTATACGACAGCCGTTTCTATACATAAAAACCTCCATGAAATTACTTGACATAAACGGAGAATCAATATGTGAGTAACATGGATTTTTATTCTTAAAACACGGAAAGGTTTAATGAAAAAAGATTTCGGATACAGGGAGATACCCTACAACTATACATCTTTTTCCGACAGGGAAATTATTCTTAAATATTTCGACGAGGAGACCTGGGAACTCCTGGACAACCTGCGCAGCCAGAGAATAACCGGCAGGAGCGCCAAGCTGATCTTTGAAATTATAGGTGATATTTTCATCATTGATCGTAACCCTTATATCTTTAATGATATACTTGAACATCCTAAAAAACTCAAAAAGCTTAACAGGCTGCATAATATACGCTTTGAATCAATTTTAAACAAAACATCCAACCCGAAAATCGTGGAACTTGTTGAAAAACTCCGGAAAGTTGACACAACGTTTATACAGAAATTCAAAAGCGAAAAATGGAAGAGGGTAAAAATACTCAGCACCCTGAGCCAGATTACATCAAAAAATAATATACACTTCTCAGCTTTCCAGAAAGTAGCGCACGTGACTGACGCAACCGACTGGCGTGTGGAATACCCTGAAGTAATTGTATACCCGGACAGCCCGAAGGAGATATCAAGGCTCGTTAAAGCCGCATATGATCTCAAACTCAAAATCATACCGCGCGGAGGCGGTACAGGTCTTACAGGAGGGGCCATACCTGTATATCCTGACACAATGATCATCAATCTTGAAAAGATGCGCCACATCTCCGGAATCGAATTCATACATGCGGACGGGAAAAACATACCTGTAATTGAAACTGAGGCCGGCGTCATTACCGAGGACGTGACCAACGTCTGCAAGAAGCAGGGCTATATATTCGCCACAGACCCCACATCCTCCTGGGCATCGACCATAGGAGGAAACATAGCGGAAAACGCGGGCGGTAAAAAATGCGTAATGTGGGGAACCGCTATAGATAACATTTTCTCTTTCAAAATCATAAACTCTGAGGGGAAACTTTTCGAGGTAAGGAGAAAAGACCACCCTCACAGAAAGATTGAGCCTGAAGATACGGTAATCTTTGACATTTACTATCTCTCACGCAGAAAGGGTGAGAAATTTATAAAGACCATTTCCCTCTCCGGACTTGATATCAGAAAAAATGGAGTGGGCAAGGATATCACAAACAAGGCGCTCAAGGGTGTGCCGGGCATACAGAAAGAGGGTGGTGACGGTATAATAGTCTCCGCTAAATTTGTTCTCTATAAACCCTTTGAACACTGCAGGACAATATGCCTTGAGTTCTTCGGAACAAATCTTATCAACGCCTCAAAGGCTATTGTCGAGATACGCGATTCATTCCGAAACAGTCATACAACATACCTTACGGCGCTTGAACATTTCGACGAAAAATATGTAAAAGCCATCAACTACAGAAACAAATCAGACAGGAGTGATTTTCCTAAAGCCGTACTTCTCATTGATGTTGAAAGCAACGATCACAACGAACTCGACCTTGCATCAGGTATGATCCTGGACATTGTCAGGCAGTATAATACCGAAGGGTTCATGGCAGACACTGAAGAGAAAAGGGAGCTTTTCTGGAAGGACAGGAAAAACCTCGGAGCCATTGCCCGCCATACAAACGCGTTCAAGCTGAACGAGGATATAGTTATACCTGTAGAATCACTTCCCGAATTTTCAGATTTTATCGACAGGCTGAACCTCCAGAAAGAGCTTGAGAACAACTGTGCGATAATAGATGAAATTACGGACTTTCTTAAAAAGATAAGAGAGAAGGAGGACATGTTCTTCCAGTCCAAGCTGGACTCATACCTTCAGTCAATTACAGAGATCAAGCAGAATCAGCTTAATTTTATCGGAAACATGGAGAAGCCCTCAGGTTCCGTCATTGCTGTTAACAATGCTGAAGAGAAGGACATCCCTCTCTTCGAGCTTCTCAGGGACGGAAAGCTTGAATTCAATATCGACGAGCCGGTAACAGAACGGTTCAGAAAAAACTTCCACGGATATGATGAAATCATAAGCCACTTCTCAGAAATAGTCGAACTGAGAAAAAGCCGTAAACTGATTATCGCCACCCATATGCACGCCGGAGACGGGAATATCCATGTAAATATCCCGGTCCATTCAAATGACTACCGGATGCTCACAGAGGCTGATGAAACTGCAGGTATTATAATGAAGGCCACTGTTGATAAATTCAACGGGGTAATTTCGGGTGAGCACGGAATAGGTCTTACAAAACTTAAATTCATTGAAAAAAGCATTCTTGACGATTATGCTGAATACAAAAAAGAAAGCGACCCCTCGGACCTCTTTAACCCGGGCAAGCTTAGCCGTGATTTCCCGCACAGTTCAATATACACTCCGTCACTGAACCTCCTTGAACTGGAAGCGTTCATTCTCGAAGTCGCGGACATGAAAGACCTGACAAAATCGATATCATCATGCGTAAGGTGCGGGAAGTGCAAGGAGGTCTGTAATACACATTACCCGAACCGCACGATGTTCTACAGCCCGAGGAACAAAATACTTGCAGTAACCCTGATAACTGAAGCGGTCCTTTACGAGGCGCAGACAACAAACAACCTGAGCTTCATGAATTTCAGAATGCTCCGTGACATTTCTGACCACTGTACAATGTGCCACAACTGCTATGCCCCCTGTCCGGTAAATATCGATTTCGCGGCCGTTTCCCTTGCAATACGAAATCTTCTTCATGAAAGAAAGAGATCGGAACCGAAACTGATTACAAGCTTTGTACTCTTTTACCTCAGAAGGAAAGGATACTATTTCAACAAGATATTCAGAATAATTCTGCTGAAGTTCGGATACTCAATGCAGCGTTTTGCCCACCTTGCCAATAAACCATTCAACAGGCTGAGTGCGTTTGTGGCTCCAAAACTAAATGGCATACTTCAGTCAAGGCTCCCGAAAACGGGTAAACCGACTCTCCGTGAAATGCTGGGACTTAAGGGCTCCAACACGTTCTTCGCCTTCCAGAACCCGAAAAAGGAGACTGTCAAAAGTGTTGTCTACTTCCCCGGATGCGGATCTGAAAGGATGTTCCCCGATATCAGTTTCGCGGTAATAGCCCTTCTCTACAACGCGGGAGTCAGGGTAGTCATTCCCCCGGAGTATCTCTGCTGCGGTTATCCTCTTATGGCGAACGGAAGACTCAAAGACGCGGAGAACAAAAGCTATGAAAACCGCGTGATATTTCACCGCATGTCCGACATCATAAACTACATGGATATAACAGACGTAATTGTCTCCTGTGGTACATGCTACGAGATGCTCAGCAAGTATAATATAGAGAATATATTCCCCGATGCCATGATCACAGACATAAATGAATTCATAGCAAGAGAGGGGCTGTATAAAAAAATCCAGAAAGAGACAATATATTATCACGATCCCTGCCACTCCCCTGTTAAAAGCCTGGGAGTTGACAAAACTTTTGATCAGATACTCGGCAAAAAACCGGTATCAGTTCCCAACTGCTGTGGTGAAGGTGGAACGATGTCACTTTCGACTCCTCTGATCTCCAATTCCCTCAGGGGAAGAAAAGCTGATAATGTATACTCCGTGCTGGAGAAGAAAGAGCATGTAACCGTCCTTACCACCTGCCCGAGTTGTGTTCAGGGACTTTCAAGAATAACCGGAAAAAATTCTGTAACAGGCAAGGCCCTTTCTGTTTACCTGGCAGAAGCATTTCTCGGGAAAAACTGGAAGAAAAAGGCAGTTTCAGATATAATGAAAAATGAAGGAATAGAAAGAATAATTCTTTAAAAATGGTTTATATATGACGAAAATATATTAAACTAATCTGATTTTAAGGAAGGGAAGATGAAGCGCTTTCTGTTTCTATCAATATTAATTATACCGGTTCTGCTTTTTGCACAGGACAAAAACACCGGGAACACATCGGAAAAAAAAGTCTTTCCGGTTCAGTCAATTGATACAGATCTCTTTAAAGTTTATAACCTCAGCTTTAACAAGATGGTTCCAGGTTATGCCGGAGAGGTTATGGAGGTCGAGTTTCAGATAAAAAACCTGGTTGAAGAGCCGATTGAACTCTATATCTTTATTGTTGCCTCTTACGAAAAACATTATAAAACCACATCCAGTTTTGAAAGTCCCTCACTGGATGATCCTTTAAAGATAAAGAACATCAAGGTTTTCCCGGATGATCTCACAAACTTTGAATATACAGAGAAGGACAAATCGGGAAAAGAGAAAAAAGTCTATATCAAATATCCAAAGAACATAAAAGCAGGTGTAAATGCTGAAACAGGCAAACCCTATATGCTCGATGAGGATATTACTTTCAGGACAAAATTTTTAAGCCAATACGCGAGAAAATACTACTACTTTAACGAAGCTATAATCCTGATTTTCGATACTAATGAAGAACTTCTCTACAGGCAGGTTTTCAGGTTAAGGGAGAAGAAGAGATAAAAAGTCTTTTCATCTCCCTTTCCGCTTCATCAAGAGTCGAGGATATAACTCCGCCCGATCTGAATATAAAATATTCAACCTGTATGTTTACCCGTGACCCTTCATTATCAGCCGACAGCCTGAAATCGCCCCTGTATGCAGTCACCTTTTTCCCCAGAGCAAAGGCGTAACCTATCTCCGCCGCTGTTCCGCTGTCCACATCGGTACCATCCAGTACTGCAAAAAGACCATCAGAGGCATCTATCCCTTTCCTGTTATTCTCGCCTATAATCATATTCAGTTTTTTCCATGCAGTTTTCCTTCCCGGCCCGTCAGGCATAGATGCAATTTCATCTATCATATTCTGTGGCGTAAGCTTCCACGGATCAATCACCTCAAGGCCGATACTTTCAACAAGAGGAATCAGTCTCCCGTACATAAAAGACCTTCCTGCCTCGGAAAAACCTAGAGGGGAAGCGATATATATTCTCTTTTTTGAAGCCATTTTATACTCTCCTCGAAGGGCCGGGCCCTGCAAAAAATTATTGACTCATGTTGATTAAAATATTTATATTTATCAAGTTCTTTCCCGATTACTGATTTAGCGGAGATAAATTATGAAATACACTATGGTGAAGCAGTTTTCAAATGCTGTCATCGACAATATGTTCGGTTTTGTTTTCAAGATCGTCGATTTCGGAAAGATAATGGTCGAGGTTTTCTGGGCATTTGTTGACATATGGGAAGCTTTTTTTCTTATTTTTTACAACGCGTTTATGTATGTTTACTATCTCTTCCTTTTCATGATTGACCGTGGATCAGAATCAAGCGGCCCGGCTCCATACAGGGCAAGAAGAGCAGCATCAAAAAGGTCAAAAATACCCTCTGTATCGATCGACAGATCCCCCACACCGATACCCTCTATGTACAGGGTTAAAGCCGCGGCCTCTGCTGCAGCTGATACAGGTAAAGCTGTAACCTCTTCTGTGCAGGCTGTTGCTGAAAAAACTGCTGATACAGTGGAACAGATAATGACGCCGCTCAAACCGAAAGGGGGCTCCAAAAAACCTGTATTAAAAACACTGCTTGAATTTTTAACTGATGTATTCAAAACAGTGAAAGATTTTATAATTAAACCCTTTGCTGTTATTGCCGATTTTCTTGCGGGAAAACTGATGCCTGTTAAAGAAAGTGAGGCCAGATTTAATGAAGCAGTCCAGAAAAGAAGTCTTATTGATGAATACATGAAAGAGTACGAAAAAAAGCAGAAAAAAAGAAAATAACCCATTTCAGTATATAAACAAAAAACTCCGGTTATTCCGGAGTTTTTTATTCTGTATCTTCATTATCTTCTAATGCTTAAAAGCCCTCTGGCCTGTATACATCATTGTTACCTTCGGATCAGCTTCATTACAGGCTATAATTGATTCAAAATCCCTTATCGAACCGCCGGGCTGAAGTATTGCTCTAATGCCCTGAGCAATAATCACATCAACGCCGTCCCTGAAGGGGAAAAAGGCGTCTGAAATTGCTGTCGCGCCGATCATACCCGCTTTCACATCCTTTGTCTCCTCGTCAATAGCATCTTTATCCGTACCCTTCCGCTCTCCTTTACCAATGGCAAGTTCAAGCTGTTTGTACGACATCCCGTATCTGTCAGAGCAGAGAAGATCCGCATATTTTGTGTATGCCTTGTAAATCGCTATTTCGGCAACACCAACCCTGTCCTGTTCACCGGTCCCTATTCCCACCGTGACTCCGTCTTTTACATATAACACTGAGTTGGATGTTACACCCTGTTCTACATACCAACCGAAAAGCATATCATCAAACTCTTTGTCCGAGGGCTGCCTTTCTATCTCATACTTTTCACCCTTGTATTCAGAAACAGCTTTGAGGAAATCCTCCCTCCCCCTGATCTTTGTAGTTGATGACTGCTGAACAATTATCCCTCCATCCATGAGGGACTTAAAGTCCGGGAAAACGGCGTCCCTGAATTCAACCAGCCTCTCTATACCGGGTATTTTAACAATCCTGAGGTTCTTTTTCCCTTTCAGTATTTCAACCGCCGCGCCATCATAATCAGGAGCAACAATAACTTCAAGGTACTGCCCTGAGATAAGTTCAGCAGTTTCTTTATCGCACACGCGGTTAAGGGCCACGCACCCTCCGAAAGCCGCTATCCTGTCTGCCCTGAACGCACGGTTAAATGCCTCGGCAATTGTGCTCCCATATGCCACACCGCACGGATTGTTATGTTTAACGATTACGGCAGCCGGCCTGTCCATGAGGTATTTTAGTATGTTAAGAGAGTTGTCTATATCTGTAAGGTTAATCTTGCCCGGATGCTTCCCGAACTGAACCATCATATCCTCGTCAATACCGCTTACAAGAGACATACCGGGCTTAATAAACTGACAACCGGCAAGTATAAGATTCCCGTTAACCAGTTCATACATTGCAGCCTCCTGCTCAGGGTTCTCTCCGTAACGTAGACCCCTTTCAACCTCTGTACCCCCGTCATTTATCTTCCAGATCCTTTTTCTGTAGATCAGCTTCTGATCACCGAATGTGACAGTCATCTCATCAGGAAAATTATCATCAATTACTGTCTGATATGCTTTTTTAATATCCTTCATTTTACAATCCTTAATATTTAATAATAATTTACGAATAATCTATGTATTGTCATTCCGACTGTAGTGAAAGCGAAGGCAAGCATTATTGAAACATCCTGTTTCATGCTTGCAGGCATCCATCGTGGCTGCACTGCCGGAATCTTAAGGACCAGAATACTTACCCTTTATTCCGGCACAGATTTCTATAATGAAGATTCCGGTATTACCCTGCGGGTAAACCGGAATGACAAAATCAGAATTGTTATTCTATAACTGTCGAGGCATCCATAAGTACAACATCAATAATATAGCTGTTGCGCCTTGTATTAAGGGGAGTATACCCCATAAACTGCCCCTTAAATTCAAAATCCGTACCCGCAGTCAGGAGATCAGCTGTATCCCTGTTATCAAGAAAAAGAAAAAAAGTAAACCTTTGATTATATCTTGATGAATCTGTTGACTCAACCACAACCCTGAATTTTTTCTTATACCTGCTGCTTTCAGTTATGGAGGTTATTTTCCCCCTCCCTATTACAATGCCGTTTATATAACCTTCAAGATAATCGTCTCTCGAAATAGTCCTTATCCTGCTGAATTTGCTGAAAAATGAACGATCCATCACAATTTCACTCTGGGAAAAGAGCGGCAACACCATGAAAAGTATAAAAATTATTACAACATATTTTCTATTCATACGCATTGTCTGTATTTTTCAGATTTAATTCATAAATTCCGGTATCTCTCATTATTTCCATTGTATCGATTTTTCTTCCGGATTTTCTAAATAAATCAAGAAATTCATCAATAGTTTCAGTTTTTCTGTTATTAAGAGATACTATTATATCACCACGCACCAGGTCCCTGTACGGGCTTCTGGGTGAGATGTATGATACAACAATTCTCCCTGAAGCTGAATCCTCGTCAACTTCAATTCCATAAGACTGAAAAAGGAGTGAAAGATCATTCTGCATCCGCTCATATTCCTCTTTTTCCCTGAGGATAAGAAGAATATCATGAATTTTACCGCTTCTTGAAACAACAAGATGAATTCTGGAACCCACTCCTTTATTACCGATAAGCCTTGTAAGGGTTCCCAGGCTCTCAATTCTGCTTCCCCCGATCTCCCTGATCACATCACCCTGCCTGATCCCGGCAGTTTCCGCGGGGGAGTTCCTTATAACTGAAACAATCTCCACTATTTTCTTTTCACTGCCGTACGAGAGCTCCCTCTCTCTTGCAATAAGACCGAGCCACCCCCGCCTCACCCTTCCGAATTCAGTGAGTTCATAACAGACCTGCCTTACAATATTGGAAGGGATTGCGAAACTGATCCCCTGAAAGCCCCCGGAACCGGATCTTATGGCTGTATTTATTCCAACCATTTCACCATTCAGATTAACAAGCGGCCCGCCTGAATTCCCGGGATTAATTGAAACATCTGTCTGGATAAAATCCTCAATATCTGTAAAGCCTATATTGTCTCTCCCCTTTGAAGAAACGATCCCGGCCGTTATTGACTGCCTGAGCCCGTAGGGGTTCCCTATAGCCAAAACCCATTCCCCCTCCCTGAGAAGACTGGAATCGCCTATCTTTACAGGGGTAAAAACAGAGCCGTCCCTGTTGTCCAGTTTCAGCACAGCAAGATCTGTTTTATTATCCGAAAGATAATACCTTCCGTTTGAAAAAAGCTGCATGTCGTATGTTTTCCCGTTGCTGCACACGGCCCTGAAAAAATCTCCCTTTTTCACGACATGATGGTTTGTTACGACAAACCCGTGCCTGGAAATTATAGTCCCTGTGCCGTAGGATACTCTGGCAAGCTTTGCTCCGGGTTTTCTACCCCGTTTTTCATACGCTGTGATATTCACAACTGACGGTTTCACAATTGCTGAAGCATTAATAAAATACCTGTTCAATTCCTCCGGATCAGCATATATAACCGTAGAAAGAAGTAAAAAAAGTATTATCAGTCTGCGCATCCTCATTCCGCCACAATTTCAAAATATGTCCTGCTGTCAGGCATATTGTATTTCTTCAAATCAAGTTTTTCCCCTGACGGCTTATACCTGAATGTGCCTCTTACATCATCAATCCCTGCGAAAAGTGAATAAATACCCACAGCAACTCCCTCCGCAATCTCCTCCTGCCTGTTCAGCAGAACATTTCTGTCCCACTTCCTGTCAAGGTATCCGAGTTCAATATAGGCGCATACAGCATTTACAAGGAGAGGAAGAGACCAGGTGGAGATAAAAGATTTTCCCGGAATTTTGCTTCTTCCGTTTATTCCCCTGCTGTCAAGAGAAAGGAGGATATACCTTATCAGTTCGTAAGTTGCGAACCGGTTATCCCCGCCGAAATTTTTAAAACTATCTCCTCTTCTGTAAGACTCATAAACTGACTTTTCACGTTCATTGAATGCACCACCCTCCCTGAAGGTCCTGAAATTATCAGAATACTGAGTTTTGGGTTTATGTTCCCTTGCGGTTAAATGCCATCCGGAAGGATCACTGTACGCCCAGGTTACCATGTTATATTTATAACCGTTAAAATCCCTGTAATCAATTGAATAATTTTTTTTCAGACCATAACCTGTGAAATAAGTGGAAGAATCCTTGAGATAGGAAAATCTGTAGCTCACTCTTCTCGATTCCGTGAACCACGACGCTAAAACACTGTGATCCCGGATTTTCCCCCTTCCCCCTTTGCGGAGGAGATTAAGACCGTTCTTAAGAACATTATAAGGAGGGACAATAATCCCGTTCATCCCTTTATAATCAGGTGGAGCTGATTTTGCAAGATGGAGAGAAACCACAAGATGCGGTTTAAATGAATTAATAACTGAAATTCTTCCCGGCTTAATTTTCCCCTCTTTATCAGGATAGTCATACAGTCTGTAGGGAGCATTGGGGTCCTCATGATCGCCTGCATTCTCAAAGGGTATGGACTTATCCCTGCTGAGCATGGTCTCTATGTAGACTCTTCTGATACCACCTTCAGTATACTTTGAAAGAATCTTTCTGAACTCACTGAAGTCACCATCAGGAGCGCACATGTCAAGATAATGAAGCACACGGGTAGCTATATTAAATACGATATCCCTTTCATAATGACCATAAAGGTTAGCCCCCTCGGCAAACCAGTTAATATACTTTCCTGTTACCAGGTCAAACTTATCCCCGTGTTTCTCCCTGTTTTTGCTGAAAATTCCGCCATGTCCCGGATCTACTACAACTCTGAAAACAGGGAATTCAAACTGTTCTATTTTTTCCGGGGTAAAGGCAAGAACAGTCATTAGAACAATGATGGAAACCAGTTTCTTTCTCTTATTTTTCAGTATAAAATTCACTTTAATAAAACCATTAAAATTCCATGTTTATTCAAAACAAAAAAGGGGGGTTGCTATAACCCCCTTTTTATGTAAAACAGCTATTATTCTCTTTAAATAAAGTGTTACTGAGTATTTGTATTGGTATTGGTATTGGTATTTGAACCAGAAGAGGACTTCTTTATATCCTCGTAAATTCTGTTTCTATTGTCAGCTTTATCCTTTTTATAGGTTTCCTTGATGTCCTTAACCTTAAGTCCGTCACTCTTCCCATCCGCTTCATCAGTATAGGCAACAGTTTCAAGTATCCTTATTCCATAGGACTTTGCAACCCTGTAGTGATATAATGACTGTTCATAGTTTCTTGATATGGCTTCATTCCGGGCATCATCCATCTGGCCATAGGCAATTCGCAGCCTCATCTGATTCTGAAGGAGCTCTTTATGCTTATTCGGATCAGATCTTGTTTTCTGATTCAGGTGAAGGGCAACTATCTGAGAATGGCACTTGTCGAGTATTCCCTGAGTGTCCTTATCATACTGATCAGACATTTTCTTCATCAGATCCGAAATCGATTTCTGATTTCTCTCAAACCAGACTCTTGCAAAGATTGTGTCCCTCTTATAATAAAGCTCTATAGCCCTCTTATACTCTTCATAGATTTTATCGTAATCCCCTTTCCAGCCGTATTTGTCAAAGTTGGTCACAATAACATTAAGAAGATAAATCTGTTCAAGGTTCTTCTTTACAAGCTTCGCCGCTACATCATTCGCATGAAATTTCGCGAGATAAGAGTCATCAGGTTTCTCTGCCTGATTAAAATTTTCGTTAATATTATCGCTACCCTTAGGATCAAGTTCTTTCGCTTCCTGTGCAAAACCTGACAGAGTGAAGGCGAGAATAAGTGAAGCAACAACCAGTATGGTCCTTCCGAATTTCTTCTCGATTGTCATAATTTATCTCCTAGAAAAAGATAACAGTTTTTTAAGTATCCGTACTTAAAAAAATATTAGTGCAATTAATGTTAATTTTAAATTATACTTTCAAACTCGACAACTTTTTTTTTATTTTTTATACAAATTATTAAATATAAAAGTGAAATTTATTCAATTATGTCATATAACAACCATATTAATGACTCATCTCCAAACAATCCGTCCCCCCTTTTTAATAAAGCTTACAGTTGTCTCGTCTCATGTAACTAAATTTAATAAAATAAAAAAATTTTTAAATTTTTTATTGTTGAATTTTTATAAATTTTAAATTTATTTTAAGCTGGAAATTTTTGTTTAACCACCTTCCGGTTCAAGTTGCAGGAAGGATTAAACGGGAAAACCATACTTCAATCATGGAGCTTTTTCATTAATATGAATGATTTCATGCAGACAATTCTTCAATACCTTTTAATACTGATTATTCTGATCATAGCTTTAAAAATAATCATACCGGTTATAATGGGGCTTTTAGGATGGCTTATCAACATTATAATAAAAATCACACTCTACGGAGCAATTATTTTCGTTCTCTACCTGCTGGGTAAGTTCATATATGAATCGTATAAAAATAATAGTTGATTAATGAGTCCGCATTTTTACTGTTGCAGCGAATTACTCAACCCCGAGAACTAGACAGAAATGAATAAATACAGAAATACAATAAAAAAAATAGAAATGACTGCCCTCATACTTGTGGCAGTCTGCTCTATATTCGGTGGCGCTGTCTTTGGATATATCACTTCCGAGATTAAAAACTACTCCGGAATTCACAATCTCAAAAAATTTCAGCCAAGCATACCGACAAGGCTTTACGATGTTAATGGCGAACTGATTGCAGAACTTTTCCAGGAAAAAAGAAACCTTGTATCCTTCGACGAACTGCCCCATACTGTAATTAATGCCTTCCTTGCCCAGGAGGACAAGGACTTCTACGAGCATTTCGGAATAAACCCCATGGCTATAATAAGGGCAATGGGAAAAAATATCATAGCATCAGTTAAAAATCTGAGGCCCACCATCGTACAGGGGGGCTCAACAATAACCCAGCAGCTGGCAAAACAGCTGTTTACTGAAAGCGAAAGGACCCTTGCAAGAAAAGTCTTTGAAGCAGTTCTTGCTCTTCAGATTGAAAAAAAATTCACAAAAAATGAAATTCTTGAAATGTATTTCAATCAGGTTTACCTGGGTCATGGCTGTTACGGTATTAAAACTGCAGCTGACTTTTATTTTAATAAAGATGTAGAACACCTTTCACTCATAGAAGGAGCGGTACTTTCCGCTCTGCCATCAAAACCGGCAGGCTATTCCCCTCTGAAGTTCCCTAAAGAGGCATATGTAAAAAACCGCGACACTCTTGATCGGATGGTAAGCACGGGATTTGTTGACAAAAAACGTGCCGATGAAATTTATGAGGCTTTCTGGCCCGGATTTATCGAATCATTAAGGACGGAATTCCCTACAAAAACAGCTCTATCAAAAAGCGAGGACAAAGCACCGTACTTTACAGACTACGTTAGACAGATACTCGATGCACGCTTCGGCAAAGATGTAATGTATAATGAGGGACTGAGTGTATATACCACCCTCAACCTGAAAAGACAGCGTATTGCAGAAAAATATATGACCAGGGGTGTTGAAGACCAGAACAAAATCTCATCAAGAATGAACAGGATGGGAGGAGCTGTTGACGGAGGACTCTTCGGTGCCTACGGCGCACTTAGAATGATATTCTCACTGCCGGGACTGCTCGTTGTGAACGATCAGACCACCAGATTCAAAAAAAACCTGGCTGACGGGTTTATTGATACACTTGACATACTGGCTCTTCTCTCTGACGCGCCTAAATCCACGGATGTCATCGAAACATTCAGGGCCGGTATTTCTGGCATATCTACATCAATGAAAGTTGAGGGTGCGTTTATTGCAGTTGAACCGCAGACAGGATATATTACCTCAATGATCGGCGGATCGGAATTTGAAGTTTCAAACCAGTATAACAGGGCTGTTCAGGCAAGAAGACAGCCCGGTTCCGCGTTTAAACCTTTTGTATACGGATCAGGAATTTTCAATAAAGTAATAAGCACCGCAACGGTCCTGCCTGACGTGCCGATTATTGATATCGACGCAGCAGGCACCACCTGGTCGCCGGATAACTATGAAGGGGATTTCTCCGGCATGGTAAGCATTCAGAAAGCCCTTGCCCAGTCGATTAATATTATATCAATCAGGATTTTCGACCTCGTAGGTGCTGATAATGTAATAGATTACGCATCAAAGATGCTTAAAGTTCCGCAGAGCAGATTTACGCCAAGCCCCGCACTCGCTCTCGGAACGGTGGAGCTCACCCCTCTTGAAATGGCAACAGGTTTCTCTATATACGCAAACAGGGGGCGGGACGTTATACCTTTTTCAATCAGGTATGTTCTTGACAGGGACGGAAATGAACTGGCCAATATTGAAGAGGAAGTTGGAAATATAATAGCTTCCAAAGAGATAGACGGCACGATTCAGGTTATACCTGAAGCTGTTGCATATATAATGACCACCCTTATGAGAGGGGTTGTTAACCACGGGACCCCTACGTATGCCATAAGGAACCAGGCGGGATTCACAAAACAGGCTGCCGGAAAAACCGGTACAACCCAGAACTGGACAGACGCATGGTTCTGCGGATTTACTGCAGATATAGCGGCAGTTATATGGATGGGCTATGATAAACCCTTCATGACACTGGGTAAAGGGCAGTCCGCTGCCGGACTGGCCGCTCCTATCTGGGGTTATTACATGAAAGAGGTTTACAACGGTATGCCAGACCCGATATTCCCCCCCAGGCCTGCCGGTGTTGAAAATAAAGGTGTATGTATGTATACCGGACTGATTCCCGGCCCTAACTGTCATAAAATTTCAGGCGGTATCGGACTAAAAGGGAGCGGTGCCGGCAGGGTTTGCGACGGAAAACATTATGAGATGAAGACCGTCCTTGAAAGGTATATGGAAAAAGAAGGATTGACAGAATAGGCAATAATTCATTTATTGACATTCTTTTTATACTTGTGTATTTTAATAGTAATTGCGGTTTTTAATATAATCTGATGGCTAATCCAGGAGTTATAAAAAATGTTTAAAGTTGGTGATAAAATAGTCTATCCTATGCATGGTGTCGGGCAGATTGACGGGATTGAAAAGAAAGTTGTGCTGGGAAAACGGAATGAATATTACATGATCACTATCATCAACAACGGTATGAAGGTAATGATACCTGTAAGCAATGCCAAGGAAATAGGAATAAGAAGTATTATACCTAAAAAAGATATCAAAAAGGTACTCGGAATTCTATCAGCCGAGGCCGATGCCATTGAAGAGGACTGGAAACTGCGTTATCAGAACAACATCGACAAGGTGAAAAGCGGCTCTATATACGAAGTTGCGGAAGTTGCCAGGGATCTCTTTAAAAGAGGAAGCCAGAAGGAACTTTCAATAATGGAGAGAAAGCTTTATGAAAACGCATACCAGCTTATTACTTATGAAGTAGGTCTTGCAAAAAATATCGATATTGATGAAGCCGGTAATGTCGTTTCAGAAGCTCTTGCATCAGGTATTAAGGAGGAGGAAGAGGAGTAGTCCTTCACGAATAATATAACTCCGGCCGGATTTATCAAGCCCGTCAGATTTTCCGCATGTATTACTAAAAGTTTTTTCTTTTTTATTATTATATTTATTATATAATAAACATAATTATTATATTTTACTCATATTTTATATTTCATTTATTTATATTTATTCAGGAGTTATATCATGCTTATTATAATTTTCAGGTCTATATTTATACTTACTTCCGTTTTCTTCACAGTGCTTTTCTACGCAGGCCACTCACTACAGGCTATGATCATTTCAGGTATTGCTGCAGCTGTTATCTCACTGGCGGTTATAATTATTATTGAATTTATGTCGCACAGTTTTCAGCCCAGGCAGATACTTGCCGCCATTCTCGGCCTTCTTTTCGGTCTCGGTATCGGGCACCTTCTTGTTTCAGGGGTTGATTCTTTCAACCTTGAAATCATGAGGAGATATTCAGGCATTCTTAAACCACTCATCTATCATATTGGCGGATTCGCGGCCATGATGTTCTTCCTGATCAATAATGAGGATATCTCTTTCCTTGATAAGATTGTTCCTGTGCAGGAGAGTGATTCTGATGTTCAGATCCCTTATAAGATCCTTGATACCAGCGTAATTATAGATGGAAGGATTGCGGACATATGCGATACAGGCTTTCTTGAGGGGATCCTTGTTATTCCCAACTTTGTGCTTAACGAACTGCAGATGATAGCTGATTCCGCGGACTCGATAAAGAGGAACAGGGGAAGAAGGGGCCTGGACATACTGAACAAGATGCAGAAAGACCAGTCGATAAAGGTAAAGATATCCGATATGGATTTCAAGGATATACCTGAAGTGGATTCAAAGCTTGTCCAGCTGGCAAAAGTTATGAAGGCCAAGGTTATTACAAATGACTTCAACCTTAACAAGGTGGCGGAGTTTCACGGTGTAGAAGTTCTAAATATAAATGAACTTTCAAACGCGCTTAAGCCAATAGTCCTCCCCGGTGAGGAGATGAGAGTACTCCTCATAAAAGAGGGTAAGGACTCAAACCAGGCAATAGGGTACCTGGATGACGGCACAATGGTTGTTGTTGAAAACGGCAGAAGAAAAATAAACGAGGAAGTTGAAGTTACAGTCACATCTGTTCTTCAGACAACTGCGGGCCGTATGATCTTCACAAGACTTAAGGAGGACTGATTTGCTCCTCCTTTCCATTTTCGGAAGCCCGAGAAAAAACGGTTACTCCTCACGTATTCATGAGGAACTGACAATCCCCTTTAAGGAAAGGGGATTTTTTATAGAAAAGGTATACGCCTATGACGCGTCAGTTGAACCATGTACAGGGTGCAGCTGGTGCAGTGATCACAGGGAATGTGCGATAAACGACGGAATGACCGGAATCTATTCGCTTATAAGGCGCGCTGATATTATCGCAATATCGTCTCCCCTCTATTTTTCATCTTTCCCGTCCCCTCTTAAAGCAATTATGGACAGGTGTCAGATGCTCTGGGAGGAGTCAAGGAGAGAACCTCCTCCTGAAAAAAATAAAAAAGGGATTTTTATCTGTGCCGCCGGAGATCATTATAAGGGGATGTTTGACGGTGTCTCAATGACTATAAAGCATTTCTACAATGCAATCAACGCGGAATACAATCCCGAAGACGCAATTCTCTACCACTCATCAGATTCAACGGGAGAAATATCTCTTGAATTTCTTGAGAAGGCCCGTATAATTGGAGAGAAATATTCAGCAGTCTAAAATATCAACCCAGGCCGGTTAACCATGAAACTGACAGCTGTTTTAACAATCAGGATGAAAAAGGGAATTCTCCCCCAGTTTATTTCCACTCTATACAAGCAGCAGATGGAGATAAGCAGTATTAACCTCACAGAATCTGACAGTAAATTTGACGGTTATACAATTGAAATTATCTATACATCCAAAAAAGACCTTATGCGTGTCACAGAGGCACTGAAAAAAAACAGTGAAATGTTCAGGGACATCAGCATTACAAGCACCCTGGAGGACAAAATAGTCGGAGGCCTCCTTGTTACAGAAGGAAAAATCCAGATCGAAACAGTCAGTGATATTGAAACCGCGTTCCTGGGGGGCACAACTCTTATTCATGAAAAGATTGATGCGGGCTTTGGAAAGCAGTACTGCTCTGTTTCAGATTCAATCGGTGTAATCAGCGCTTTCAAGAAGATGCAGGAACCGACAAATGAATACTACCATTACTACGCTGACTCGGAAAGGGACTCCATTATTATCAGCAGGTTCACCGACAAAAACGCCTATCCCGTTGCGCTGAAATACCAGTCAGTGGAGGACCTTATTAAAATCCTTAAGGGGCTGGAGGAGAGTTTCTCATGCTTCCGGTTTATGAACACCGACAGTGACGATCATCTCTTCAGAAATACGATTATTGATGCTGTGAAAAAGCCGGTACTTTTCCGTGAAACAGACGAGCTGCCGCTCTACCTGATGTCAGTTATCACCAAAACCTGTAAGAAACAGAGGAATAAACCTGAAGAAACCTCAGTCGGCATCCTGGGTCTTAACCACGGGATGATAAGGCTCACGTCTCTCCTCAGTTCAGCCGGTTACCTCAAAGTTCTGGGACACGACCAGAGGGAAAGGACCATGATGTCATTTGAGTCTGAGGGTGGTCTTGCAACCACTGCGGCAAATGTTGCTGATAACGCGGACATTCTTATTGCCACTGACGATCAGCTTCTTCGCGAAAACATTCCCAGTATTAATCCGGGAGGGACCCTTATTGCAGGGTTCGGAGGGGAAACGCCTGATCCGGCAATAATTGCTGAAAGGGGATTAAAGGAGCTGATCAGGTTCCGCACAGAAGACCTTCTCACCCTTATCCCTCCCATGGTAAAGGGTATAACATCCGGTGAGCAAAGGTTTTTCAGCAATGAACTTCTTATTAAAATTTCCCAGTCAACCGCAAGAGAGTTGAGTGATGACTACAGGTTCCCCGGTTTCTTCAGCGAAGTTTCAGAAAAAATTGAATCAGGAATTACAAGAGGCTAATTTTCAGGCTTTTTTTTTAACAAGGATCCACGATATTGAATTGAACCTGAATGATTTCAGGTCAAAATCGGTATTACCGCCTCCGATTTTTATTCCGGCCTTTCTGTCTATTTCATCAGGATTAATTTTACTGTAACCCGGCATAAGTGAATTAATCTTTGCTGTATCAGCAGCAATCTTGATTATCCCTTTCCTGTTTACAATCTCGGTGTCCTTTTCAAGTATTTCATTAATCTTGAAAATATCAATCTGAAGAACCAGGATTCCGTGAAATTTCTGCTGCACATATACAGGGGTGGATACATAAAGTGAATAAACAGATGACGTGGGAGTAAGGAGAGAGACGTCTTCAAAATATACCCCTCTCCTCATGGCAAAGCATTTTTTCAGAGGAGTCTCCTCGTACCCTTCATTTACATTTGTACCGAAAAGGCTGTCATTATTCCTGGTGTATATGATATCTCCATGTTTATTGATGAGAACATAATCGAGATATATCCCCTCTGTAACGGAATTTATCATCTCAGTTATATTTTCCCTTTCAAGGAGATAAAATTTTTTTCCACCCGTATCCATTAAACGGAGGTGTGTGAGCTGCTGAATAATGTTGTGTTTTTCAATAACAGCACCGGCACGGACTGAATCTGATTCAGATCTCACAAAGAACTCTTTAAGGACTGAAACGTTTGCGTCCTTCCCCGGTTTCTTTACCTCAACCTTTACAGCAGGTACAGAGCAGGATACGGCAAAAACAAACAGCAGGCATAAAATTCTGAACTTCATAAAAACCCCTCCGGAGACTTATATTTATTATCGAAGGGTAATTAACAGATCTTTAATACGTTAAAGGCTGATTCGGGATTTATTAATTCATCTTCTGCAGTGGAGTATATTTCTCCATAAAGACCCTGCTGGTAATACCGAAACTTATGGTTAGCTTTATATTGTCTCCGCTCCCCTCGATCTTCACAATTCTCCCTGGCCCGTACTTGGGGTGCACCACCCTCTCCCTGAGGGAGAACTGTGAGCCTGAAGAAGAATCTTCGGATTTTACATTCACTTCACCTGAAACAGGTACCGATCTTTCCTCTGAGGGAAGCCTGTAATTTTTCACAGGGGATGCGGGAGCGGAACTCTCTCTCACCCGGGAGGAATACCCGCCCCTGGAAAATCCCCCTGACGGTCCTGAATACTCCCCTGTAAATGACCTTACATCAAGCAGTTCGCCCGGGATCTCACTAAGAAACCTCGAGGGCCTCTTGTATTCAGGCCCCATGTAGCTTCTGCGAAGATCCGTGCTTGAAAGGAAAATTCTGTCCATTGCACGGGTAATCCCCACGTAACAGAGTCGCCTCTCCTCCTCTATACCCTCATCCGTGTCAATTGAAAGCTTATGCGGGAAGGTGTCCTCCTCAAGGCCGGTGAGAAAAACAACAGGAAACTCAAGCCCCTTGGCATTGTGCACTGTCATAAGGGTAATGCTGTTTGCCTTTGCCTCCGGATCATCAGAGGGATTTTCCTCTGATGTGTAGAGAGCAATGTCCTGTATAAATGCCTCAGGCGTGGCATCAGGGAATGTCTGCTCGTAATCGTATATCGAATTGAGGAGTTCATCAAGGTTGTCTATCCTTGAATTGCTCTCAAGAGTGTTCTCCTCCTGCAGGCTCTCCCTGTACCCGGTAATATCCATTACACTTTTCATGAACTGTGAAAGGGCGAGTTCACCGGGAACAGACTCCATCATTCTGAGAAGCCTTGCGATTATTTTCCTGAAATCATCCAGCCCCCTGGGTACACGGCCTGTCATAAGCTCATCCCTTATGACAACCCACTCCGGGACATTCTCCTTTTCAGCAATTTCCGCTATCCTCTCCTGCGAAGCCTTCCCTATACCGCGAGCAGGGGTGTTAATAATCCGGTGGAGCGCCACAGTGTCAGCCGGGTTTACCAGGAATTTCAGGTAAGCCAGAATATCCTTGATCTCCTTCCTCTCGTAGAACTTCAGGCCGCCGATAATCCTGTAGGGAAGGTTCTCCCTGCGTAGAAAATCCTCGAAGATCCTGGACTGCGCATTCGTGCGATAGAAGATGGCGAAATCCCTGTTTTTAAGGTTCTCCCGTGACTTAAGTGAAACTATGGTGTTTACAACAAACTCCCCCTCGCCGTACTCGTTATTGGCTGTGCACCATACAGCCCTCTCTCCATCCCCCCTGAAAGCAGTGATATCCTTGTCCTTTCTGTTTTCATTATTTTTTATGACAGAGTAGGCTGTATCGAGAATCTGTTTCGATGACCTGTAGTTCTCTCCCAGAGTTATAACCTTTGTATTTTTATAGTCCTTTTCGAAATTAAGTATATTGCGGATGTCAGCCCCGCGCCATGAGTAGATCGACTGGTCATCGTCCCCCACCACGCAGATATTCCCCGATGCGGAGGCAAGATATTTGGCTATTATGTACTGAGAATAGTTGGTGTCCTGGTACTCATCTACCATAAAATACTGCCACATCCCATGCATTGAAGAAAGGGCCCTTTCAGAATTACGGAGCAGTTCCACCGTTTTTATAAGAAGATCGTTAAAATCAAGCGCGTTATTTTCAGCCAGTTTCTCCTGGTATTTTTTAAATATCTCCTCGAAGTTAAATGAGAAATAGTCTGGCAGGAGGAGACT
>ERZ795048.1426-NODE-1426-length-21507-cov-10.597007_pt1 | contig 21507 bp, 21 predicted proteins | sample MGYA00375132_ERZ795048 | MGnify/ENA primary metagenome ERZ795048 (study PRJEB30177, sample SAMN05720225) | activated sludge metagenome | isolation source: Anaerobic digester | place: Hong Kong | collected 2014-12-17 ... | reverse complement strand
TTGATCGGTTCGCCCACGGTGCCCAGGACCTTCAGCGAATGCAGGTCGTAGGAGAGCACATGGTCCAGGCCGCAGGCCATCAGGCTGCGGATGGCGGTGGGCGCGGTGTAGAACACGTTCACCCGGTGCTTGTCCACCACCTGCCAGAACCTTCCGGGATCGGGGAAGGTGGGCACGCCCTCGAACATCACCTGGGTCGCACCTGCGAGCAGGGGACCGTAGGTGATGTAGCTGTGCCCGGTGATCCAGCCCACGTCCGCGGTGCACCAGAACACCTGCCCCTCCTCGTACTGGAACACGTTGCGGAAGCTGTAGTCGGTGTACACCATGTAGCCGCCGATGGTGTGGACCACGCCCTTGGGTTTGCCGGTGCTTCCGCTGGTGTAGAGGATGAAGAGCGGGTCCTCGCTGTCCATCTCCTCCGCCGGGCAGGTGGCATCCACGTGCTCCAGTTCATCGGCCAGCCAGGTGTCGCGGCCGGGCTGCATGGACACGTCCCAGCCCACCCGTCGTGACACGAGCACATGCTCCACCGTGGTGCACTGCTCCAACGCCTCGTCCACTACCGACTTCACGGGCATCTCCTTGGGGCCGCGGAACATGCCATCGCTGCAGAGCACCGCCTTGGCGCCGGCGTCGTTGATGCGGTCCGCCAGGCTCCGGGCGCTGAACCCGCAGAACACGACGCTGTGGATGGCGCCGATGCGGGCACAGGCCAGCACGCCCACCACGAGGTCGGGGATCATGGGCATGTACACCACCACCCGGTCGCCCTTGCCGATGCCCTTGGCCTTCAACACGTTCGCGTAGCGGCACACCCGTTCATGCAACTCCGAGTAGGTGATGCGCCGGGCTTGCTCCTTGGGGTCATTCGGTTCCCAGATCAGGGCGGTCCGGTCCCCATGCGCCTCCACGTGCCGGTCCAGGCAGTTCTCCGTGATGTTCAACCGCCCCCCGATGAACCACTTCACCGAAGGGGTCTCGAACTCCCACTCCAGCACGCGGTCCCAGCGGCGGCGCCAGGTGAACCGTTCCGCCTGTGCGGCCCAGAAGGCCTCGGGATCCTCGATGCTGGCGGCGCGTGCGGCCGTGTAGTCCTCAGCGGTACGGACGCGGCTGAAGTCGTTGCTCATACCGGCCAAGATAGCAGGCCGGGGAGGGGGCGCGATCAACCCAGGTCCTCGAAGCGCAGGTCGTCGGAGCTGGATGGACCGCTCTCGGGCTGGCGGCGACCATCATCCTGCACATAGTCCCCGGTGCCACGCAGGCGCTCGATCTCGGCCAGGGCGTCCTGGTATCCGTCCAGGAACTTCTCGAAGTCCTCCTTGTAAAGGAAGATCTTGTGCTTTTCGTAGGTGGCCGACCCGTCCTCGTGGGTGTGCTTCTTGCTCTCCGTGATGGTCAGGTACAGGTCCTTTCCGCGGGTGCTTTTCACGTCGAAGAAGTAGGTGCGCTTCCCCGCTCGGACCGCCCGTGAATACACGTCCTCTCGCTCGTCGGCCATGGCAACTTCACCAATGGTGGCTCCTTCAAAGATAGGAGGCCCCGGCAGGTTGGCAAGTGCGGATCGCTCAGGCGCTCGCCGAACGGGCCTCTTCGAGCAGCTGCTCCTGGTGCAGTTCGGCGTAGACACCGCCTCGCTCCAGCAACTGGTCATGGCGCCCTTCCTCCACCACGCGGCCGTGCTCCAGCACCAGGATGTGGTCTGCATGCTGGACCGCCGAGATGCGGTGGCTGATGATCACGGTGGTGCGGTCCTTCAGTTCCTCCCGAAGCCCGCGCAGGATGGCCTCCTCCGTGGCGGTATCCACGGCGCTCAGCGGGTCATCGAAGACGAGGATCCGCGGATCGCCGGCAATGGCGCGGGCGATGCTCACGCGCTGTTTCTGCCCGCCGCTGAGAGTGATGCCCCGTTCACCCAGGAGGGTGTCATAGCCCTTGGGAAAGTCCACGATGTTGTGGTGGACCTGCGCCGTGCGGGCCGCCCGTTCCACGCGTTCCCGGGTCACCTGGTCCGTGTCGAGGCTGAAGGCGATGTTGGCCCTGATGGTATCACTGAAGAGGAACACGTCCTGCGGGACGTAGCCCAGGCTTGCGCGGAGCGTGTGCAGGTCGATCCGGCGGATGGGCACCCCGTCGATGAGCACCTCACCTTCGGTGACGTCGAACTGCCGGGCGATCAGGTCCGCGATGGTGCTCTTGCCGCTGCCGGTGTGCCCGACCACGGCCAGGGTACCGCCTGCCGGTACGTGGAAGGAGACATCCTCCAGGGCCTGGATGCCGGTGTCGGGATAGCGGAAGCCCACCCGTTGGAAGGTGATGGCCCCGTGGACCACCTTCAACCCGTCGCCTTCGCTCAGCACCTCCGGCGCCGTTTCCAGGAACTCGTTCAGGCGTTCCATGGACGCACTGGCCTGCTGCACCAGCGAGGTGACCCAGCCCACGGAGGCGAACGGCCAGGTGAGCATGTTCACATAGATCACGAACTCGGCGATGTTGCCCACCGACACCGTGGGGTCGCCCTGGATCAGCTTCATGCCCCCGATGAAGATGGTGAGCGTGGTGCTGACACCGATCAACAGCATGATGGCCGGCATGAAGAGCGAATCCACCCGGGCCTGGTCCAATCGCCGATGGCGGAAGTCCTCCGCGGCCTCGCGGAAGTGGGCCTCGGCGGTCGCCTCCTTGGCGTAGGCCTTCAGCACGCGGATGCCGCTGAAGCTCTCCTGGGCCAGGGTGCTCAACCGGCTCTGTTCCCGCTGCACCGCCATGCTCCGCCGGTTGATCACGTTGCTCACGTGGTAGATGGCGATGCTCATCAGGGGCAGCGGTGCCAGGGCATACAGGGTGAGTTCCACGTTCACGCTCAGCATGAAGCTGATGCACAGCACGAAAAGCACCACGAGGTTGATGGTGTACATCACCGCCGGTCCCAGGTACATGCGCACCTTGCCCACGTCCTCGCTGATCCGGTTCAGCAGGTCGCCGGTGCTGTTGCGCTTGTAGAAGGCCCGGTCCAGCTGCTGGTAGTGGGCGTACACCGTGTTCTTCAGGTCGTACTCGATCAGGCGGCTCACCACGATGATGGTCTGCCGCATCAGGAACATGAAGAAGCCCTTGAGCAGGGCCAGCACGAGGTAGAGCACGCCCAGCAGCACGGACAGCCAGGCCACGGTGGCGGCGAGCCCGTCGGGGTCGGTCACCTGTTGAAGCCTGCCCGCGATGTCCATGCCGGTCCACCCCAGCCAGCGGTCCAGGATCGGCGGCACGGCCAGGGTGCGCTCGCTCAGGGGAACATCACGCAGGGCCACGGCCTCGCCGATCAGGTCGAAGGCGTCGCGCACCACCCGCGGAGCGTACACCGCGAACAGGTTGCTGAGCACGATGAAGACCGCACCGAGCAGCAGCCGGCCCCGGTACTTGAGGAAGTAGGGGTTCAGGCGGAGGAGCGGTCGCATGTGCGGGGACCGATCGTGCTACTTTTGCCCCGCCTTCCGACAGGAGGCCCGACCGGGGCCCCAAAGGTAGGCCGGCCTGCAGCGAGGAATGCCACGTGCCTTGACCGAATGCCTCCGGGTGACCCACCCGGCTCGCCTGGTGCGGTGCGTGCCTTCCCCGGTGGAGGACCACCAACGACCTGCACCATGGAACTGACAACGACAGAGACCATCGGCACCGCAGCTGTGCTGGGACGCATGGAGGAGCATGACCACGAGGAGGTGCTCTTCTGCTTCGACCGCACCACCGGCCTGCGCGCCATCATCGCGGTGCACGACACCACCCTGGGCCCCGCCCTGGGGGGCACCCGCATGTGGCCCTACGCCTCCGAAGGCGACGCACTGAACGATGTGCTGCGGCTGAGCCGCGGCATGACCTACAAGAGCGCGCTCGCCGGGCTGGACCTGGGCGGGGGCAAGGCCGTGATCATCGGCGACAGCCGCACCGACAAGACCGAGGCCATGTTCCGCCGTTTCGGGCGTTTCGTGGACAGCTTGAACGGCCGCTACATCACCGCCGAGGACGTGGGCATGAGCACCGCCGAGATGGTGAACATCCACAAGGAGACGAAGCATGTGGCCGGTCTGCCCGAGGAGATGGGCGGCAGCGGCGATCCCAGCCCCGTGACCGCCTATGGCGTTTACTGTGGCATGAAGGCGGCCGCGAAGGAGGCCTTCGGTACCGACAGCCTGAACGGCCGCAAGGTGAGCGTGCAGGGAGCAGGCAACGTGGGCGCCGCGCTGGTCGGCCACCTGGTGAAGGAGGGTGCACAGGTGTTCCTCACCGACATCCACGAGGATCGGCTGGCCGCGATCGCCGCGCTTCATCCGGTCACCATCGTGGGGCCGGACGAGGTGTACGACCTGGACGTGGACATCTATTCCCCCTGCGCCCTAGGTGCCACGGTGAACGACGACACCCTGGCCCGCCTCAAGTGCGCGGTGATCGCCGGCGCGGCGAACAACCAGCTGGCGGAGGAAGAGGTACATGGAAGGGTCGTGCTGGAGAAAGGCATCCTGTACGCCCCTGATTTCCTCGTGAATGCCGGCGGCATCATCAATTGCGCCTGGGAACGCAAGGGCTATGTGCGTGAAGCGGCGCTGAAGCAGACCGAGGGGATCTACGACACCGCCCTGCGGATCTTCCGTCGCAGCAAGGAGGAAGGCGTGCCCACCTACCTGGCCGCCAGCCGCGAGGCCGAACAACGCGTGCGCAGCATGCGTCAGGCAGGCATCCGCTTCTGATCATGCTGAACCGCCGCTACCTCCGGATCAAGGTCTACCAGGCGCTCTACGCGTACTGGCAGGGCGACGGTTCCAACGCCGCCCGCATCGAACAGGAACTGCACCTGAGCATCCAGCGCACCTTCGACCTGTACCTGGCCCTGCTGCTGGTGTTCGGCGAGGTGCACCGGGCGGCCGAACGGCGCATCGAGGAGCGACGGAACAAGCGACTGCCCACCGCCGAGGACCTTTCACCCAACCTGCGCTTCGTGCAGAACCCGGTGCTGCAGGCCCTGATGGACGAACGGCTGGACACCGCATCCGAGAAACGCAAGGTGAACTGGGTGGGGGAGCAGGAGATCGTCACCAAGATATTGCGCCAGTTCGAGGCCAGCGAGGAATTCCAGCGCTACATGGCCCTCCCCGAGCCCACCTTCAAGGACCATCAGGAGGTGGTCCTGCACCTGTTCGTGGAGCACATCGCCAACTTCGACCAGCTGCAGGAGTTCTTCGAGGCGCGCAGCATCCATTGGCTGGAGGACCTGGACCTGGCCTGCTCCATGGTGAAGCGCACGATCGAGGGAGTTCGCGAAGGCGGCAAGGCCTCGCTCACCGACCTGTTCCGCGGTCCGGATGAGGAGCGGGAGTTCGTCTCCACGCTCTACCGGCGCACGATCGACCAGGGGGCTGAGCATGAGCTCGCCATCGCCGAGAAGGCCAGCAATTGGGAGAGCGACCGCATCGCCCTCAGCGACATGATCCTGATGAAGATGGCCCTCACCGAGGCACGGGTGTTCTCCGAGGTGCCGGTGAAGGTGACCCTGAACGAGTACATCGAGATCGCCAAGGCCTACAGCACGCCCAAGAGCCGCTCGTTCATCAACGGCATCCTGGACAAGCTCTTCGCCGAGATGAAGGAGGATGGACGCATCCGCAAGGTGGGCCGCGGCCTGCTCGAGAACTGAAGCACGATGCGAGCGCCTCATTTCCACATTCTCACATTCGTCATTTCCACATTTCTGGCCTCCTGCATGGTCACCGACCATAGTGAGCGGGACCCGGAGGCCATCACCCCGGACGTGATCCAGGTGCCCGCTTCGGGCTACGCCGCGACCGATACGGCTGAAATGCCCCGCTTCGCCTTCGCCGAACGGAAGGTGGACATGGGGCGCATCTCCCAAGGCACGCAATTCACCCATGTGTTCCGCTTCACCAACGACGGTCCCAGGCCGCTGGTGATAACCGACGTGCGCGGTTCCTGCGGCTGCACCGTGGGGCGCGACTGGCCACGCGATCCGGTGCCGCCGGGCGGGGAGGGCGCCATCACCGTCACCTTCGACAGCGAGGGCCGCAGCGGTCACCAGGAGAAGAGCGTCAGCGTGGTGGCCAACACCCATCCGCCCACCACCATCCTCTACCTGGAAGGGGAGGTGCTGGCACCTGCCGGTGCGTTGCCGGTGGAATGAAGCTTCTACCTTTCGCCCATGTTCGCACTCACCTTTCCCCTGCAGGCCCAACAGCAGAACCCCGCCAGCTTCTGGATCATGATGGGCCTCCTGATGGTGGTCTTCTACTTCTTCATGATCCGCCCGCAGCAGAAGAAGGCCAAGGACGCCCGCAAGTTCCGCGAGTCGTTGCAGAAGGGCAGCAAGGTGATCACCATCGGCGGCATCCATGGCAAGGTGGTGGAACTGGCCGAGAAGACCGTCCTGCTTGAGGTCGACAGCGGCACCAAGCTGCGCATCGAGCGCAGCGCCATCAGCATGGACAGCTCCACGCAGCTGACCGAGGAGACGGCCAAGGCGGCCAAGTGATCCCATGCGGCGCGTCGGCATCACCGGCGGTATCGGGTCGGGCAAGAGCACCGTCTGTCGCATCTTGGGCGTACTTGGCGTTCCCGTGTTCGAGGCCGATGCCGAAGGACGCAGGCTCCTCTCTGAAGATCCGGATGTGATCGCTGCCGTGCGCGAGCACTTCGGCCCCGATCTCATCGGTCAACAGGGCGTCGATCGGAAGGCCCTGGCGGAGATCGTGTTCAAGGATGCCGCCGCGCTTCAGGAACTCAATGCCATCGTGCATCCCGCGGTGCGAAAGGCCTTCGCCCGATGGGCCGAGGCGCAGGAAGCCCCCTACATGGTGCTGGAGGCCGCGGTCCTGGCGGAAAGCGGAGGGCGGTCCCAGGTGGACGAACTGTGGGTGGTGAGCGCCCCGGAGGACCTGCGCGTACAACGCGTCATGGCGCGCGACGGGGTGGACGAAGAGGCGGTGCGGGCACGCATGGCCAATCAGCTCCCGGACGCGGAGCGCGAGGCCCTGGCCGATGCCGTGCTGGTGAACGACGAGCGCCAGCTGCTCATTCCGCAGGTGCTGGCCCTGCACGAACAGATGATCCGCAGCTCCGAATGAGCGCTGGCCGGCGTCCCTTCAGGATCACTTCGCTGGTCATGGGACTGTTGTCCGTGCCGCTGGCCTTCGCACGCCACCTGGTCTCGCTGGCCTTGGTGCTCGCGGTGCTGTCGTTGCTGCTGAACGGGACCGGCGCCCTGCTCCGGCGGGGGAGCGGATCCCGGACAACGCGTCTGGCGGGCTGGAGCGCCGTGCTCGGCCTGGTCTCCTCGCTCGTGATGTGGGGCCTGTGGGCCTCGGGGGTGCTGCTGCGCTGAGCCTCAGGCGCGGGCTTGCCAGGGCCAGAGGCGGGTGCGCGCCAGGAGCCGTTCCTCTCCGAACTCGCCCATCAGCCGCTGGTGCAGGGCCAACGTGGCGCGCGCATCGTTCAGGGCCCGGTGCCTTCCGTGGAAGGGGATGCCGAAGTAGCGGCAAAGGCTGCCCAGGTTGTAGTGGGAGAGGTGCGGTACCAGTTCACGGCTCAACTGCTCGGTGCAGAGCGTCTCCCGGTGGAAGACCAGACCCGTGCGGGCGAACTCGTGTTCCAGCGCGGTCATGTCGTAGCGCACGTTGTGCGCCACCACGATGTGGTCCTTCGTGGACCGCTGAAGACCGGCAACGACCTCCGAGAAACGCGGAGCGTCCGCCACATCCGACGGGCCGATGCCGGTGAGCCTGCGGATGAAGCCTGGGATCGGCGTCGAGGGCCGCACCAGGCTGCTCCAGGCATGGGTGTCGCGCATGCCATCGTGACACAGGACCCCCACCTCGATGATGGACCCCTGGCGCGGATCGCCGTGGGTGGTCTCGACATCGATGACGGCGTACTGGGGCATGCGGGAGCCTTCTACGGCAACGGGGAGGGAAGGTTGGGGCGGCCTATCTTGCCGCGGTGTTCCGAGCATTGGCCGGGTTCATCTACTTCAAGCTGCTCGGGTGGCGCGTCGAGGACCACCGCCCCCCCGGCCTGAAGCAGTACATCGTGGTGGTGGCCCCGCACACCAGCAACTGGGACTTCCCCATCGGCGTGCTCGTACGCAGCATCTGCCGGATGAACGACGTGCGCTACCTGGCCAAGAAGTCCCTGTTCAAGCCGCCGTTCGGCTGGCTGTTCCGGCTGCTCGGAGGGTATCCGGTGGACCGTTCAGGACCACACCACCTGGTGGACCAGGTCACGGACTACTTCCGGACCATCCCCGACTTCAAGCTGGCCATCACCCCGGAGGGGACACGCAAGCGCGTGGACAAGTGGAAGACCGGTTTCCATCGGATCGCCCGGCAGGCGAACGTACCCGTGATCCTGGCGGCCATGGACTACGGCAACAAAGTGGTGAGCTTCACCGATGTGTTCCCGCTCACGGACGACCTGGAGTCGGACATCGAACGGATGAAACAGCACTACCGCCCGATCCGCGGGAAGAACCCCGACCAGGGGGTGTTCTGACCCGGCACGGTGCTTGATGCACGCAACGCCATGACCCGTTCCAAGCTCCTCGTTCCCGCCCTGATCACCGGCATATTGCTCATCTCGGGCGACACCACCAAGCGTTTCACCCCGTTGACCGGGGAGACCGCCGAGGGGCGCTCGGTCACCATTCCCGACCCGGGACACGACGGACCCACCGTGGTGGGCATGGCCTGGGGCAAGCAGGCCGGTCCGGTGCTGGAGGACTGGATGGAACCGGCCTACCTGCGGTTCGTGGCCAAGCACGGGCTCTTCGCGCAGGCCTACGACGCCCAGGTGTATTTCGTGCCCCTGTTCGTGGGTGCCAACAAGGCCGCGTATGGCGCCACGCTGAAGAAGTTCCGCAAGAGCGCAACCCCGGAAGTGGTGGACCACGTGGTCTTCTACAAGGACGATCCGCAGCCTTACCTGGACGGCCTGGGCATGCCGGACAAGGCCACGCCCTACTTCTTCGTGCTGGACCGGGAAGGGAGGGTCTTGTACCGCACCGAGGGCCGGTTCAGTGAAGCGAAGCTCGAGGCCATCGAGGCCGTGTTGCTGGAGTCCTGAGGGCCGCAGGTGACCTATCTTTGCCGGCCTTTCACCATGCGGGCCTCCGTCGTTCTCCTTCTGGCATGGCTCCTGCTCCCCGGGTGCAGCGAGTTCAACAAGGCGCTCAAGAGCACCGATGTCCAGTACAAACTGGACGTGGCCCGCAAATACTATGAGGAGGAGGAGTATGAACGCGCACTTCCCCTGTTGGAAGAGTTGATCGTGCTGACGCGGGGGTCGACCCTTGGCGAAGAGGTCGGGTACCTCCATGCCAAGAGCTTCTACAACATGAAGGACTACTACCTGGGAGGGTACTACCTGACGAATTTCGCGAGGACCTTTCCCACGAGCGTGCATGCGGAGGAGTGTGCCTTCCTGAGCGCCATGTGCCACTACCGCAACTCGCCCACCTTCGAACTGGACCAGTCGGACACCCGGCGGGCCATCGACGAGCTCCAGCTCTTCCTGGTGCGTTATCCCAGGACCGACCTGCGCGATTCCTGCAATGGGCTCATCGACCAGCTGCGGTACAAGCTCGAGCAGAAGGACCTGCACAGCGCGCTTCAATACGAGCGGACCAAGAACTACCGGGCCGCGCACGAGGCCCTGGAGCAGTTCCTGCGCAAATGGCCCAATTCCGACCATCGCGAGGAGGCCATGATCGCCCTGCTGAAGGCGGACCACCGGCTGGCCGTGAACAGCGTGGCGGACAAGAAGGAGGAGCGCCTCCGGGATGCCATCCGTTCATACCATAACTTTGTGGACGCGTTCGGCCAGAGTGGACGGTTGTCCGAGGCGGAACGCATGTACGACGAACTGATCGCCGAGCTCGAACGCATTCAACGCACAACGACCCCATGAGCATCATCAAGAACAACCAGGCGGCCAAGACCACCATCACCCGCGACATGTCCGACCTCGATCGCGAAGTGGGGAACGTGTACGAGACCGTGGTGGTGCTTGGCAAGCGTGCAGACCAGATCTCCACCCAGATCAAGGAGGAGCTCGGCAGCAAGCTGGAGGAGTTCGCCACCAGCACCGAGAACCTGGAGGAGATCTACGAGAACCGCGAGCAGATCGAGATCAGCAAGTACTACGAGCGTCTCCCGAAGCCTTCGGCGCTTGCGATCCAGGAGCTCCTCGAGGGCAAGGTGCACATCCGGCGCCCGGAGGAAGGTGATGCCACCGCTGCCCAGGAAGGGCCTGCGGCCTGATCCTCCCTGGCATTCCCCCGGTCGTCGTGGAGCCGATCCTGCACCGCCGGGTGCTGTTGGGTGTCACCGGCAGCATCGCCGCCTACAAGACCGCCTGGCTGGTCCGCGACCTGGTGAAGGCCGGGGCAGAGGTGCAGGTGGTCATGACACCCGCCGCTCATGATTTCGTGACCCCGTTGACGCTGGCCACGCTCAGCAAACGGCCCGTGCTCACCGACCTGTTCCTGCGGAACGGCTCCGGAAGCTGGAACGACCACGTGTCGCTGGGTCGCTGGGCCGACGTGCTCGTGGTGGCTCCTGCCAGCGCCCACACCCTGGCCAAGATGGCCCAGGGGCTCTGTGACAACCTGCTGCTGGCCACCTGGCTCAGTGCCACCTGTCCGGTGTACGTGGCCCCCGCCATGGACCTGGAGATGTTCGCGGACCCGGCCACCGCCCACAACCTGGACCTCCTCCGCCAGCGTGGGGTGCATACCATCGGCCCTGAGAGCGGCGAGCTTGCCAGTGGGCTGGAAGGCGCGGGCCGGATGACCGAGCCGATGGACATCGTGCACCGCCTGGCCACCGACCTCATGGAGGGCAGCCCCCTGGCCGGCAAACGCATCCTGGTCACTGCCGGACCCACCCGGGAGGCCATCGATCCGGTACGCTACATCGGCAACCGCTCCAGCGGCCGCATGGGTTTCGCCATCGCCGAGGAGGCCGCCGCCCGGGGTGCCCGGGTGGAACTGGTGACCGGCCCCGTGGAACTGACCACCGACCGGCCGGGCATCGTCCGGACCGATGTGGAGAGCGCGGCCGACATGGCCCAAGCCTGCAAGGAGCGTGCTCCGGAAGCCGACATTGTGATCATGAGCGCCGCCGTGGCCGACCACCGTCCGGCCGCGCCTGCGGGCTCCAAGATCAAGAAGGACGAAGGCCATCTGGAGCTCGTCCTGGAACGCACCGAGGACATCCTGGCCTGGATCGGCAAACGACGCAGGCCCGGACAGGTGATCGCCGGCTTCGCGCTGGAGACCGAGGAGGGGCTGGAAAGCGCACGCGGCAAGTTGGAACGCAAGGGGCTCGACCTCGTGGTGCTGAACAGCCTGCAGGACGAAGGTGCCGGGTTCGGTCATGCCACCAACAAGGTGACCCTGGTGACCCGGGACAAGGATCCCGAGCGACTGCCGTTGTTGCCCAAGGCGGAGGTGGCCAGGCGTATCTTGGACGCCATCGAACGTCGCCTGAAGGGATGAGGAAGATCGTGCTGTCGACCCTGCTGACGGGCCTGTTGGCCGGTGGCGTGCTGGCCCAGGAGTTCAACTGCCAGGTGCAGGTGCAGGCCCCGCAGATCTCCAATGCCGACCCACGCATCTGGAAGTCGCTGGAGCTCGCGATCGTGGAGTTCTACAACACCCGGCGTTTCACGAACTACAACTACGCGCCCCAGGAGCGGATCGACATCAACCTGCTGCTCACGGTCAATGACTTCAACGGCACCGACTATTTCCGCGGCACCCTGCAGGTCATCTACGCACGGCCGATCTTCAACACGGACTACAACAGCCCGGTGATCGACCTGGTGGACAACTTCGTGGAGTTCCGCTTCCTGGAGAACACCCAGATCGAGTTCACCCCGGACCGCTTCCAGAACAACCTGTCCAGCCTGCTGGGGTTCTATGCCTACTTCGTGCTCGGGCTGGACAGCGACTCCTTCTCTCCGCTGGGTGGAAGCGAGTTCTACAACCTGGCGCAGCAGGTGGTGAACAATGCCCAGAACGCCCAGGAGTCGGGCTGGAAGGCCTTCGAGGAACAGCGGAACCGCTACTGGCTGATCGACAATCAGCTGCAGGCGGTGTTCCGTCCGCTGCGTCAATGCCTCTATGACTATCACCGCTCGGGACTGGACACCATGACCGAGGACCCTACCGCGGCCAAGCGGGCCATCGCGGCCAGCATCGAAAAGCTCAAGACCGTGCACCAGGCCAAGCCGGTGAGCTACAACATGCAGGTCTTCTTCAACGCCAAGTACAACGAACTGGTGGAGCTCTACAAGCCCGAGCCCCCGCAGGAGAAGACCCGGCTGTTCAACACCCTGCAGATCATCGACCCGGGGCACATCAGCCAGTACCAGAACATGATGCGGAACTGAGCGGCCGGGAACGGCGAATGCCCGTTCCGCTGCTCATCTTTGCGGGGCATGCTCCGGCGGCTCACCATCTCCAACTACCTGCTGATCGACGGGCTGGACCTGCCGCTCGGCGAAGGGCTCAGCATCATCACCGGCGAGACCGGTAGCGGCAAGAGCATTTTATTGGGCGCGCTGGGTCTGGCCACCGGCGAACGGGCCGAAAGCGGCATCATGCGCGATCCGGCCTCCCGTTGCGTCATCGAGCTCGAGGTCCAGCTCGACCCCGACCGGTGGCAGGGCTGGTTCCAACGGGCCGAACTGCCCTGGGAGAGCCCCTGCATCCTGCGGCGCCAACTGGAGCCCAACGGCCGGTCCCGGGCCTTCATCAACGACACCCCGGTGCGCCTGGAGCAGCTGCGCGAACTGGGCGCCGGCATCCTGCACGTGCACAGCCAGCACCACACGCTGCTGTTGAACGACCGTGCGTTCCAGCTCGGTCTGGTGGACGGCTTCTGCGGCCAGCATCAGGCGGTGGAACACTATGCCGGCACCTACCGTCAGTGGAGGTCCGTCCGTGAACGGCTGGACGCCCTGCGGGAGGAGGAGGCCAACGCCCGGCAGGAAGCGGATTACCTGGCCTTTCAGCTGAACGAACTGGACGCCGCCGCCCTGCAGGAAGGCGAGATCGCCCATCTGGAGCAGGACCTGGCCCGCGCCGAGCATGCGGAGGAGCTGCTGCGCACGCTGCAGGCCGTGGACGATGGGGTGCAGGGTGATGGCGGGCTGCTGGCCGGGCTTTCCTCCCTGGAGCAGGCGCTGGCCAAGGCATCGCGCTACGACCAACGCAGCGCCTCCTTGCAGGAACGGCTGCGCAGTGTGCGCATCGAGCTGCAGGACATCGGCCATGAAGCTTCGGGTGCCGCTCTGGAAGTGGACCTGGACCCTGCGGCCGTGGACCGCTTGAACGAAAGGCTCGACAGCCTGAACCGCCTGCTGCAGAAACACCGCTGCGAGGATGAGACCGCATTGATCACCCTGCGGGAGGACCTGCGGGAGCGGCTGGCGCGGATCGGTGGCCTGGGCAGGGACCTGGGCGAGCTGGAAGGGGAGGAGGAACGCCTGCGGACGAACGTGTCCAAGCAGGCGGATGGCTTGTCCAAGGCCCGCTCCAAGGCGCTGGCACCCCTGGCGAAGGAAGTGGAGCAGGTCCTGCACGACCTGGGCATGCCCCATGCGGTGTTCCGCTTCGAGCACACCACCGGCGAACCCGGTCCGCGAGGCATCGATCGGCTGCGCATGCTGTTCAGCGCCAACAAGGACCGGGCTGCCGAACCCCTGGACAAGGTGGCCTCCGGCGGCGAGCTGGGGCGCGTGATGCTGGCCCTGATCGGCCTGGCGGCCGGGAGCCTGGACCTGCCCACGGTCGTCTTCGACGAAGTGGACACCGGTGTGAGCGGGCCCGTCGCTGACCGCGTGGGTGACCTGATGCGCCACATGGCCGGGGAGCGTCAGGTGATCGCCATCACCCACCTCCCACAGATCGCCGGCAAGGCGGACACCCATCTGCTGGTGACCAAGGACCAGGAGGCCGAAGTGGTGCACAGCCGGATCCGCCCGATCGATGGCGAGGAGCGCGTACGCACCCTGGCGGCCATGCTCAGCGGGCGCCGCACCACCAAGGCCGCCCTGGAGAACGCCCGCGAGCTGCTGAAGGGCGGGTAGGCGTTCCGGAGCGAACGGTAATTTCGGCCCAAACGCGAAGCGACATGGCAACTGGCATCCTGAAGGGAAAGCGTGGCATCATCTCCGGTGCCCTGAACGAACAGAGCATCGCCTGGAAGGTGGCCGAGGAGGCCCATGCCGAAGGCGCCACCTTCGTGCTCACCAACGCCCCCGTGGCCATGCGCATGGGCGAGATCAACGGACTGGCCGAGGCCACCGGCGCCTCGATCATACCCGCCGATGCCACCAAGGACGAGGACCTCGACGCGCTCTTCACCGGGGCTGCGGAGAAGCTCGGTGGCCCCGTGGACTTCGTGCTGCACAGCATTGGCATGAGCCCCAACGTGCGCAAGGGCCGCAGCTACGACGACCTGAACTACGAGTGGTACAAGCAGACCCTGGACGTGAGCGCCATGAGCCTGCACCGCATGTTGCAGGCCGCCCACAAACGGAACGCCCTGAACGAGGGCGCCAGCGTGGTGGCCCTGAGCTACATCGCCGCCCAGCGCGTGTTCCCCGACTACGGCGACATGGCCGACGCCAAGGCCCTTTTGGAGAGCATCGCCCGCAGCTGGGGATACAGGCTCGGCAAGGAGAACAAGGTCCGCGTGAACACGGTGAGCCAGAGCCCCACGATCACCACCGCCGGGGCCGGCATCAAGGGCTTCGACGGCTTTTTCGGCTTCGCCCAGGAAATGAGCCCGCTGGGCAATGCTCCGGCCATCGACTGCGCCCGGTTCTGCATCGCCCTGTTCAGCGACCTCACCCGCTTCGTCACCATGCAGAACCTCTACCACGACGGTGGGTTCAGCAGCACGGGTGTGACCCCCGAGGTGATGGCCAAGTTCGTGCAGGAGGGCTGATGGCCCTTGGCCGCTGGTAGGTGGCCACCTACCTTTGGAAAGCCCCGCCACCACCGGGGTGGACATGATCGGAACACACGCACTTCGGCTGACCTCGGCCTCCTTGCTGCTGGTCGCAGGCCTCGCCTTGCAGGCACAGAACGGCAAGTCCTTCCTCAAGGAAGGTGATCAGTTCCGCAAGGAACAGCAGCTGGACAAGGCCCTGGAACGCTACGGGTTGGCCATCGAGGTGGACCCTGGCATGACCAAGGCCTACCAGGCCAGGGCCGAAGTGCTGGTCCTGCTGGGGCGTGATCAGGAGGCCATCGCCGACCTCCAGCGACTGGCTGAACTGGAGCCCAAGGATGCCGATGCCGCCTCGGCCGTGGCGGCTGCCTACTTCAGGGCTGGGCAGCTGGAAGCTGCCAGGGACTGGTGCGACAAGGCCTTGGAACGCGACGACCGCCAATTGGACGCCTTGCAGACCCGGGTCCGGGCGTGCCTGGCCCTGGGCGACCTGGACTGTGCCACCGCCTCGTCGGACATGGCACTCGCCACCAAGGCCACCACCGACACCTACTACCTGCACGGTCTGGCCCGCATGGCCGCGCGCGACCTGACCACGGCCGAAAAGGACTTCCAGCAGGTCATCGATTGGAACCACGTGTACGAGGAGGCGTACATCGCGCTCGCCGAGGTCCAGTTGAAGCTCTACGAAGGCTACGAGGGCCCCACCATGAAGATGCGGACCCTGGACAAGGCCGTGGAGGAGACCAGCACCGCGCTGGAACTGAATCCCCAGAGCATCCCGGCGCTCAAGACACGGTCCCGGGCCCATGCGTTCCAACAGGACCATGCCAAGGCGATCGCGGACATCAGCCGGGTGGTGGCCTTGGGAGATACCGATACGGAGGTCTATCGGATGCGGGCGGGATACTACCAAGGCTTCGGGCAGTACCAGAACGCCATCAACGACCTGAACCGGGTGCTGGCGGAGAGTCCCGAGGACCGGACGGCCCTGGTTCAGCGTTCGGCCTGCCGCGAGGCCAACCTGGACCTGGACGGTGCCCTGGACGACCTGAAGTTGGCGACCAAACTGGCGGAGAAGGACCCCGATGCCGATCTCGAGGAGAAACGCTCACTGGCAGAGGCACGCGACCGCATCGGCGCGCGGGTGTTCGAACTGGGACGCGAGGCCGATCCGCCCCGGATCACCGTGCTGGAACCCTTCCGCAAGGAGGGCGATGTCGTGCAGGTGTCCTCCTCGCTCAACTACGTGAAGGTGTCCGGATACGTCCGCGACAAGAGCCTGCTCAAGGCCATCACCGTGAACGGGGAAGCCGCGGACTTCAACGTGGATGAAAAGGACCCCCAGTTCATCGTGAGCGTGCCCCTGGCGCATGATCAGGAGGAACTCGTGGTGCAGGCCGTGGACGTGTACGACAACTTCTCCAACATGGACCTCCGCGTGGAGCGCACCGAAGGGCTGGCACCCTCCATTGTGCTCACGAGCCCGGAACCGAGCGGGGATCGCGAGATCACCATCGAGGAGGGGAAGGAGGACGTGTTCGTGGAAGGCCTGGTCAGCGATGCCAGCCCCATCCGCCTGATCGCCGTGGACGGTGTGAACGCCAGCTATGCACCCGACCGCTTGGACCCAGATTTCAGCATCAAAGTGCCCGTGGCCGGCAAGGACCGTTTCGTGGTGCGCGCGGAGGACCAGCACGGCAACGCGGCGGAAGCGGTGTTCACCATCCGCCGGATCAAGCCGGCCCCGGTGGCGGTGGCCACACCAACCCCCACGACCACCACCCCGACCACCGGCACCACGGGCACCACCTGGATCGTGCACATCGACAACAGCAACTACAAGGGTTTCCCCGCCATCACCGGCAAGGACGATGCCGCCAAGATGCGCCAGGCCTTCGGCAACTACCGGGTGCAGCGCACCATCACGAAGAAGGACATGACCAAGGCCGATCTGGACCGCTTCTTCAACATCGAACTGCGGGACCTGGTGCGCACCAACCAGGTGAACACCATCCTGGTCTGGTATTCCGGTCATGGCCGCAACGTGAGCGGCAAGGCCTATTGGGTGCCCGTGGATGCGAAGAAGGACGACGTGTACAGCTACTTCAACTACGGTTCGCTGAAGGCGCAGATGCAGAACTACAGCGAGACCGTGGGCAATACCGTGGTGGTGAGCGACGCGGCGGGCAGTGAGGCCTCCTTCTACGAGCTCACCCGCTAACTTGCCTGCGATGTCCCCGATCCGATCCGCAGGCCGGTGCCTGGTACTCACGATCGCCTTCCTGGCCGCAGCCCAAGTGAGCGCCCAGCGCTACTTCTTCGAGCAGGTGGGCGTGGACAGGGGGCTGCCGGCGAGCAAGGTCTACGCGGTGCTCCAGGACGGCTATGGCACGGTCTGGATTGGCACCGAGGCCGGGCTGGCCGCCTACGATGGCCGCCAGGTACGCAGCATAGGCACCCAGGACGGCGCCGCACCCGGGGGTGCCCGAAGCCTGCTGCTGGACCGCCAGGGCCGTCTTTGGGTGGGACACCTGGACGGCGGCATCACCGTGCATGACGGGGACCGGTTCCAGGCATACACCGTGGGGGAGGGCATGCCCAGCGCGGTGACCGGTCTGGCCGAGGACGTGAACGGGACCATCTGGCTGGCCACGGCCGGCTCGGGTGCCTGGCGCATTCCACCCATGGAGGACCTACCGACCACTCTTCCTGCAACGCGTGTGGGCGCCAGTGACCTTCGCGATAAACTATTGGGAGCGTGCGCATTGAAGGACGGCCGCTCATGCTTCGTGGAGGACGGTGGAACGATCCTGGTCACCCGGGACGGAACCGGGTTCGAGCCCTTGGACATGCCCGGCATACCACAGGTGTTCCGCTTCACGGCGCTCTTTCAGCACAGCTCGGGAGACCTGTGGGTGGGCACCATCGGGGGTGGCGCTTTCCGGCTGCCGGCCAATGGCGCGCCCACGGTACGCTATGACATCCCCGCCGGGCTGGGCAGTGAGACCGTGTTCTGCTTCGGTGAGGATGCCCGGCAACGGACCTGGGTGGGCACGCTGGACGGAGGGTTGTCCTGCATCGACGGGGATGAAGTGCGCACGTTCGACCCGCGCAATGGCCTGCACACCAGTTTCGTGCGCTGCATCGGCCGCGACCGGGAGGGGAACCTGCTGATCGGCACCAACGACAATGGGCTGGACATCTTCAAGGGGGAGCGCTTCGTGAGCTTCGGTGAACCTGATGGACTGGCCGACCCGCGCGTGTGGGCCGTGCTGGAGGACCGCCAGGGAAGCACCTGGTTCGGAACGGACAACGGGATCGTGGTCCTGGGTCGCAAGGGCTCGGTGGATCGCACCATCACCGTGCAGGACGGGCAGCTCACCAGCAACTTCATCCGGAGCCTGAAGGAGGACCAGAACGGCAGGATCTGGATCGGCACCGACAATGGCGGGCTGCTCCAGTATGACCCGCGCAGCGGAAGGGCCGTGCCACAGACCGAGCTCAGCTTCACCCTGGCCGAGCAAAAGGTCACGGCACTGGAGCTGGGTCAGCCCGGCGAGCTCTGGGTGGGCGGACTGAACGGTGTCCGGCGCTACATCCCGGGGTCCGGCACCGTGCCCACGATCTACACGGTGAACGAGGGGCTCGCCTCGGACCACGTCAAGGGACTATTCCGCGACCGCGACGGCGCCATCTGGGTCGGCAGCACCGTGGGGGGCATATCGGTGATCGACAACGGCGTGGTGCACGCGCTCGACCTGGGCAGGGCCTTCACGGCCACCTGCTTCACCCAGGACGAAGCAGGGCGGATCTGGGTGGGGACCGAAGGCCAGGGCATCCTCGTCCTCGAAGGACGCAAGGAGGTCCAGCGCTTTACCGACCAGGAAGGTCTGCTGAGCAACACCATCAAGGCCCTGGCCACCGACGCCCAGGGCCATGTCTGGATCGGTACGAACAAGGGCCTGAACAAGTGGCGTCCGAAGAAGGGCGGGTTCATCGCCTTCACCGAACGGGCCGGCTTCACCGGCATCGAGGTGCTGCCCAACGCCGTGGCCGCCACCGGCAGGGGCGAGGTCTGGTTCGGCACGGTGAACGGGGCCACCCGGGTGGGTAGCGAGGCCGGCAGCGACGAACAGATCGCGCCGTTGGTCGCCATTCGGGGCTGGAAGGTGAACCTGGAGGACCACCCGGTGAAGGAGCGCAACAAGCTGGACCACACCGAACGCAACGTGCGCATCGCCTACGGCAGCGTATCGCTGAGCGACCCGGACGCCGTGCGCTACGCCTACATGCTGGAGGGACTGGACACCGACTGGCAGCCCATCACCACCACCACCGACGCCTATTACCCGGCACTTCCGCCGAACGAGTACGAGTTCAAGGTGAAGGCCATGGACCGCACCGGCGACTGGAGCGAACCGGCCGCCTTGCGTTTCACCGTGCTGCCGCCCTGGTGGCAGAGCTGGTGGTTCTACACCGCCAGTGCCGTCTTCATCGGCATCGTGTTCTTCAGCTACGTGAAGGTGCGTGAACGCCAATTGAGGATGCGCAACATGGTGCTGGAGAGGAAGGTGGAGGAACGCACCGCGGAAGTGGTGGCCCAGAGCCGTGAGATCGAACAGCAGAAAGGTCAGATCGAGGGACTGCTCCTGAACATCCTTCCGAAGCCCATCAGCGATGAGCTGCAGGAGAAGGGAAGCGCCACGGCCCGGCGGCACGACCATGTCTCCGTGATGTTCACCGACTTCAAGGGCTTCACCCAGGTGGCCGAGCGCATGACCCCGGAGGAACTGGTCCATGAGCTGGACGAGTGCTTCATCCGGTTCGACGACATCGTGGGCCGCTATGGTCTGGAGAAGATCAAGACCATCGGCGACAGCTACATGTGCGCGGCCGGCGTGCCTGCCAGCGACCCACAGCACGCGCTGAAGACCGTGCTGGTGGCCTTCGAGGTGCGCGAGCTCATGGATGACTGGAAACGCCAACGGGAAGCCCAGGGGAAGATGCCTTGGAGCCTGCGGATCGGCGTGCATTCAGGCCCGGTGGTCGCAGGCGTGGTGGGCAAGCGGAAGTTCGCCTACGACATCTGGGGGGACACCGTGAACACCGCCAGCCGGATGGAAAGCAGTGGTGAGCCTGGCGAGGTGAACATCAGCGGCGACACCTACGCCATCATCAAGGACCATTTCGACTGCCAATACCGCGGCAAGGTGCAGGCCAAGAACAAGGGCGAGATCGACATGTACTTCGTGAAGCGCATCAAGCCCGGCTTCAGTACGGATGCCGAGGGCGTTCACCCCAACGAGCGCTTCCTTCGGGAACTGGGCGTGTCAGCTGACGCCGAGCAGCTGGCGTAGTTCGGCCAGCATCATGGCCGTGGCGCCCCAGACCACCTGGCCCTGCACATCGAAGTAAGGCACGGTGGCACGCCGCCCCAGGACCTGTACGTATCGGTCGCCCTGCTTCAGGATGTCGTCCCGGAGCAGTTCACGCACGGGCGTTTCGATGAGCGCCGCCACTTCGCGTGGATCGGGGGCGAAGGGCCCGGGCTCCTCGGCCAGGGCCACATAGGGGGTCACCAGGGAGCCGCTGGGAGGGATGTACACCCGGCTCAGCGCGCCGAGCACGTCCAGCCCCCGGGGTACCACGCCCACCTCCTCGGTGAACTCGCGCACGGCGGTCATCACCAGGTCGCGGTCCTGTTCCTCACGCCGTCCACCAGGGAAGCTCACCTGGTCGCCATGCACGCCATCGTAGGGCGGCCGCCGCATCAGCAGGGTGTGCAGCTCGTCTCGGCGGGGATAGAACAACACAAGCACGGCGCTCTCCCGGGGAGCGGGCCGTTGCCGTAGCACCGCCTCGATGTCCGGCCGCTTGTAACCGCTCACTTCCAGGAAGGCATCGTGGCCGGGCAGCGGACCCGCAAGGGCCTCACGCAGGCGGACGATCCCCTCCGGCCTCATGCGCCCTCCAGGTCCTTCAGCAGGCGTGCGGCGGCCCCGGAGTAGCGGTGGTCCTTCCGACCGGCCAGCTTCTTCGCACCAGCCACGGCGCGATCCCGTTGCCCGCTGCACACCAGGCAGAGCAGGCTGTACCACTCGGTCTCGTCGCGGAACACCCGGCGCGGGTCCTGCTCCACGAAGTCCAGCTGCAGTTCGGCATCGTATGGCTGGCCGCTCCCCAGCAGGCTCACCGCCAGGTGGAAGCGGGCCTCCACCTCCCGGGGATGCCTGTCCACGTAAGGCTGCAGTGCTTTCGCCGCCTCGGCGAAGTCGCCTTCCGCGTAGGGCTCCATCGCGTCCAGCAGCTCAGCGTTCTGCTCCGTCCGCACGCGTTGGCCGATCAGGTCGGGGTAGGGCTCGAAATGCCGTTCGCACAGATCACCTTCCGGAGCACTCGTACAAGCGCCCAGCAGCAGGATCATGGCCAGTTTCCGCATGCCGCGAAATTAGTCCCCCTGCCTGCCCAGCCCGACGAACCAGCG
>ERZ795048.1415-NODE-1415-length-21627-cov-10.070415_pt1 | contig 21627 bp, 29 predicted proteins | sample MGYA00375132_ERZ795048 | MGnify/ENA primary metagenome ERZ795048 (study PRJEB30177, sample SAMN05720225) | activated sludge metagenome | isolation source: Anaerobic digester | place: Hong Kong | collected 2014-12-17 ... | reverse complement strand
GCAGAGTCACAGAAGAAAGAACCGTCCTCATTCAGTCTCGTATTAGAACTGCTCCACGATATTTTATATCCATCATTGTCTCTTATCCTGAAATAGTTGCTTTCCCCGTCTCCGATATATGCTTGCGGAGATCCGTCATTATACTGAAACTGTATTCCCTTAACGCCGAGTGTAGGGCTTGCGATCCAGATAGAATCAGTCGTCGAATCAAAAGACATGCTCTGTACGGTGTCCCGGTAAAGACTGATTGCGTCACCCTCAGAGATGATGTAGCCGGATGTAATCACGAGCGCACCACTACCAGAAAGAGAAACACTGCTCGGTGTAGCAAACATTGGACCGTTGACCGTGAGATCGTTATTTCCTATGATGAGCTTTCCAGATCCTATGACAACCAGCGTCAAGGTGGATGGGGTTGTAATGGGTGCAGATACAAATTCTTCTTCAGTTATGATGAGTGTTGAACGCTCGGATCCGATTTTATTGACCGCATCGGCAAGACCATCATAGTTATTCGTGAAGTATATCCCCTGTGTAGCTCCGTTTACCAGTGCTGTTAGATCCTGCACATATATCGGCTTAGTTGTGGTTCCCGAAACATCGCCATAGTCAATGATGCCGCCATTGGTTCTGCCGGTCAAATGCTCAAGCGTCTGCTTAATATCGTGCAGGATGTCAGGAGACCCTGCCGGAACGTCCTTGATGTTGGGGAGTTTACCCATGTATCAGTTCCCTTACAGATGTTGCAAATTCGATCCTTTTTACGGGGATAGTGCCTTCGATCTGAAATTCCCATTCTCTGCCACGGAAACCTGAAGGAAGCATGAATATATTTGGAGTGTCCACTGTTGTGGTAAGTTTGAGAGTACCGTCGCAATAGACCTTGAGGGTATTGTATTCATATACCTCAACATCTGACGTGCTCTGTAACAGATCACCACCGTATGCGTTTCTTGCGTATATAAATGCCCCGTATGACCCACCAAGATCAGTTGCCTTATCCCACCGATTATCAGCATCAGAAAATAGTTCGCCTACTACGGTCTGCCCTGTTGCGCTTCCATCCGCTATGATCACATTGCTGTTCCCGATATGCCCGGTTATCTTCAAATACCCATCATCGGTCTCGCTGGCACATGTCCACCCAACATCGGTATTAATGGCGCTCACCACGTCACTTATACTTGTACATGCGGAAATATCTATATTATCATAGTCCACAGAGTTGATTGTTACCTTTATGGTATCATTGATTTGCCCGGTAAAACTGTCTGTATCCCCGGTAATAACCGGAGTTGCGTTTGTGAAATGTGTTGCATTCTGGGTCAGTATATAGGAATCATCTTCTGCCAGATCCAACATATCCTGATAGAACGAGTCATCATAATACATCCGGCAGGCAGCAAAGTTAATGTAACTGTCAAAGACAAACTTCTTGCTCTTCCACTTAGTTATAAGATTATTATAATCGCTCCCGTTCCACAAAGAGGAACAGAGAGGAATATCATCGGGTGGATCGTCTTCATCAATAGCATCCTCTATCACCACATAGAAGTTTCCGTCGTCAGGGGTTACATGGGTTGCAGACGCATATAATGATGTTGTTGACATGATCTTGTTCATCACGTCTATAATGATTCCACCGCTGTCTGTACCGGACTTATAAAACCCAAAATACTGCCCCTGATAGAATGCGGCATGAATAGTAGTCGGATGGTAGTCTTCAAGGTTCTGAACATCCATTATGGTGAAAGTGACGTTGTTAACTTCGGAATCCGGGCCTATCCATATCAGACCTTCCTTGGATATATAGTATACCCCTCCCATAGCAGCTATTGCCGATCTTTTTGAGATACAGGGATAAAAATAGTCCAGTCTCTTCTTCAGCATGTTCTCAGGGTGAGTGCCGTATACGATATAGGGATACCCTTCTGTCAGAACAACAACATTTGTGCCGCTTGCCACGGTTGCGACTATGTCATAGGGAAAGGATAACCGATAACCTGACGGCCATGCATGAGGTCTGTTCGGCACAGAAAAGCAAAGTTCATTGCCGCTGAAACCGAACATCGCCCCGTTTGGCAGAACGCCCAACCCTCTCATCGCCGCATCAGGTATACTCCATGTAGTAGACGGACAGACTGTGCTGCTAAGATTCTCATCCGTTACATCGTCCCCGGCAGTGAAGTGACCTGCATTCCATGCCCCCGCTGTATGGGTTGATGTGCATTTGTATATAGTATTACTGTATATGACAAAATCGCCGATGGCATAACTTGTGGCTGTGCTGAACCATGTGGCATCGAAGACTTTAAAAAACTCCGCCGTCCCCGCCGTCCCGCTTGCTGTTCGATATACCCGGTATGTCGTAATCCTTCTTCCGGTTGGCGCATCGGCTATTCCTGATATCCCAACAGGAGATGCGGCAACATCGGTCCCGCCACCTATGGCTGACGGCAATCCCTCTTCCCCATATGCAGTTACATAACAACCGACATAGTATCTGGTGGTAGACCCTGATCGTGCTATGGTTGGAGCAGTAGTAGGGGCAGGAACACCCACTTTATAGTAATCGCTTGAAGGCGTGAACGTCGCAGATATGTTGTCGTTCGCCAAAGCCCTCATCTCTGATTCTCCGGTATAATACATCCTCTCGTATGAATCGCTTGCTACCGGGGAACCACAACTATCGAGGGCGTTTGCGCTCTCAAGCCAGTATTCAGTGTCATTGGCTATCCACTGGAAATATCCGCTTACCGATGTGAGAGACAGTGCACGATCCTTCAGTGGTCTTTTCCATGGCCTGATATCACCTCGCCCAAGGTTGCAGTTCTCGGCTGTCTGAGCCGCCTCTAATATCAGGTCTTCCGGGGAGGTCTTGGGTGAGAGCCCCCTCGGGATATCTACGACTATTTTCAATGGCCTGCCTCTCTGCGTATCCCTTCCGATATCACCCGGCATCTCAATGGATCAAAGATGAACATCATACTTACAGGCATCTCTATTCTGGAATCGTCTGTCATGATGAAGTATCTGGATGCAATAGTCTCATTGTGAGGCCCACCGAACAGAATCCCGTCACCCTTCACGCCCTTGAGTTTTCGCCAGAAGAATTGTCCCGGCATCTTGTATTTTACGGTATAGACCATTACTTCACCCTCATGATGTAGTAGCAGGAAAGATACAACGGCTTGTTCTCCAATGTTTCGCTTCCTGCGCTCCCTGTATCTCCGTGTTCGTGGGCGCTGCCGCCTCCTGCCGATCCTGATGCCTGCGCCGATGTCACTGTGACACGGGCATAATTCAGCCCCACAGACAGAACTGTAGACCCTGAAACAGGCTTGTCGTAGGTATGTGTATGCGCCGGTATTTCATCAGTGGTAAGGGTATGCTCCGCCGTTGTATGGGTATGCGAGATATCGTTGGAGTTTGCGCCGCCTGTGCCGCCTGCAACCGTATCGCCCATGAGAAACCTGTCGTCTGTCAGGTTCGGCAGATACCTGCCTGCCCCGTTGAATATCGTGCTGTCTGAGTCATTTAATGCCGCGCCATTACAGACATAGTAGCCCTCATCGTTGAGTAGAGCATTTACAGCGGCAACAGTGTTTGCGGATACAAGCTGATACGTAAATCCAGCGTTTGCATTGTCTGTGAAATACCCAGGCATATACGCAAGTATCGTTCCAATCGGTGGGGAATTGTTGATCTGCGCCGCACTCTGCGTTATGGCATGAACCTTCACCAGATCGGCGTTCGTGATGCCTGAACTCGCAAGGGTGTTAATTTCCGCTACGGTAGCGGTGACCGATCCCTGATTGGTATAGTCTGCAATGTCCTCTATCAGGCCGGCGGACATCGCACAGCGCACGGAATGGTTGTCTGTGTAGGTTATCGCCAGTGCGGTTGTAGATTCATACCCCCTGCCCCCAACATTCGCACCACCCCCTGCTGTAGTTCCTACCGTCAGCACATCTCCAGTTCTTGCAACGATCTTAACCCATTCCCTATTGCCGTACTTGTCTGTCAGTAATACGAGTGTCCAGTCGCTTGCGCCGAGCGTAGGAAAATTAGCACCTTCTCCAGTGGCGAGCGATAACGATGTTGATGTTGCGGTTATTGATTCAGACAGTGTTGTGTCTGCGAAGTTGGTTGCCTTATACCCCATCTCTGTCTTCTCCCTTTCTTGGCTTGTACTGCTTCTCTACAAGATCCCTGCGCCCCAGTTGAGAGACAAACAGTTCAAAGTACATCCTTGCCTGGTCCTGCGACAACGCATCCGTATCCCTGGAATATGCCAGATAGAGAATGCCGTTCTTGATTGCATCTTCATAGATATCGTCTAGCGAAATAGCACCGCCTATCAGAACATCAGAGGGGATCGCTGAATACGCAAGAAGAAGATATCCCGGACTGCTTGACGGTTGTGGCGGATACACATAAAAAACTTTAGGGTCTTGACCGTCAAAAAAGAATAGTTCTGTAGTCGCACTTGCCGTTGTGCTGTGCCAGTCACGCTCCACAACATTAAACAGATCAAGATCACCCTTCACTACCGCTCGCCCCTCGGTTGCTCCGTCTGTTCCCATATTGCAGATGATATTGATTAACTGCACCCCTGTTGATGGAATGGTCTGCTTGGTCCCAGCCACACAAACAACGGCCTCGTTTGTGACATAAATGTTCGGCTTGAGAAGTACGGCAAGTTTTTGGATACTGTTCAGATATCCGAGCAGTTCAGCCTGTGACCACCTGTCATAACCGGTATCTTGCAGTATTGCGGCGGTAGTTGTTACTATTGTTGACGCAAGGATTGTTCCCAATGGTACTCTCCTTATAGGTAACTGTCATAATCAATCCCGTCGTCCAGTTCATAGGGTATGCACTCTTCAGGACCAAGGAACGATATTAGAGATGACAGCGCATTGTTGTAATATGCTTCGTATGTCTTTAGTGCAGCGACATACTGTGCATCAGACACGGACTTGAGCTTGAATATCTCAGCACATACAAAGTTCACCAGAAGATCCCGACATAGATGTTCAGGTATTTCCGTCGGATCAACACTTGCCGATAAGGTTGTTGGAGTCTTGTAATAGTGAATCTGCAAGGTCTCTGCCGTAGATGGTATTCTCTGATAATATAAATACGATCCCCTGACAGCAACGCCCCATACCCTGCCGTTCTGATCCTGATCTGACACATACTGTAAGAGATGAGCGTAACTGTTATATATGCGTATCTGCCTATTGTTTGTAGTTGAATGGCAGTAATGGAGCCTCTTCTGGTAATTACTCGGCAAATCAGTGTACGGGTTAGATGTATCCGTATCCACTGTTGTCGATGTAGTCAGTTGGGGCAGGAACACCATCGGATGTCCCGATATCTCCTTCATCCCCTGGTTGAGATAGCGCAGAATACGAGCGGAGGTGAAGGACGGGTCTTGGACCCGCCCTATAATCTCAGTTGTCAGTTCTGCTACTGTTTCGTGGGCCACTAATCGTCACCGCAGGCAACCCAATAGCCGTCAGCGTTCGCCGTGGTGACAATGGTCACATCGCCACCCGAAAGCGGGAATGTCTCATAGGCCACGGGAGCCGAGGCTACAGCGGCAGAACCCGAATGAAACGGGATGAGCCAATGCGTCCTGGTAAACCCAGTCTTGATATCACCGCCCTCTTCAGCGTCGGTGTTGGTGAAGGTTCCCCACTTGATCCGCATATTGCCCATTACGGTGTCCCTGGTGATGGTATACGCAAATGCCATGATTTACCCCCTTAGTGGCCGATGCTCAGTCTAACCGGTTTATAGTGGGTATCCACACCTGCGGTCCCGAAGACTACGCCGATAACAGGATCTTCTGCGGTTGCAAACTGTTTGACTGCACCGGAAACTCCTGCTGAAATGGTGAGTTTTGCGCCTACTGCCGGAGTGCCCTCAATCAGCACAGCGGCAACACCGTCAGTCTGGAGCCACGCGTAGTAATCTGCGGTAACGTCCACAAGCGGTACTCCGACGGGGGTTGATGCCTGGGTTGTGGTATGAGACACTTCGTATGCCGGGTTATGTACAAGAGTGAAGTACGATCCGGTCGTCAGTGCCGTTCCCCTGATCGGTTCTGCCAGAGAAAGCGTGATGGATGTACCGGATGATGCAACAGCGGTATTTGCCTCGATCTTGTATGAATCACCGGCGGCCACACCGTTATTGATCTGGAGCCAACCATTCGCAAACTCGTTCTCGTCGATTGCCGCGTTTGCAGCGGTAATGGTGAGCGTAAGTTGTTTTTCGCCCGTAGCTACTGCTGAACCTGTCTCGTTCATCCATGTGGAATCAATGGCCTTGGCTACCGCAAGTTTTCCTGCGGTCAGACCGGACCCGCCGTCCTTTGCGTAGATAAACGCTCTCCCGTCTGCCGTGTAGCGGACCTCCCCTACCTCATGCTTGCGGGTAGAAGATATCTGCTTTGGTGTCTGCGCCCATCCCCTGATTTTCATTGCTGAGAAATTTGACATCTTGTTCTCCTTCTATGAAGCGGTTAAACGGCCCTCACCCCCGCCCCAGGGTTGATTTAAGGGCCGTTCCTGTTTGGTTATGATACGTTGCTGTATCCCTGGTGAGCCTTCCTGTTGTCGCAAATCAGATTTCCGTCCCACAAAATCTTCATGGTGCGGTCGCCTGCCGAGTCGGGTATCTTGCTCCACTTCTCGCGGACAAAGTAACCGTTGGCATGAATAGCGAAACCGAGATGCTTGGTGTTGAGGAACAGCACATGAGATGCCGGGCAGTAGTCGTCTGCAAAGATGTCAACGCCCGAGACATGCAGTGCATCAAAACCTGCAATAGCCTTGCTGGTATCGTTGGTGAACCGCTGCTGTGCCTGAAGGATGCCCTCAAGGGTGTCCCTGAGTGTTTCCGTGGTCATAACGATATCGGCCTTTCCGCCTACCCCGTCACGAACCTTGGACCCACGCTTACCAGCCCTGATAAGGGCAAGGTCCATCGTTGATGCTGTAGCGCTCATCTTGCCCTCCCATGGGTAGGTTCCGTCGTCAGCTACAAGATCGGCCTCTGCGATATCGCCGTACTTCGTGGTGGTGGTTTCGTTCATGAGCGCCCTGAGTCCGGTAAGTCTCTTGGAATCACCACCGGGCAGGTCATAGATAGATCCGGCAAGAAGAGCGGTAATGGACTTCTGTGCTGAACCAATACGCTGGACAGCCAACTTAATGTCAGCCTCCTTCCCTGCATTCTTCAGTGTGTCGATGCGGTAGATCGTAGCGTTTGAATATGCGTGTTTCCAGGGGAATTTCGCCACATTTACGTTGACGCGGTCGTCACTGGTAAGGCTTTCACCCTTTTCATAAACAGTCGTGTTATCGCGGGGCCATTTAAGCCCTGCTTCTGCATGTTTCCATGCAGCTCAGACTATATCATCACCCTATCAATGATAGAGAGCGGGGCGCTCGTGTCGGGCTTATTGGTCTGTGTGTCCTCACCCGTTAGTCGTTGAACCTTCCAGTCTACTATTGAAACCACATTCGACTGGCTTGGCTGCTGATTGCCGTCGCCCGAAGCGTTACGGTTTTCCAGCAATTCACCCCGTTTTTCAGCGTGTATTTTTCTATGGCAGTCATAACAAAGTGTAATCCCGTCTTCGAGATAGTGCTCATCAGCTATAAGCTGCGCCAATATCTCCTTGTCTTCCGCATTGCTGGTGGAAAGATAGGGGTACATCTTTATTATGAAATCCCTGATTACTGTATATGGCCTAATATGGTGGACATGAAGCCTTCTATTGCTTCCGCACAGGTGACACTCATAACCATCTCTCTTGATGACAGCCTTCCGCCACTCCTGTTGTCTGTGCCTTGCGACCTTGTACAAGGAAGATACCCCACCATGCCAGTGGGGGCTGTTCTCTCCCCTGAGGCTAGCTGGTCTACAGGAGGCGCATCTTTTTGCGTTGAGATACTTGTTCCCAAGTTTCTTTCCGCAATCAATGCAGTACCGATCGGGGGGATAATAATTCTTCTTGGAAAGTCCGTATTTTATCGCCCTTGACTGTACGGCTGTGGTTGTCCTGCCAAGATGTCTGGCTATTTCTCTCATCGTCTTCTTGCCGTGATTGGCATTGAAGTATTCGATTTCCTCGTCCGTCCACCATCTGGAATCCCTAAGACCAAGACGCTGCATCTTGTGGTAGACCGATGATTCCGGCCTATCAAGAGCCTTGGCACACCGAACAACACCATCCGACTGGATGTGCTGTGCCAAGTATCTTTCTTCGTCTTTAGTCCAGGTTTTTCTTGCCATTGTAATCTACCACGCTGGGGCTATTATGCTAACCCAGCCTCCTGTCCGTCGTACTCAAGCGGTATCCTGATGTAGTCGCCACCGCTCGGACGGTCGAAGAGGCCCTTCTTCTGCTTCATCAAATACTCAAGCAGAAATGATGTTTTGAAATAAATGTCTGTTGCCTTGCCTTTGTCTGCCTTGAAATAGTTCCTAGTGACCGACTCAAGCTCTGCGTAGGTAAGTGCCATGGTGTTTCTCCTTTATACTGAGGTTTCTTTAATCATCTGTCTGTGGAGAAACTTAGTGAGATCGCCCCCGGTGTCGGTATCCTCATCATTCACAGTGGGTGAAGTGGTATCCCCGGTAATAACCGTGACACTCTCTTTCGCCCTGTACTGCTTCTGTAACTTTTCGACAGCCTCTTTCACCGCAACATCAATCGCGGCCTTTTTTTCGGCCTCAAATGATTCTTTCAACCTGGCAGTCTCTTCAGCATGCGAAGTAGCAGTCTGATCTTCCTTGATCGCCAGGTATGCACTGATAATGTTGTGTCCTGGATGCTCGTCTGCGTACCTCGATAACGCTCCTGATTCATATATCTCATCGAAATCAGGGTGTTTCTCGACAAAGTCATCAAGTACCTGGTCTGCCCTTTGCCTCCGCATCTGCGTTTCCGTCTGTTCGCGGATACTGCGTGCCGCTTCTGCGGTTGACTGTGCGAGAAGGTTCTTTGCCCATCCAACGGGGTCATCGTCCTGCCAGTCCTGAATTTCATCTGGTGTCAGTTTGGTAATGTCCTTGTATCCAAGGTCTTCCTCTGACGGGGCAGGTTTGTTCTGCGTGACCTGACTAAGTTGCGTTTTCAATTCCTTGATGGTCTTATTCATCTCCTGAAAACGGGGATGTTTATGAAACGGCTCTAACTTATCTTCGTCTTTGGGTTTCTCTTCCGGCTGCTCTTCTTTTTCCTGGGGTTCCTCTTGTTTCTCCTGTTCCTCTGTTTTCTTTGCCTCTGCTTCTTCCGGTAATGTGTCCTCTTTCTCAGCAACTTCCTGATTCTGCTCCTCAGTGGGGAGGTCTTCGGACGGCTCGGTATCCATCGTCTCGAAAAGTTCGCCGGTAGAGGGATCTGAAGATGACGAATCTCCAGCTTCGGGTGAGCCCCCGGAATCTGTTAGCGTCTCAAAATTTTCATCGCTCATTTTTTCTCCAATAAAAAAACCCGATACTCAATTCAGAGTACCGGGCCTTGGTAGTGTCAGCGTAATGCTGGCTATTAGGAATCCGTTTATGCCTTTAGTCGGTTATTTTGTGTTCTATTATCTCTCTTTTATCTCTCACACCTCCTTGATGAATTATGAGTTTCAGGGTTATCTCCCCCGAATAGTCCAGGGGCAGATCCCTTATACTGCTTTTATCGACAATTAACTTAACTGCGTTCAGTAATTTAATGTTTATCTTCCCATCCATTATGAAATCAGTCCTTGATAAACCTTCATCCATAATCTATCGGCAGTAGGTTTCATCCCATGCTTCTCCTCTACCCATTGCCTCGTTTCCTGCGCCAACCGGCCTATATCAGCATCATCCATTGAGATCAACCGTTTGAGCGTATCCATAAGTTGAGGTCTGTCATTGGCTATCTGAAGGGCGCAATCGCCGTATTCCCTGCGGTAAAGTTCCGATGAATGGCAGTTGGTGACGACTACCTTGCCGAGTGCCGCCGCTTCAAGTGCTGTGTTGCCCCATTCTCCGAATCTCTGACCGTGGTATACTTCCTTGACCGTCTCAATGATGATATCATACTGTCTCATCCGATCTATATGCTGGCTCCACGGGAGATTTGTCTTATCAACCGTGTACTCGAAACGGTCTTTGTATCCCGGCAATCTGCTCAGTGAACAGCACACCTTCTCGATATCCTCCGTTCCTTTTGCGCTACCCGTGCTTGGAAAGTGGCCTATCCTCAGCCTTCCCTTGCGTGAGAAATCGGGCTGAATAAGGTCGGTATCAACGGGATAATACACCAGAACAGGATTGTTTGGATTGTGAACCATATACATAGGAAACTGCATAATTGTTACACTGGCAAACTGGTTAAACACCTTATCGCAGTCATCAGGAGCCTTGCGGTAGGTTGAACCTCCGTGCTGAACCACTACTTTTTTTTGAGTAAGGTCGATACCCATATCAACAAAAGTCGATGCGTGGAAGTGTATTACTCTAGCAGATTCAGCTAATGGCCTGAGTTCCGGTGCCATAATAGTGATAGGGTGCCGATAGTAGACCGTGCCGCCAAGTTGAGGTATTACTCCTATCTGGTCGGAATAATCGTAGTCATGCTTGATGCCCTTAAGCGCAATGACATTAAGCCCCACCATCTGCATACACTTTACGAATCGGTATCCGGTGTTCGCCCAATCCCACTTACAGACATGGAGCACGTCGAGGGGCCTGTTCATATTCTCCCCTCTTCCTTTAGTTTCTCATAGTACGATGCAAGGTTATAATGCCCCCACCAATCGCTGTAGTTCAGCGTTGTAGAAGGGCTGACCATAATACCCAAGTCCTTGTAGTATTGTGACCCCCGGTATGCGTCCACGGCCCTCTGAAGAAGTTTTCTCGATATATTCTGGCATCCTTTCTCAACAAGTTCATGGACCGTAACCCTCTTAATCGGGGTCAGTGCCGGCGCAACGTAGTCAAGAATAGCGTCTGCTATGCTCCTCTGGTTAATATGCTCCTGTCCATACTTCCGAACATACTGCATGAACGGCAGATAATAGAAGGCATGAATGTTCTCGCCCCTTAGTGGATACCCCATCAGCGCATATCGGTACATATTTTGGATGAACGTGCTGATCTCTTCACCGTTATGGAAAGACCGTGCTATCTCGGAACCGCCATGCCCGGTAAGCACCTGTACATCCATAGGCGCTATGCCTTTATCCTGTAACCACTTGATGCAGTCATAGTTGGTATTGATCGGATATCCGATGGTCCCGGCATTCAATCGCTCCCATGCGTCTGAGAAGTTGAAACTGTATTCGTGTACATCTCCAGGCTCCGCGCCTTCGTTGTAGACGTATCTCCTGTCCCTGCCCCATCCTTCGGCGTCCATGATCTTGTGAAACTGCTCGGTCTCCCAGTTCAATTCAAAGAACAGTATATCTCCAAGCCATTCAGGTCCGTGTTCCTCTGTCAGTTCCTTGATCGCCCATGACACCATGCGGGAATCGTGCCCTGATGAATGGAGCACAACATGGTATTTCTTTGAATCCCACGCATTGTAAATCCCCTCTTTGAATAGATCAAACGCACCAAGCGCAAACGCATCAGGCCACACTACTTCACGCTTTATCCTGCCGGACGCTTCGATAAGTTCAGGGGAAAGTGCTTCAAGGCATGGAACCAGTTCAATCCCGGCAAACGGGGTCTTGTTCCCCTTCTGAAATCCTTTGTGAATATCCCCATAATCCCTGTTCAATACAACCTTGTCCGGCATGATCTCATAAACAAGTTTGGATCTCCCTTTTTCGCTCTGATAGAGTCGTGATCTCTCAAAATACAAATTCTTCATGCCGCCTTCCTTTCCCATTTACGGCAATACCATCGAATTGTTTCCTGAAGTCCTTCGATAAAATCTTTTCTGAATATAAACCCATCAGTCTTTATCATGTCGTTGGTTGCGGAAAAGGTCCGTATATCCCCCTTTTTCTCAGGTAACATATTGAAATATACGCTCCCGCCCATCTCCTGATACAGTATCTCCATAAGATATTTGATTGAACAGGTCACATCAGAGAGTACATTGTATGTTCTTCTATCTGTTACCGGGTTATCTGCTGCCCATAAATTAGCATGCACCACATCAGAAACATGCGTAAAATGGCGCACCTGCTGACCATCTCCGAATATGGGAACAGGCTCACCCTGGTAGATATGCCTGATAAAGATAGGGATAACCCCGCCCTTATCGGAATCATCCTGCCGTGGACCATAAACATGATGATACCGAAGAACGGTATAGTTAAAATCAGGGTGATACTCCCTGAATGTCTTCACATAGTTCTCACCCGCAAGTTTACTTGCCCCATAGTAACTCTTTACATCCGAAGCGCTCCCGGTAGATGCGTGAATCAACTTTTTCACACCTGCCTCATGTGCCGCAGTGCAGACATTGAGTGTACCAAGGGCATTGACAAGCAGATCCTTCTTTGGGTCATCATAGCAGACAGTGCATTTGCTCGCTGCGTTATGAAATACTACATCAACACCAGCAAACCAGTGGCGGATTGCGCTCAAATCGCTTACATCGGCATTGGCAAAAGTACATAGAGAAGAATCCCACCATGGACGGGTATTCTCCATCTTCCCGGCCACCAGGTTATCAAGACAGATAATGTGCGCACCTTGACCAGCAAGAGCTTCGCAGATATGGGAACCAATGAATCCCGCCGCACCGGTTACGAGGGCGGTCTTCATCCCATCACCCCCCGGTAAATTCTCTCCACCTTGTCGATCTCTCTTTCCATGATAAACTGCTCCCTCTTCTCCTTGACCTTCTCCCGCCATTCTTCATGAGAATCATAAACCCCCGGGATATCGCTGATACTGTCCACGCTTACCCCTAGGCCGTTGTCAATGACGTATTTCTGCGCTTCAGGTGAATTGCAGGCTATTACCGGTATGCCCGCAGCCACATACTCAAAGAGCTTGTTGGGCATGGAGCCTTCCATGGTCCTGCACCTATCAGCACACCCCACAAAACCCCAATCCCACCGCGATAATTCCCTTATCATCTGAACATACGGCATGGGCGGGAAACACATTGCCCCAATCGTCCTGTACTGGCTCATGAAAATATCACTCACACCGTAAAGGGCAATCGGGATATTAGCATAATACATCTCTTCCACCAGTGCACGATGGTCCCGGTACAGGGGGTATCTGGTATAGTTGTATCCCTCTACCGGTGCCGCAATACCTCCCTCATAAGCTATACCGCGCACCCTCGGCAGTGGTCCGATGCTCATCATATCTTGGTTGCACATACTGTAGACCACCGCCTTGGGCTTGCGGGTCGGAAGGGAATGGTATCTTATTGCGCCTTCATAGTAGGATTGTGATGGGAATATGTATGCATCGGCAATCTTCATCGCCTCTATTTCATCGGGATTGGCCTCTTCGCCGTCCCTCTGAGAATCCAGGTCGTGACAGTCATACACTACCGGAGTGTCCGGTTTCGCCGCTTTAGCCGCTGATACCAGCCAATCAGGTTCGTTGTGAACATGAATTACATCAAAGTCAGGCATCCCCATCAACTTGTTAATCAGTGTTTCCCTGGTGGTATAAAAGGAGCATTCCTTCATTGGGATCAGAAACGCTTCATCGGTGACGGAGTTCTGCATAAAATGAACATCATGATTCTTCATCAGGGCAAATCCCTGTTTCATTACCCTGATACACCCATGGTGGGATAATATTAAGATCCTCAAGCGTCCTCCTTTCGATCCATAACGATGTAAGATTCATCATCAGTGGCAAGCATAAGGTTTTCAGATAATTCCGTTGTAATTGCACTGTACTTCGCCAGGATAACCCTGATATCAGCCGGCACATCATGCCTGCTGATGAGGTTTCTGAACACTGCCTCGTTGAAATCTCCGACTGCATTATTTATCTCATCCACCCTTTCGACCGACTGCAACCATCTCACAATAGAATCAGCGTCCATGTTAACCAGGCTTTTAGTAAACAGTGCGTTCAGTATATCCATCACCCCACCGTTATGCTCTGTTCCTTCTGAAAATTATCCAGGACTTCCTTCGTTACCCTGTTCTCTGCCTCTGAAATATCTTCCTGCCTTCGGATTCTGTTAATCTTTGACTCTCCCGGTTCCATGTGTCGCAAACCAGTGGCGGATTTCCATTTATTGTAATTCTCCCTCGTCGGGTCTTTGATAAACTGCGCCGTTTCCGGCCTTCCGTCTCCTGCGTCTGCAACATCCCGGCATGATGCTATCCACTTCGGGCACTCACTGGAACAGTCAACCGCCGATACCGTGATAAGTCTCTGTGCAACAGCATCACAGTTCGGGCATCTTGTCTTACTGTTGCGCTCCGCTATCGCCCAGAATGCCGTGAACCGCTCGTTGCAGTCGGGGCACCTGTAATCATATTGAGGGGCCATTACTCTATCTCCTTATTGTTTGATCTCATTCCTTTTTCCTGGTACTGCCCGGCGCTCTTAACGTCTATCTCTCTATCCTTGGACTCCGCAGCCTTGCGCTCCATTTCCATGTCATGAACGATCTCGGCTCTCTTGATCTTCAGGCTTTCCTTGTCAAGCATAATACCCGTAGCCTTCACTTCCTGCTCGATGCGCTCGGTTGTGATTTTCTCAAATGCAAGTTGGGTCTCAGCCTCAATCTTTGCTATCTCTGCCTGAACCTTCGCCGCCTCAATTCCTGTCTTCTGTGCATTAGCCTGTTTCTCAGCTATCTCGGCCTGTGCCTTGCCTATTTCTGCCTGTTGTGCCGCCATAGTCATCTGCTGTGCCGGGTCCGGTCCCTGCTCGCCCTGCATGGCCTGCTGTATGATCTGCTCAAAGGATGGTAATTCACCAGCCTTCGCCGCCTTCTCAAAATCTTTGGGGTCCATTGAACCGAGTTGAGCCAAAAACTGTATAACAGGAGGTGGTGTTCCGAGAGCTTCAAGCCTTCCCATAAACTCACCGAAAGGACCGGACTGCATACGCTTAACAATCTCGGGCCAGTCCTCATAATCCAGTGCCTTCAGCAATGCAATCTGATCTATCCACCCGCCTTTTGCCAGCTCAATGGCCTCCTCCCTCTGCTGTACTCTGGAGATCGGCATGGTTGAACCTGATACAACCGTCAACTTTGCAGGTACGATAATGGAATTACCGTTAATTACAGCGGCTTCATCCTTGCCGTCCACTTCATATGATATCATCCGATCCTCGGCATACCAGTTCATCATGCAACTCAAGAACATCCTGCCTCGGTCACGAATCATCCGGTCATAGTTGCGGATCTTCGCCCTTCTCATCGTCTTGGCTCTCTCAAGCAGTACGGAGATGGCCTTGTATGCAATTACATCCCTACCAGGGGCTTTCGCCTGGTCAAGATCGAACGTCCCTGCTACCTGATAGAACAATTCCTTGTAAATGTTCATGAAATTCACAAGATCCGTAGGGAACTGCGGGGGATCTACCCACTTCAGACCCTGACCAGTGAAGGAGGTTGTCGGATTGAGGATCTTCGGGTAGTTGGTTATATGACTGTTCGACACCCCTGAATCTTTCGGGTTGATGAACATGAGTCTGGCCGCCTTATCCTTGAACAGTGTCACCTGTGATATTGTCTTGTGGATCTCCTGCTGCAATGAATCCAACTGCTCGATATCGCTCAGTCCGTGATTACCACCCGTATCCTTAATTGATGGGGTCCATGAATAGGGGAATTTATCGAACAGATAGGTTTTCCTTGCCTCCTCTAATGGAAGCGTTGGATTGATAGACGGATTGGGCTTGTCTTCCAGGACGATCTTACCGGCATTGCAGGTGAATATCCTGCGGATCTCTCCGGGATACTTCGGCTTGGTCGTGCGCGTTATGCCTATCTGCTGTCCTGTATCGTCATATAAGGGCTCATCAGCACTGACCTTTGTTCTGTCTTTCACCCAGCATTCAACAATAAGAAGCTCTTCGGTCTCGCCCTTGCCTGATCCCGAATCACCTAACAGTGTCTTGATTGCACCGCCTATTGTGGCAAGGGTTGTCTTCTCTTCGCTGCTTCCTGCCATGATCTCCCGGCGCTCATCTCCTAGATCCTTAAGATGCTCACTGTCCGATCTCAGATCCTTGGCAAATTTAGGCCACCGCCTCTTGGCCTCCCTAAGTGTCATAGAATGAAATTCAAGGATTGCCTCTGCCTTGCGAAATGGTGCTTTTACGGGTATCCATCCGAGGTGATACGGGTCAATCGTGGAGGTCTCTATCTCCCCCATGCCGTATTCAAGCGTAGGATTGAACATAACCTTTTCAAAGACTTCCCCGTAGGTTTCACCTGTCCGCATAGACATCTCAAGAACTTCCTGCTGTTCCTGGTCCTGCCACCAGTATTCAGGCGTCTTCTGTAGGGTTTCAAACATCGCCGCCTTCTCTTCCGGTATCATCCCTAACGGAGCGACGTTGAACGTTGGATTGTTGTCCGTACCTTCGTTTACCGTGCGCTCCCGATGCGTATAGATGAGATTCGCCGTATTGAGCGGTACTTTATCGCTCTTCTGCTTCCATGGCCTATTCCTTCCCAGCTCATAACTGCGCTTCCACATCTGGGGTCTGCCTGTGGTTTCCCTGTCTTCCATCACTTCGGTGACAAGTTTGAATATTTCCATCCCTACCTTGTCGTTTCCCTCGGGTGACAGCAATTCCTTTGTAGTCTTCTCAGCCATTGGTCTCATCCTTATGTTTGTGTCTCATATGACTTTTCAGCCCGATCTCTGAACCGCATACCTTACCGCAGTAAGGACAACGAAACGGCACAGAATCTTCTACTTCCATATATCCATCGCTCGTCAGCAGCCTGTGAGGATCGTTGAACACCCGCCGCTTACACATCGGGCATACAAGATCATCCTGTTCTATGGACGGCAACCATGTAGGATTACACTCACGATCCATATAGAGAGGCTTGAACATCGCCCCGGTGAGCGGAACCGACACCTCTATAGGATCGAACTGTGCAATGGGCGTACGGCATATCTCACATAACAATGTTTTCATATTTGTTTTTCCTCCAGATACTTGGTCAATAGTTTGATGATTTCCATCTTGATGTCGTGTCTTCTCCAGAATGATTTCAGGCCGATATGGTGGGCCAGTTGATGACAATAGGCGCATAGAGGTACACAATGACTGTCGGGCGCTTTGATTCCCTTTCCCGCACTGCCTAATGGTTCATGGTGCGCTACCGTCTCAGGAGCGCCGCACATTAGGCATGGCCGCGAGCGGATAAATTCTAGGTACGATTTGGAGCGATACATCATTCAACCGTCCCTATCCGCTTACCTTTGGTGTCAGGTTCCTGCTGTGCTTCAAAATAGGGATCACCGTCCATGGTGTCAGACGTTACAATGTGATCTATTGCGGGCATCTCGATAACTGGCTTGTCCTGCTGCTTCCTACTCAGGGCATAGCCGACGAATAACCCGATAAGCAGAGACAGAATAATAGTGGTTACGGGGTTTGAGATAATTAGAGCGTCCATCATAGAATTTGTATCTCCTTCTGTGTCAGTCCTAGCCTTGGTATATCTCCCGGTCTCCATGCCTTGCCATTTGCTTTCTTCCTGGCCTCTAAAAGATACTGTTCCGCCACGGTGTCGCCCCTTGCCGCCTCGGTGAAGCCGAGTTGAAAATACTCCGAGCAGAATATATTCCTGGCATCAGCGTTCACCCGGCATATGAGCTGCTTGAACAGGCTGGTATAATCGTATGGCCTGCCCACATGAGTTAATGCCCATGTCCCTATTCCCTTCCTGATCGGTCCGAGGTCGGCCTTTAAGGGCAGCACCCAGGCATGACCCTTCTGCTTTTCAAGCCGTGCGCTCAGGGGATTGAGAACCGTGCCGTGCTCCAGGGCCTCCAGGATGTAAACCCTCTCCCTGTCGTACTCCTTGAATCTGATCGCTATGGCCGTGTGGTTATATGGTGATCCCGTGCGCCACTGGATAGGCAGGCCGATGAGGGTATTGCTCTGGAATTGAATCGGGTCGCCCGTCTGAATGGCATCCCGCTTTGACAGATAGAGATCCAGGCTGTTGCTCATGCCATTGTCTCCACAACTTCGCCCCGGTCCAGAAAACTGTCCTCATCCGCCCATAGGTCTACACCCAGGTCTTCCAATGCCTGCCTCGATGCAAGCCTGGCCTCTGTCTCGAAACCGTCCCCCTCGTCCTTGTCCCGCATCAGCTCGTCAATTCTGCGTTCCCACTGTGATTTTCGGGGCTTGAGTTCTTCGAGGGAGATGGGGCGTGCTTGGACAACGTGACATGCTGAATCGTAAATGTGATCCTCACCCTTGGTATCCACGTCCTCAATATCCAGTTCACTCATTACCATGTTTGGAATTGTCCTGATGAACTGCTCACAGGTGTTATAAACAACGAGCATCGGCATGGTTCTAGGGTTGCCCTTCTCGTCTACCTCATACCTCAATCGCTCCCGAAACTGCCTTATCTTGGTTTTCCTTGTGGGGTCGCCGGGAATCAGGTGCAGATCATATTTCTTATTCGCGAATACCTCAGCCGTAGACGGTCCCTGGCCTCCGGTGAGATAGCTTGGCTTTTTGCTGAAGCAGTCGGGCCCGGCCAGTCGGTTTATTTGCCTACCTTTGATTCCAAGGGCCTCCTCCCGCGCAATGATGCCCTCTGCAATCCTGCTGTCGGTGAGCCTTAACCCCTCATTGGCATTACCATTCCACCCGTACCACTCGGAGAAGCCATAAATCCTGTTATCCGCATCCACCCACCACCACATGATGCTGAACGGTGCGCCATAACCCCAATCAAACGTCATGTAGAGAGGGGCATGCTCTGGAACGGGTACAGGCTCAATGGTGTGGGCAACCTTTGAAAACTCGGGGAATGCCTGCCCCACAAATATATCCCAATCCCCATACCTGAACGCCTTGCGAAGATTTTCCGGCAGGGTGTTAAGCATTGCCCAATAAGACGGGTCCAGGTGAGGGTTATCATCCGCGAGAGAGGGAACGTAGGCGAACTGAGATCGGTAATCGTTGGGTTCTATCCATTCGATAGGGAACAGCCTATCCATCCATAACTGCTTCACCCACCCATGCCCAATGCTCCCAGGATTCGTGCCAGCCACAAACTGACACTCTACATCTGGTAATCCAGGCCATCTGAGCCTAGTGCGGAGAAAGGTGAATATGTCGTATTCGTTCTTGGTAAGCTCATCGACGAGGATAAAGGCGAACTCGGCTGACGCGTATTTACTTGGATCATCAAGGTTTCTGAAGCAGAGAATGCCGCCACCCCATTTCTCGTGCAGAATGAAACAGCGACCATACTCCTTATGGTCCTGATGCATGGTCCCGATCCATGAAGGGATCTCTCTTGATATCTTCTGTAGCTGCCTGTCCTTGAGTGATGGGTAGTCTTCGCAGGCCAGCATCCCGGTAACATTCCGCAGTCCAAACAGTTTAAAGATGACTATGAGCCGCCGTATGGCATACCAGCGGAGAAAGTAACTCTTCCCACCGCCAAGGGCTCCGCCGTAGAGCAGAAACTTTATCAACCCGGAATCAAGGTGCCTCACTGCCTCCATCTGACGAGGCGAGAATTTGGCAATATCCTTGTCAAAATCAGGTGTCGTTTCGGCTGATTGTAATATTGATGGCTGCTGGTTCATCTTTACCTGTCGAGATGACGTGCTTCTGGTCTATCAGCCCCTCGAACCGCTCATAGACAAGTTTTGCCGCCCTGGTATCGCCCTGCTTCGCCTTTGCGATCATCCTCTTATCCACTTCTGAAAGCATGGGCTTGTACCTCTGCCGCCTGCGTTCAAGGGCCTGAGACTCAATCTCTGTGATTTCCTCGCCAGTAAAATGCCGGTACATGGCATCTTGACCGATGCCTAGAACCTGTTTTGCCAGCTCAGTGCGATTCAGCCACTTATTCTCAGGATTCTCCAGGTATTCTAATAGCTTGAGGGTATGTTTCTCTTTTGCAGTCATGGCTATGCGCCGATATCCTACTGAGCCTTTCTTGGTTCAAACTCAATGACAGCCTGATCTTTCGCCAGGAGCGTGAGGTAGGCGATGCTCATGTCGTCTGTGTTGAACACGTCGAGGTAGATCCTGAGAGCGCCGTCCGTCATGGTCTGCGCCTTGACAACCTGGGCTTTTATCTTGGGTTCGCTCATTTCAGCCACTTGAACGAGAAGAAATACGCGATGGACGCCAGTATGCCTCGCTTCGTCTCCTGCGCCGCTTGCCTGACTGCTTCTTCCGCGATAGATATGAGATCTGTCCTGGTTGCCTGCGCGAACTCTCGAATCACTTGCTCGGTTGCCTTGTCCCCAAAAACATGCGCCAGGTATTCCATGCGATCCTCTCTGCTCATGCGTGTAGCCGCAATGTATGCCGCTTTCTCCTCGGGAGTTGCCAGCGATTGATAAAATAGTCGTACTGCATTCATATCCACTCTCCTGTTTCCATCATTTGTGCTAGCTCTTCGGCTCGGGGGCCTACTTGGTAATACCAGTCCGAATCTCTCATCTCGTCCGCCGCCTTTAGGTACATTGCGTTATTTAGAGCTGCCCTCATACGCTGGAATTTTGTATATCCCTGCACACCCAGATTAAATATCATTGAGATTACAACGGCCCTCCTTGCGTAGTTGAGTGCGTACCAGATAGGCGTGATCTGTTCTGCTGCTATGCCTGCGTGTAGGATGTCTTGGTCCAGTATCCACTCAGCCATATCCTGTGTGATTTTTCCCGTAGCGGCCAGGTAATGATCTATGTATCTGTCGATGCGATGCAGGGGATTTGCATCGAGATTATGCCCATAACCGATTGTGCGACTGCCTGCGGGACACCTGTATGTTATGAGTGACAGGCCCTCATGGCGTTTGATGAGATCGGATAGTTTACCGGACAGCATATTAAATGTATCGTAGCGATCAAGGAAAACGTCTACCATTATGGTATCCTCATCTGTTTGAGACGTAATTTGATGCGATCAATGGCCCTGATTTTAACCACGCTCACCCATGCCGGGGAGCACAGGAGGGCTTTAGCTGTAGCTCTTTGTGTTAATCCGTCGAAAAATACTGATTTGATCACCTCTGCCTCAAATTTAGGGAGGGTTTCCACGATCTGGAAAATCTCATCTATGAGTATGTCGGTGTCTGGGTCGTCTGATCGCGGGTCCGGTTCATCATTTGTCAGCTCGGAGAAAAACACCTCACCACCTCTTCGACAGTTTACGGCGCTCCATTGATTTCTGATGCCGTCCAACATTGCCCCAATGATCCGGTGTTCCGCATATGTGGTGAACTGAATACCCCTTGTCGGGTCAAATTTATTGTTTGCCTGTTGCAACCCCTCCATACCATAGGAGATGAGATCGTTTATTTCCATGCCGACGGGGAGACTGAGAGAGGACGCTATTTTATGTAACCAGGGGAGGGGATTGCTCATAACATATTGTTTCCTTAGCACAATAGATGCAATATCCAGCCAAGTTTGTTTCATTACAATATTGTTATATTATAATATT
>ERZ795048.1413-NODE-1413-length-21634-cov-12.299829_pt1 | contig 21634 bp, 15 predicted proteins | sample MGYA00375132_ERZ795048 | MGnify/ENA primary metagenome ERZ795048 (study PRJEB30177, sample SAMN05720225) | activated sludge metagenome | isolation source: Anaerobic digester | place: Hong Kong | collected 2014-12-17 ... | reverse complement strand
ACCAGCATGAACGCGAGGGTGAGCACCATGATGCAGGCGCCCGGAAGCAGCGCCAGGTGCGGGAGGCCGGTGGCGATGTAGGGGTAGTAGGCCCGGATCATCCCACCCCAGCTCACCATCGGGAGTTGCGCCCCGATACCCAGGAAGCTGAGGCCCGCCTCCATCAGGATGGCCGTGGCGAAGTTGGCCGCGCTGATCACGATCACCGGCCCCATCACGTTGGGCAGGATGTGGCGGAAAATGATGCGGCCAGGAGTGTATCCCAGTGCCTTGGCCGCCTCCACGAACTCCATCTCGCGCACCCGCACCACCTCGCCCCGCACCACGCGCGCCACCTCCACCCACATGGTGAGACCGACGGCGATGAACACCTGCACGAAGCCCTTGCCCAAGGCCAGAGTGATGGCGATGACCAGCAGCAGCGTGGGAATGCTCCACACCACGTTCACCAGCCACATGATCAGATCGTCCACGGGCCAGCGCCTCACCCTTCCGAACAGGCGGAAGGTGGGGGCCTCCGCCCTGAAGTAGCCGGCCAGAGCACCGAGCGGGATGCCGATCAGCAACGAGATGAGCACGGCGATCAGGCCCACGCTCAGGGAGATCACGGTGCCCGCCATCAAGCGGCTGAGCACATCGCGTCCGAAGCTGTCGGTGCCCAGCAGGAACCGCTCCTCCACCAGGCTGGCCTGCACCCGGGCCTCACCTGACAGGGGCGCGGTCATCAAGCTTCCCGGCGGGAAGGCGGAGAGTTCGGTCAGCGGGATGCGGTACTCCTCGCCGGGGACCAGGTCGTTGTGCCCATTGAACTCCTCGACGAGCACTGTGTCCCCCTTCAGGGTCCACGCATGCAGGGGGAGCAGCGAGAAGGGCTCCTCGCTGCCGCCGAACAACATCCTGCCGAAGAAACCGGATGTGGAGCGGTCCGCCCGGGGCACCTTCAGCATGGGCACCTTGAAGCCCGGAGGCTGGTCGCGGATGCCCAGCACCTGCCGGTTGGCCCAGGGCGTGGGGTCGGGCCGGATGTTGGCCCCGAACAGGGCGATGCCCACCGCGAGCCCGATCACCACCATGCCCGCCACGGCCAGCGGGTCGCGCCGCAGGCGTTGCCAGGCGATGCGGCCCAGGCTCGTTCCCCGATCGTCCGAAGTGCTCACACGCGACGTCCTTTCCAGGTGGTGCGGACGAAGATCGACACGATCGCGATCAACGGGGCGTACACCGTGAACGCCAGGAGCGCGAGCAGGGATGCGAGGGGCCGATGTGGGACATGCCAGGTACGCTTCACGGCCCCCACCAGACGCAGCACCGGGACCACCCACAACAGCCAGGCTGCCACGAGCAGGGCCCCGGACCTCAGCAGCCCCATCCCCACGTGAGCGGATCCCAGAAAACGCGCCGTGACCAGCAGGAGGATCCAGGGCAGCAGCAGCACGGCCAGCCCACCGACCAGGCCAAGGACGCTTCGGGAGCCGCGCATCTTCCCCGCCCAGCGAAGGCGCTGCCGCCACCAGCCGGACCATTCGTACTCGGGCTCCACCTCCACGGCGGCCTTCTGATCGGGGAGCACTCCCGCACGGCCCCCATGGCGAACGATCCGCTCCAGCAGGAACACGTCATCGCCGCTGGCCCAGCGGTCGCCGGCATAGCCTCCCATCCGCTCGAACACCTCCTTGCGGAAGGCCATGTTGGCCCCGTTCAGCAGCACCGGTCGCCCGCCGATCCCGGATCCCAGGGTGGCTCCCTGCAGGGCCGCGGTCTCCTCCGCTTGCAAGGTGCCCGGAATACCGCTCCGATGGGTCATGCGCACCGGACCTCCGACCAGGACGTCCTCGGTTGCCCCGAGATGTCGAGCGAACACGTCCAACCTTTCCCGTCCGCATCGCACGTCCGCATCCGTGACCAGCACCCAGGCATGGTGCGCCCGGCCGACCCCCGTGGTGATCGCAGCCTTCTTTCCCTGCCCTTCCGCCGGCACCACCTGCAGGCCGGGCCATCGGGTCGCCATCGAACGGACACGCGCCGCGGTGCCATCGGTGCTGGCATCGTCCACCACGATCACCTCATAGCGTTCCTTCGACAGGGTCTGCTCGTGCAGGTCCTGGAGCAGGAAGGTGATGGTCCGTTCGGCGTTCCTGGCAGGCACCACCACACTGATGGATGGACCGGGCGAAGTCGGCTCCGGCCTGGTCACTTCCTTGCGTAGCAGGCGATCCCGCCAGACCCCCAGCACGGAGGCGTGGACCAGCGTGGCCAGGAACACGAGCAGCACCAGGATCAGGAACGTGCTCATGCGCGGCGTGTGCGTATGCGGACCACCAACAGCACCACACTGCCGGCCACGGCGGGCAGTACAAGGTTCACCAGCCACACCGTGAACGCGGCCAGCAGGATACCCGAGGCCACGCCTCCCAAAGCGCCAAGCACGGCCAGCGAGACCGAACCCCGAACACCCAGTTCGGTGAGCATCACGGTGGGCACGAGCGTGGTGACCAGGTAGATCAGCGGTACGGCCAGCAGGGCGTCCCCGAGCCGCAGACCGGCATCGAACGCCAGCAACATCAGGACGAACTGCACCGTGAACACCACGTAGCGCAACAGGCTGAGGAGCAGCACCACGACCAGCTCATGACGCGCGTAGCGGGACAGGATGCCGCTCGCTTCACCCAGCTTGCGCAGGAAAGGCACCAACAACAGCAGTTGTCGGAACAGGCCCGGGGAAAGGAACAGCACCAGTGCCGCACCCGCCACGATCGCGGTCAGCACCACCAGGGTCACGGACAAGCCTCCTCCAGGCCATGGCAAGGGGCGCTCGAGGAGGAGCAGGACCACCAGCGAAAGCCCGCCGGCCAGGAGGGTGATCACGAACTGGGCGATGCTTCCCAGGGCCGTGGCGAAGCTGGCGGCGATGCGCGCGTCGGGCGAAAGGAACAACACGCGGCCCAGGAACTCCCCGGTGCGGTTCGGGGTGACCAACCCCACGCTGGTTCCGGCCAGGGTGGCCAGGAAGGCCCGGAGACCGCCGATCTCCTCGACCGGGGCCACCAGCCACCGCCACTTCGCGCTCTCCAGTCCCCAGTTCAGCACCATCAGCAGCACCAGGGCCACCCACACGCCAGCGTGCACATCGGAGGCGGCCCGATCGCGGAGCGCTTCCAGGTCGGCGATACCTTTGGGCGAGGTCAATTGCGCGTACAGGAACGCGCAGGCCAGGACGAAGATGCCCCAGCGGATCGGCCACAGGGTCCGGCTGGTCAAGCGCACGGTGAAAGGTAGCGGGATGCAACGGACCACGAACGGCACGGCACCGAAGGAGCGGGTGATCCTGGGGATCGACCCCGGGACCTCGGTCATGGGTTACGGCATCCTGTTGGAGCAGGGCATGCGTTGCACCCTGCTGGAGGCCGGTGCCATCCGCTTCCCCCGTGGCGACGATCACACGTTGAAGTTGCGCGCCATCTTCGCCAGCACCACCGAGCTGATCCGGAAGCACCACCCGGACGAACTGGCCATCGAGGCCCAGTTCTTCGGCAAGAACGTACAGAGCATGTTGAAGCTGGGCCGGGCCCAGGGCGTGGCCATTGCCGCCGCTCTTCAGCGGGAACTGGCCGTGGTGGAATATGCGCCCAAGCGGATCAAGCAGAGCATCACGGGCAACGGGAACGCGACCAAGGAACAGGTGGCGGGCATGCTGCTCAGCATCCTGGGCGTGAAGGAACTCCCCGACAGCACCGATGCCACGGACGCCGTGGCCGTGGCCGTCTGCCACCACTTCGCGGCCTCGGGCCGGGGGATGCCCGCCGGAGGTCGCGGAAAGGGCTGGGCCTCCTTCGTCCGGAATAATCCGGACCGCTTGCGTTAGGCGTTGCGGATCCGTTCCGCGGTCGCCGCCAGCTGCTCGGGGGTGAACGAAGGCCGGGCGCGGCTGAACTCCATGTCGTGGACCCCGTCGATGGGGATCAGGTGCACATGGGCATGAGGCACCTCCAGGCCGATCACCGACACTCCGATGCGTGCGCAGGGCACCACGGCCTCGATCTTCCGGGCCACCTCCCGGGAAAAGGGCAGGATCCCCGCCAGCAGGTCCTCTTCCAGGTCGAAGAGGTAGTCCACCTCGACCTTGGGGATCACCAAGGTGTGTCCCTCCCGCAGCGGGTTGATGTCGAGGAACGCCAGGTAGCGGTCGTCCTCGGCCACCCGGTGGCAGGGGATCTCCCCGTTCACGATCCGTGTGAAGATGCTGGGCATCAGCGGGCGATGGATACGATCTCCAGGCGCATGGTGCTCCCGCTCGGGGTCTCCACCTCGGCCGTCTCGCCCTTCTCCTTGCCCAACAATCCCTTACCGATGGGTGAGCTCACGCTGATCTTGCCCACCTTGATATCGGCCTCGCTCTCGGCCACCAGGATGAACTCCCGATGGGTGTCCGAATCCACCATCCGGACCATGACCTTGGAGTGGATGTAGACCCGGGAATCGTCCAGCTGGTCGGGGTCCACCACGCGTGCGTTGCTCACCAGGGTCTCCAGCTTGGCGATCTTGGCCTCCAGCAGCCCCTGGGCATCCTTGGCGGCATCGTACTCCGCGTTCTCCGACAGGTCGCCCTTGTCGCGCGCATCGGCGATCTGCTGGGCGATCCGTTTACGCTCCACGGTCTTCAGCTGGTTGAGCTCGTCGACCAGTTTCTGGAGACCTTCCTCGGTGTAGTAGGCCGTGTTGGACATGACCGTTGGGTTGTATTCAACAGGAAAGAGGACCGAGAGGCCCTCTTTCCCAAAGTTACGATGATCGCCCTTAGAGACTGATGCTCAGGCCGATGCTGTGCACCCCGGAGAAGGGGTTGGTGGCCCGGTATCCGTAATCGATGGCGAAGGCCGACTGTTTCTCGTTGCCGAAGGGCAGGTCCACGCTGATCCCTCCGGAGGGGCCGGTGAACACGGTGGCGCGCTCATCCTCATTGGTCACACCATCCTCCCACAGATAGCCGCCCCGGATGTGGAACATCTTCTTGAAGGCATACTCCACGCCCACGGCGATCTGGTCGCGGGTGAAGGAGTTGGAGGTGAAATTGGCCGCCAGGGTCATCCGGTGGACCTCCGTGAAGTGGAAGTCATAGCTGGCCCCGATGTTCAACAGGGAGGGCAGTTCGAAGCGCTCGGACCGTTGCTCCAGGGTGAGCTGGTCACTGCCGGTCACCAAGAGCCCTTGCACGGACATCCCGTCCCCTTCGAAGGCCATGGGCGGACCCACGTTCTTCAGGGCGATGCCGAAATGGACATTGTCCTGGGGACCGGTCACGTAGTGGATGCCGGCATCGAAGGCCACCCCTTGGGAGCGGATGTTCGCGATGCTCTCGGAGATCACACGGACCAGCAGGCCACCGTAGATGCTGTTCGAGAACTCCTTCGAATAGGCGATCCCGATGTTGGCCAGGTTGGGGCGGAACGTGCCCTGTCCACCTTCGGGAAGGTCCACCGTGGTGACGGGGAGATCACCGAAGGAAAGCACCGTGGCACTGATACCGATCACACCCGAACCGATCTTCTGACCGAACCCGAAGGAGTTGATACCGACCCCGGAACCCTCCAGCCAACGCGTGTTGGTGAACACGAGTTCCGTCTTGCGGACCCGCGACAGACCGGCGATGTTGCCGAACATGGCCTCCACACCCTGGAGGTCGGCCGTGTTGGCCAGGCTCCAGCCACTGCTTCTGGCCCAGGGGTTGATCAAGAGCTGGGTGGCGCCAGCCGCGCCGGCCCGATCGGGATTCCCTGCCAGTACCGGAGCCGTCATCATCAGGCTCGTGGCCAGCACGGCGATCGCTCGTTGCATCTTCTTCATGTTGAGATCTTCACGTAACCTGCTCACGCATCAGAAGTTCTGGAGGTCCACCGGACGGAGCGCACCGAACCATTTCACCACGCGCTCGCACACTCCGGGCACGTCCACATGGCAGATGTAGACACCACCCGCGATGGGCACATTGCTTTCGTTCTTCAGGTCCCAGTCCAGGAAGGTCAGGTCATTGTCCTTCCTGTAGCGCCGGACCAGCGTACCGCTCACGTTGTAGATGCTGATCGTACAACGCTGCGGCAGGTTGATGAACTTCACCCGGTTGTCCAACCGATTGGTCTCATACCCGCTGTACCCGTAATAGGGGTTCGGAACGACGTCGATCAGGTCACAGGCGCTCTCCGCCACGTCGACCTGCATGGTCTGGGTGGCCAGCGAACCGCTGTTGAACGCATAGAGACCCAGACCACCGTTGCGTGACGGCGCGATCGTGGGCTGATAGCCGGGATACGGCTCCACGTACTCCTCGTACGGCTTCTCCACGCTCAACCGGATGCGCACCTCACTGGGGACGAGGCCGTCCTGCGGCGAGAGCATGCTGTAGCCTGGTGCGCACATGGCACCGCTCACCCAGGTACAGGCCCGGAACACCCGGATGTAGCTGGTCGTGCTGCCCGTGTTCAATTCCTGGTACAGGAAACGGCCCTCATCGTATTGGGGCATGCGGGTATCATTGGCGGCCTCCCGACGGTCGTTCCGGAACACATAGATCCAGTGGTTGCCACCGAACACGGCGCCACCCAGGTCCGTGATCAACTGATCGGTCGGGTTGAAGATCATGTCACGCCCAATGGCGCCTCCCCAGAAACTGTTCTCCGAGAAGGCCATGTTCAGGCGCTCACCCGATTCCAGGTCGATGGCATAGCCCGGGAACCACCCCATGCCTTCAGGCTGTTCGCCGTTCAACGTGGCCTCCGCCTCATTGCATCCAGGCTGTCCGGAGGGGATCCCGTTCTTGTCCACGCTCGGGAAGGGCCGCAGGTCCATCTTGTCGGCACCATCAGCGGCCAGGACCGGGTTCTCCTCGTTCTCCAACACGCCGGCACGGGTCCATTTGTTCTTGTCCGGGGTCAGCACCACCAGCGTGCTGCTGATGTTGTTGATCTTGGCGATGTTGATCGTGGAGAGCACGCGTGGAGAACCGGGCTGGAACGCCGTGTCACCGCACAAGGGCCAGGGTGCCCAGGTGCCACCAGCAGGTGCACCCACGTTGGTCCACAGGTCCGTGGGAAGCACGTTCTCGTACACCTCGTCATCGTCCTTCCCCAGGTAATCGTTGAAGGAGTTGCCGTCCTCGTTCGACGTACCGGAGCGGATCCAGTTGAAGAAGCTCTGGTCCTCTCCATCGGGAACACCGGTCAGCCAGGGCTCTCCCGTGAAGGTCACCTCGGCCCCCAGGAAGGCCGTGAAATCCCCGTCGTACAGGCGCTGCTCAATGGTCACCGACAGACCCCAATCGAGGATCAGCTGCTCATTGCGTACCTCGATGGTGCGGTCACTGTAGACCGTTCCGGGCCCACCCGTCGCGGCCGAATCCAGGTTCACCAGTTTCCAGCGGGTATCGAGCAGCTCATCCGGATCATCGGTGGCCGTGCTGTCCTGGAACCACAGCTCGAAGCGGGCTGCAGGCACCTTCAGAGGATCGACCACCTGGATGCGCACCGGGCCCATATCGGTCCGGTACTTCAGCTCATCCTGACGCCAGGGAGAACCGTTCATGATCAGGTCCACCGTCGCCTCGGACAGGTCGACTTCCTGACCGCCGTTGCCCTGACCTTCAAGGCGGGTGATCTGGAACTGATCGCCGTAGTCCGCCGTCTGATAGGTACCGCCGTTCTCCGGAGCAGGCTTGTGCGGAATGCCCACATAGGAACGGATGGAACCGGAGGCTGCCTTACGGCCGGCCAGGTACGGGAACGGCTGCCCGGTGAGGAGGCTCGAGTTGTAGTCCTCGTAGTTGTTGTAGGCGTAGGCCAGGCAGATGAAGTAGTAGCTCTTGAAGTTGACCAGGCGCGGATCGCTGCCCGTGGCGAACAGGTCGGTGCTGATGCGCACCGAATGACGGATGCCTTCGTCCGCGCCGTTCACCATCTCCGTGGGCACTGGCAGGTTGATCTGCGGGTCCTGGATGTAGTTCACGATCTGTCCGATGCCGTCCTCCACGTCGCACTGGAACACCAGGCGGGCCTGGTTCACATCACCCAGGTCGGCCACGCTCACGTCCTCGTTGGCCACCTGATAAAGCTGGTAACCTTGGAAGTTGTACGTGCGGTCGGAGGCCGATTCCGGGATCGTGGGGTCCACCTGCTCGTACTCCTCGTTGATGTTGTTGCCCTGCGGATTGTCGATGTACACGATCAATTCGCGGTCCAGTTCCTGGATGGCGATGTCCGGGGCGTCCGGACCGTCCAGGATCTGGAAGCAGTTGTCGAAGAGCGACTGGGCCTTGTCGTCGGCTTTCCGCACCTCGTTCACGCTCTCGAAGGGACCTCCTCCGGGAGCACGGGCCCACACGACGCCCACCGTCACGTTGTTGAACGCACCCGGCTCCAGCGTGAAGGGGCCGGCGCTTTGGATGAAGCGACGATCGTCAGGGTCGTTACCCTCGGATTCCTCCGTCCAAACGTCCCCTTGAACGGCCCCGCCGGTACCCCAGCCAAGCGGGTCGCTGTCGCCAGGGAACATGTAGAATGCCGGCGTGTTCGGGTCGGCGTCCGGGTCCGAGATGTGGCCCGTGCCCCCGTACAGGTTCGGGGAATTGTCCTTCCAGATGGCACGCAGGTAGTTGTAGTACTGGATGGCCACGGACGGGTCACCGGTGACACCGCTGTTGTTGTTGTGGTACAGGAAGGCGCGCATGCCGAAGCGCTCGTTGTCCTCCACACCATCGCCATAGCCGATACCGATGCCCTTGTAGGGAATGCCCAGCGAGTCCACCGCATCGCCGATGTTGGTCGTCAATGGGTTGTCGATGTTGTCATAATCCTGGAACGGACCTTCGAAGAAGTCCACACCGATCGCAGGCGGCTGCAGGCCATAGCCCGGGTACCCGTTGCAGCCTTCATCGTTGTTGTCACCGTTGTAGCCGTACCCGAGTCCGCGCTGCACGTCGCAACCGACGAAATCATCATCCGAACAACCGAGGTCCACGTCCACCCACTGTCCGAAGTAGGTGTTCAGCAGGGTCTGTGTACCCTGGTTGATCAGCACATAGTTGTAGAAGGTCATGTTGTTGACCTCGTCGTTCGTGCTGAAGGCGAAAGCCTGCGCACGGATCTCCATGCCGATCGGCAGACCGCCGGATTCCGTATGGGCGTTCCCTTTGTCGTTGAACACCCACCAGATGTTCTCGTCACCGAACAGGGGCACGGGATCCTCCCGGAACTTGTTCTTGCAGTCGATCACTCCGTCCAGGTCGTAACCGGGGTAGTCACCGTCCGTGGGCTGGTAGTCACCATCCCCATTGTAATCGAAGAACGGCGCCAGATAGAGGGACTGGCCCAGGGCCACGTTCCCGATGGCAGGCCATTCGAAGAACACCGGAGGGATCGTGTAGCCGTCCTCGAAGATGTCGTTCACCTCACAATCCGGATCGTTCAGGCAGGTGAAATAGACATCGTGCAGCTGGGCGTCCTGTCGCCGGGTCTTCCAGGTGCGGTCGAACGCGATGCAGGTCTCGGACGTGACGGAAGCATCACCGGTCGTGGTCAACGGACCCGGCCAGTAGTCGTTACCCACCTGGCGGAAGCGCACGGCAGCCAGCTTCAACTGGTTGTCGGGCGAGAATCCACCCATCCAGAGGGCCCCGGCAAAGAGCGAGTGGGCCCCGGAACGGTCCGGGGTCTTCGGCACTTCATAGGCGGGTCCACCGGGAGAGCTCCGGCGCTGCCACATGTTGCCACCCGTCTCGATCTGGGTACGCACGTTGTTCAGTTCCAACTCCGCAATGGCCGTGGAAGGCGAACAGCCAGCGCCTTTCGGCTGTGCCGATGCCCTGTTGCCCGCTTGCTCCGAGCGACCATCCTTGTGTTCTCGGGCCTGGACGCCAAGCGTGAGCAGGAGCGCCAGTGGGATCGCGATCGTTCTGGTAAGGTTCATGCGATCGATGCCTTTCATGTTGAGCTGGCGGTGTTTAGAAATCGAAACGCACACCGAGGCGAATGGTGCGCGGAGCCCCATAGAAGAACGGGTTGTCCACCTTCAGGGCATAAAGTTCACGGTAGGATTGCGGATCGGTCTGGAGGTCGATCTCGTTCTGGAAGTCAGGTGCGGCCAGGTAGCCGTCGTCGTCCGGGGAACCGGTGTACCGCCAGACACCCGTGATGTTCTGGGTGTTGAACACGTTGGTCACCAGCAGATAGATGTTCAGGTTGGCCGAACGCGCCTTGTCGCCGTCCTTGCCTCCGAAGGAAAGGGGCACATCGCGATCCAACTGCAGGTCCGTGGTGAACTGCCACGGCAACCGGCTGCCGTTGATGGAGCCCTCGAGGCGGCTCTGGCCGATGCCCGCGCCTTCGTTCACCACACGGCTGCTCGCGCTGTACGGGATACCACTGCCGAGGATGTTCACCACGTTCAGACCGGTGCGCTGGAAGATCGGCTTGCCGAAGAGCATGGGACCGTTGTAGTCCTTGCCGTCCCCATAGCGGAAGTCGAAGGTGGCCTGCACCCGGTGGCGCTGGTCGTAGTTCAGCGGGTTGATGGTGCGCAGGTTGTTCTGGCCCGCATTGATCAGGCTCAGGCTCGTGTTGGGGTCGGACCCGGTACCATCGGCGAACTGCAGCGTGTAGCTGGCCTTCAACCAGACGTTGCCCGTGCGGCGCAGGTCGTAGGTCAGGGTCAGGCCCTTCACCGTACCGAAGTCGAAGTTGTCGTAGGTACGATAGCTCACCGGCCAGGCCTCCGTCACGTTCCGGATCTGGATCTGGTCGCGCAGCTCACGATAGAAGGCCGCGATCTTCAAGGAAGAGGACTTGGACAGCACCTGCTGGAAGCCCAGTTCGTAGTCGATCGTTTTCGTCGGGCTCAGGTTCGGGTTGTTCAGGATGGCGTTGGTGTTCTCGATGTACGCGTACCCGAGCAGGTCCAGGCGCCCGGCACTGGTCGGACGCTGGGTCAGCACATCATAGTGCGCGAAGAACACCGCCTCGTCGGAGATCGGGAAGGAGAACGCGATCCGGGGCATCACATTGACCACGGGCTTGTAGTCCTCGAACGCTTCGCGGCGCAGCTTCGACCCTGGCAGGCTGCCGTCCGGATCGGTGTCATAGTCCACCAGATAGGGAGCGATGCCTTCGGCCGTCCGAAGCACACGCGGGTCGCTCAGCACAGCGCCCTGGGCATTGTACCAGGTGTCGCCATCGCGATAACCGACCACCGAGGTGGGGCTGTTGATGTTGTCCACGTACACCACGAAGTCGTCGCCGATGTTCCCCGGACGGTTGGCCAGTTCACCCGCCACTGCGGAGTTCGGCACGGCCGAACCCGCCGTGTAGGCCGGACGCCAGAGGTAGGGGTCGCTCAGCACGTTCTGGTTCGCATCCCAGCGGTCCACGCGCACACCCACGTTGAAGATGATGTCGTCGAACGCGAACTTGTCCATGACGTAACCGGCCATGTAGATGGGCTGGTACGGGGCCTGGACGCGCGTGAACTGACCATCCTCCTGCTCCAGGAAGAAATCGTCGAAGCTCGGACGGCCGGTGATCTTGTTACCCCGGTGATCGTAACCGTAGTAGTTCACGATGCCCTGACCGAAGTTCAGCAGCTCATCGGCACTGAACATGTCGATCGAGTAGACCGACGGGGCCAGTGCGTCCACGTCCACGAAATCGGTTCCCCGGACGTCCAGGCCGAGCGCTTCACGCAGGTTGGCATCGAAGTACGTCTGGTCGTCGCCCACCAGACGGTCGTAGGTGATGAAGGGGATCGTGCCCAGCAGGTACGTGACCGTTGAATCGCTGCGGTCCAGTTCCTGAAGGTGGAAGTTGGCCAGCTGCCTGGCCCGGGTCCACAGACCGGCGGGGGCCAGGTTGTAATTGCGCTGGGTCAGTTGCTCGTACTCGACCCCGATGCTGACCGCATGCTCGCCGATGTCCGCGGAACCGATCGCGGAGATCCGGATCTGGTCCGTCTGGAAACGCCTGAACTCGCCTCCGTTGGGATCATCGATGAGGCCGATGTTGTTCCACAGACCATACAGGCTTGCCGGACGATCGCCGTTCAGCAGACCGTTCCGGGCACGGATCTCGTTGAAGTTCGAGTATGGCCCGGGCTCACCTCCACCGAAGATGTTGAACGGCTGTTGCTCGAAGAGCTGGAAGTACTGCGTGCCGTAAGCGGTCAGTTCGGGGTTCACCGTACCCGGGCTGAAGGTGACCAAGGTGTCCATGAATCCGTCCTGGACGAAGGCCTGACGGGCACCGTCGTAGGTGAAATTGTCCATCCGGTACGTGTCGTACCTACCGATGTAACCGTAGTCGAACAGGTTCTCACCATGCTCGGGGTCCTCGACCTTCTGCTCGCGCTTGGAGTAGTCCACCTGGATGGTGTAGAAGGCATTGCGGATGGCGGAACGGTCCTCCTCTCCGTCCTCCTGACGGGCATTGAACCGCTGGGTGAACTTCCCGAACACGCGCCAGGTCAGGTCCTTGTAGCGTGGGTTGTTGTCGGCGTTCAGCAGCGAGTTGTTGCGCCAGAAGAGCTGGCGGTCATCGTAGTCCACCGATCCCCCGAACGTCAGGTTGATCGTGGGCGTGGTGGTGATGTCCAGCTTACCCGCTGCCAGGTAGGAGGTCCGGGCGGCGTTCTGCCGGGTCTTCAGGGTCTCGATATCGGACTCCCGGAGGTAGTCACTGCTGTAGACCACCGCATCGCTGCCGGCGAGGTCCCGGATCTGCAGCGGATTGGCGAGCAGCTCATCCCGCACCTCGGGCTTCACCCGCAGGTCACCGGTATAGAGCGGACCACCGTCCTGCACGTTGGTGAACTGACCGGAAAGGAAGAAGCCCATGAGGGGCTTGGTCTTGTTCCCGACGGAATCCTTCTGGAAGAAGATCGGGCCGGACAGACTGGCCTCCAGCTGGTTGAAGGCGAACTTGTCCAGACCATAGATGTCCGTGATGTCCTCACCGACCTTGTAGCCCGAGGTCAGGTAGTCCACACCACCGAAGAAGGTCCGGCTGGGACCCCGGGTGGTGATGTTCACCAGGCCACCGGTCACATCGCCGTAGTTGGCGGGCACCCCCCCGGTGATCACCTGGACCTCCTCGATGGCGCTCTTGGGCAGGCCCGTGCCAGCACCGGCGGGCACTTTCACCCCGTCGATGTAGTAATACGTGTTCTCCGAGCGTGCTCCACGGATACTGATGCCACCTCCCGTACCGGCATCGCTCGTACCGCCCACGGTGGTGGCGATCGATGCGGCCGAACGGCCCGGCATGCGGGCGATGTCCTCGCGGGTCACGGTACCACCCGAGGCGCCTCCGTCCTTGTCGATCAGCGGCACGGTGTACTGCACCACCTCGAACTCCGTCAGCTCGATCCCGGAGGTGAGCTGGATGTCCAGGAAGGTGATCTTGTTGCTGTTGATCACCACGCCCTCCTGGCGCTGCGGCTGATAGCCGACATAACTGACGATCACCGAGTACGTGCCCGGGGGGATCGGCTTGATGTCGTACTTGCCATCGAAGTCGGAGGTTCCACCGGCCGCCTGCGTGCCTTTGTTGTCCACCACCACGTTCACGAACGGAAGTGGTTCACCCGACTCCTTGTCGGTGATCGTTCCGCGGAGGCTACCCGTGCCCACCTGGGCCTGAAGGGTGACCGCACCAATGAACGATAGGACAGCTGTGGAGAATAGCCTTCTCACCATCAACGAAAGGTTTAACGTTCTGCGTCTCTGCGCAACGAGGGGCGGTAAAGATAGAAAGATCCCGGTATCGCAATACCTTCGGAAAGCCGCGCCAGACGGACCTTTCCGGAGGACCGCCCACCGGGGCCGTCCACGGGCGGGCACTGGATCGCTTCACCTGGGATCAACATGGGGGCAAGATATCGAACCAAGGGCGCCATCATGCAAATCCGATCCGCCAACCCTGGCCCCGACTATACAAGTCCCAACCCTAGTGCCGGGTCCCGAACAGACGTTGCAGGAAAGGGTCCCGATGCCGGTCCGACCCTCCTTTGTCCGCTCGTTTGTTGTGGCGCTTGATCCGCTTGCGCGTCGCCTTGTCCTGCAGCTCCAGATGCCTCTTGCGCTTCTCCTTCTCCACCTGCTTCTGGGCCTTCTTCCGTTCCTTCTCCTTCTTGGCCTGCACCTTCTCCTGCTGCTTCATGGTCATGCCTTCCTGGGCTGAGACCATGACCGGAACACCAGCCAGGCCGACCGCGATCAATAGGTACCTGAACACGCGCATATGGACCGAAGGTAAGGCCGCCCCGGTGCCTCCTGCCTACCTTCGCCTTTCCGGTCCATCGATAACCATGTCCGTACACCGCCTGCTGCCGCTCCTTGGGATCTTCTCCCTGATGTTCGCCTCGTGCAAGAAGGAGAGCAACACCACGGCAGGAGGAGTGCCGTTCAACCAGGTGGACATCCAGATCAACATCAACAACCCGGCCTATAACGACCTGGCAGTACCCGGGGGCTGGCTGTACCTGACCGGAGGATCCCTCGGGATCATCGTCTACCGCAATACCATCGACACGTTCACCGCGCTCGACCGCCATTGTCCCTACCAGCCACAGGACCTGTGCCAGGTGGCGGTGGACAGCACCGAGATCACCGCACGCGACGCCGACTGCTGTGGCAGCGCCTTTCTCATCATCGACGGCAGCGTGACCCAGGGGCCCAGCGCCTTGGGGCTCCAGCAGTACAACACCACGTTCAACGGGACCACCCTGCGGATATTCAATTAGGTGGGTTGGGGGTTGAATGTTGAAAGTTGGAAGTTGGAGGTTGCAGGTTGGAGGTTGCATGAACGAAGAACGGCGGACCCTGGGGCCCGCCGTTCGTTGTTGGGATGAGCGCTGCGCTCAGTAGCGGTACTCGTCGCTCTTGTAGGGACCTTCCTTCGGCACCCCGATGTACTTGGCCTGGGCATCGGTGAGGTCCTCCAGCTCCACGCCGATCTTGGCAAGGTGGAGCCGGGCCACCTTCTCGTCCAGGTGCTTCGGCAGCACGTACACCTTGTTCTCGTACTTCTCGTGGTGGTGCCACAGCTCGATCTGCGCCAGGGTCTGGTTGGTGAAGCTGTTGCTCATCACGAAGCTCGGGTGGCCCGTGGCACAGCCCAGGTTCACCAGACGGCCCTCCGCCAGCACGATGATGTCGTTGCCTTCGATCGTGTACTTGTCCACCTGCGGCTTGATCTCCACCTTGGAACTGCCGTAGGTCTTGTTCAGCCAGGCCATGTCGATCTCGTTGTCGAAGTGGCCGATGTTGCAGACGATGGTCTTGTCCTTCATCGCCCGGAAGTGCTCCTCGGTGATGATGTTGAAGTTGCCGGTGGCGGTGATCACGATGTCCGCCCGGCCGATCACCGTGCTCAGCTTCTTCACCTCGTAACCGTCCATGGCGGCCTGCAGGGCGCAGATGGGGTCGATCTCGGTGACCACCACCCGGGCACCGGCACCGCGGAGGCTGGCGGCCGTACCCTTGCCCACATCGCCGTAGCCGCAGACCACGGCCACCTTGCCGGCCATCATCACGTCGGTGGCACGCCGGATGGCGTCCACGGCGCTCTCCTTGCAGCCGTACTTGTTGTCGAACTTGCTCTTGGTGACGCTGTCGTTCACGTTGATGGCAGGCATCACGAGCGTGCCGTTCTTCTCGCGGTCCTTCAGGCGGAGCACGCCGGTGGTGGTCTCCTCGCTCAGGCCGCGGATGCCGTTCACCAGCTCGGGGAACTTGTCGAAGACCATGTTGGTGAGGTCACCCCCATCGTCCAGGATCATGTTCAACGGCTGGCCGTCGGGAAAGGCCGTCAGCGTCTGCTCGATGCACCAGTCGAACTCCTCGGCGTTCATGCCCTTCCAGGCGAATACCGGGATCCCCGCAGCGGCAATGGCGGCGGCGGCATGGTCCTGGGTGCTGAAGATGTTGCAGCTGCTCCAGGTCACCTCCGCACCCAGCTCCACGAGCGTCTCGATGAGCACGGCGGTCTGGATGGTCATGTGCAGGCAGCCAGCGATGCGGGCACCCTTCAGGGGTTTGTCCTTGCCGAACTCTTCCCGGAGGGCCATCAGGCCCGGCATCTCGGCCTCGGCCAGTTCGATCTCCTTGCGGCCCCAATCGGCCAGCTTGATGTCCTTCACCTTGTATTGCACGGCGGTGGCTGTCTGCGTACTCATGAACTCGTGGTCTTGGATGTCCGGTGCTTGTCCGGGGCCGCAAAGGTAACGATCGATGAACGCCCGGACGTCCGATCCGGTTCAACGCACCCGGGCGATGCACCAACCGTCCTCGCGTTCCGCAAGGACGTCCAGTCCCTGTTCGCGGGCCCGCTCCCAGTTCACCGCGGGTGGCAGCCCACCCCATTGCCGTTCCAGGTCCCGGGGACGCACCACGAGGTAGGCCTCCGGCGTGAATGCCCCGATCTCCCCGTACCAGAGCTCGATCACGTTGGCGTCCGGCAGCAGTTCATCCAGCGCCGCGCCCATGCCGTGCGTATACACCTGCCCCGCACCGAAACGACGCAATTCGTCAGCCACCTCATGCTCCATGCGGGCCTGTTGCACGAAGGGCACCATGGCCCGGACGAACAAGGCAGCCTGCACGACCACGAGCAAAGGCCACGTCCTGCGAAGCCTGGCGATCGGACCGCTGGAACGAGCGATGACCCGCTGGAAGGCAGGTGCGTACGCCACCGCCAGGAACGGCTGCGCGAACAGGTACACCCGGTCGTTCTGATAGGGCATGCCCGCGACGAACAGCAGATAGACCAGCGCCAGCAGGACAGCCATTCCGATGACCGGGACCCTCAGGTCCTGCCGGCGCACGAAGGGAAGGAGCACGACCGCCATGGTCAGGAAGCCCGGATGAACGAGCACCAACAAGGCCCTGAGCACATTGGGCAACGTGTAGGTCAGGACTCCGTCGTCCGATCGGAGCTGCCGGCGGAACAGGTTCATGAACGACCAGTCCGACAAGAGGCCCTCCCTGCCGATGTGCTCCCAGAGCAGGATCGCCGCCACCGCCGCGACCACCGTGATCGCCGCGATCCACAGGTACCGGGCACGGGGCGGAAGGACCTTCCACAGGCCGTAGGCCCACCAGCAGCCAAGCACCGCCAGCATCGGAAGTGCCGCCAGACGGAAGGCCAGGCTGAGCAGCGACAGGGCGACCGCCAGCAACAGATGGCCCACGCGCCCGCCCTGGTGCCACCGTACGGTCATCAGGAAGGAACCGAACAACGACGCCAGTGCGGGCACATCGCTCATCACCACCAGCGAAGCGCGAAGCAGGAAGGGTGAAAGCCCGCAGGCGAGCAGCACGTACACCGTGCTCCAACGACCCGGTACGAAGCCCTTCACCAGGGAATGCACCATCCCCAGCAGCGCGATGAACGCGACCACGCAGACCAAGCGGAGCGCGATGGCCTCTCCGCCCAGCACCGGTCCGAGCAGGGCGCCCACCAGAGGATAGCCGTGCGGATGCTCGGAAAGGACGGGCCGGGGTCCGCCTCCGGGCCATGCGCTCCAGGCCTTGGACAGCCTCAGGTAGTCATACGCATCCTGCCCGTTCAGGCCGTCGAAACCCACCCAGGCCAGGCCCAACAACGCCGCCAACATGGGCACGGCGGACCACATCCAGGAGGACCCGCGGGCCTTGAGCTCCTTCACCACGGCGTGAATGTAGGCGCACGACCTCGGTCACATTGTGCACCTTCACCGCGTGACCACCCGGCTGCAACGCAGATACCTGGCCACGAGCGGCTCGGTGCTCAGGCATGTGGCCCAGCCGGCCGGGACCCTGGCGATCTCGTGGCTGGTGATCGGTCGGACGGACACCGCGACCTGGGGAGCCTGTGTGTCCATGCTCATCACCATTCAGCTGCTGGTCCATCTGGTGCAATGGGGGCAGCGGGACCTGCTGCTGCGGGACCTGAGCGATGGCAGAACGGATGCCTCGGCCTTGTGGTGGACCAACCTGTGCACCCGGGTCCCTTTCCTGGCCATCCTCCTGATGCCGGTGGTGCTCTTTCCCGAGGTCCCGGGCGCCATCCTTTTGGGCTGGGGCCTGATGGCCGCCCTGAGCGCATCCTTGGAACCCCTGGTGGTGCACACCAAGCGCTTTCACCAGGCCCTGCTGGCCGATCTGGCCGGTCTGCTGGCACAGCTCGCGATCCTCGTGGCCACCGGAACGATCGATCCGGCCCTGGTGGTCGCCTCCTTCGCCATCGGACAATTGGTCCGGGCCGTGGGCATCTGGATCGCCGTTGGCCGTCCCGGGCCGATGTCCTGGCGCTGGGCGCCCCATCATCATCTGGCCGAGGCCTTTCCGTTCGTGTTGATCGGCCTGGGCGGGCTTCTGGCCACCCGCGCGGACCTCTACACCATGGCCTGGCTCGTGGATGACGATGCGCTCGGCTCCTACCAGGTGATCGCCGGCCTGTTCCTGCAACTCCAGGTGCTTCCAGGCCTCCTGGTGAAGCCCCATCTGCCGGCCTTGATGCGGCTCGGCGAACGCTCCCTGATCCACCATGCCGCACGACGACTCCTCCTCGGCGCGCTGCTGGCGGTCCCGGCAACGATGATCGTCCTGATCGTGCTTCGGACGTTCTTCCACGTTGCACCGGACATGGGCGTCCTGTTGGCGGGCGCTCTTTCCGTGGTCCCGGCGAGTGCCTATGTGGTGCTCCTTCCCCGGGTGCTCGGTCTGGGACAGGAGCGGCGCCTGATGGCCCTGTCCTTCCTGGCCGCAGGGATCCTGGTCGTCATCACCCTGGTGCTGGTCCCGTTCCTCGGTATCGCAGGCGGGCTCTGGGGAACCGCATGCGCCCAATGGACCATCCTTGCCGGAGCCTGGCGTTTCCTGATGAAGAGGCCACCTTTGTGGTCCGCCGACCGTCAACCTTAGGCTCCATGCCCTTAGCTCAGACCCGGACCGAGACCGATGCGGTGCAAGCCTCCGTGCTCCGGACGCTGGCCTATTTCGACATCTTCCGGCATCCGGTCACGGTGGACGAACTGGCCCGCTTCTCCGACCGCACCCTGGAACGGGAGCGGCTGCTGGCGACCCTGGATGCACTGAGGTCCGAAGGCCTTGTGCAGCGGCATGAGGGGCATTGGTCCCTGAGGGATGCCTCCAAGGCGGTGCTCGGTCGCCGAGAGGACGAGGAACGGGCCCGCCAGCGCATGCCACGTGCGGAGGCCATGGCCCGGCGCATCGCCGCCTTCCCCTTCGTGCGGGCCGTGTTCGTGAGCGGCAGCCTGAGCAAGGGGCGCCTGGCCGATGACGGCGACATCGACTTCTTCATCATCACCGCACCGGGGCGCCTGTGGCTGGCACGCACGCTGTTGGTGCTCTACAAAAAAGTGTTCCTGCTGAACAGCCGGCGTGACTTCTGTGTGAACTACTTCCTGGACACCGAGCACCTGGCCGTGGAGGACCGGAACCGCTTCACCGCCATGGAAGTGGCCACCCTGTTGCCCATGTACGGCAACGGCACCACCGAGGCCTTCTTCGCCCGGAACGCCTGGGCCTTTGAACAGCTGCCGGGTGCGGACCCGCGCCCCAGCCTGGAGGTGGCCGAGGGCGACACCCCCCGCAAGCGCCGGTGGGAACGCCGGCTTTCCGGGGCGCTGGGCGAGACCCTCGATGGCTGGTGCATGCGACTCACCTGGCGGTACTGGCAGATCAAGTTCCCCCACATGGACCGCGGCAGCTTCGAGGTGGCCCTGCGCACACGCAGCTACGTGAGCAAGCACCACCCGCGCAACTTCCAGCAGCGGGTGCTGGATGCGCTTCGCGGCAGGCTGTGCGAACTGGAACGCCGTGTGGGCCTTCCCCTGCAGTGACGATGGCCCGCGTGCTCACCGCCTCCGGTTACTTCTACCGCCTGGACCCCAAGCAGTGGCGCGACGGACGCCCCTACCCGCCCCTGGGCACCCTGCAACTGGCCGCGGTCCTGCGTGAGGCCGGCCATGAAGTGGAGGTCTTCGACACCGGTCTCCGTCACGGTCCGGACGAGATCCGGGAAGCGCTCGACCGCTGGAAACCGGACATCCTGATCGTGCAGGACGACGGTTTCAACTACCTGACCAAGATGTGCCTCACCGTGATGCGCGAGGCCGTGCTGCGCATGATCGACCTGGGACGTGCCGCTGGCTGCCGGGTGGCGGTGAACAGCTCCGATTCCACCGACCATCCGGAGACCTACCTGAACGCCGGCGCGGAGGCCGTGGTGCTGGGCGAGAGCGAGGACATCCTGCGCCAACTCGTGCAGCGCTGGTCCGATGGCGCGGACTGGCAGGACGTGCCCGGCACCGTGCGCCTGGAGGGCGGTGAAGTGGTCTCGACCCCGAAGCCCCCGGTGATGCGCGACCTGGACGCATTGCCCCTGCCGGCCTGGGACCTGATCGACACCCGGCCCTACGCGGCCATCTGGCGGAAAAGCCAGGGTTTCTTCTCGCTGAACATGGCCACCACGCGCGGCTGTCCCTTCAAGTGCAACTGGTGCGCCAAGCCCATCTATGGCAACCGCTACAACAGCCGCTCGCCGGAACATGTGGCGGACGAATTGGAACTGCTCCAACGCCTGCACCGGCCGGACCACATCTGGTTCGCCGACGACATCTTCGGCCTGAAGCCCGGCTGGGTGCAGCGCTTCCGCGACGTGCTGCGCGAACGGGGGCTGGAACTGCGCTACAAGATGCAGGGCCGGGTGGACCTGCTGCTGGAGGACGACACCATCGAGGCGCTGGCCCAGAGCGGGCTGGAAGAGGTGTGGGTGGGCGCCGAGAGCGGCAGCCAGGCCATCCTGGACGCCATGGACAAGGGCACCACCGTGGCCCAGATCGAGGAGGCCACCCGGCGGCTGCAGGCGCACGGCATCCGCGTGGGGCACTTCCTCCAGTTCGGCTACCTGGGCGAAACACCCGAGCAGGTGGAGGAGACCATCCGCATGGTGGAACGCACCCTGCCGGACGACATCGGCGTGTCCGTTTCCTACCCGCTGCCGGGCACCAAGTTCCACGACCGCGTGAAGGCCGACCTGGGCGACAAGGCCAACTGGACCGACAGCGACGACCTGGCCATGATGTTCCGGAACCGCCACCGGCCCGCGTACTACAAACGGCTGCACCGCTACGTGCACAAGCGCTTCCGGCGGGCGCAGGCCCTGGGTGCGCTGCGCGGGAAGGTGGCCTTCACCCCGCGCCGGGTGCTTTCCGGCCTGTACTATGCGCCCGCCGCCTTCGTGGAAAGCCTGCGCGTGTCGGCGCTGGCCAGAAGTTGAGCCATGGGCACCGCCAGCACTTCCCCGGCGCTCGAGGCCTTCAGCCAGCAGGCCCCCGTGTTCGATGCCATCGACCGGGAGAACGCGCTGATCGGGCGCATGCGGGCCATCGTGCGGAAGGCGGCCCTGCGGCACATGCGGCCCGGTGAACGCCTGCTGGAACTGAACGCCGGCACGGGTATCGACAGCCTGTTCTTCGCGCAGCAGGGACTGGACGTGCTGGCCACCGATGCGGCACCCGGCATGCTCGCCCAGCTGGAAGCCCGGCGCAACGCCCATCCTGAGCTCCGACTCGCTGTACAGGAACGCTCCTTCCTGGA
>ERZ795048.1411-NODE-1411-length-21667-cov-7.014945_pt1 | contig 21667 bp, 17 predicted proteins | sample MGYA00375132_ERZ795048 | MGnify/ENA primary metagenome ERZ795048 (study PRJEB30177, sample SAMN05720225) | activated sludge metagenome | isolation source: Anaerobic digester | place: Hong Kong | collected 2014-12-17 ... | reverse complement strand
TTCATTAAGAATTTTAGTATAAAATATTATTGATAAATTATTAGTCGTGTAATAGTATTATTACCAATAATTATTCTTTCAACATATAAATATTAATAACAGGTATTTTTATGGATAATGAAACGACGATTGAGAATAAAGGGTTAATTATTCCGGAGGAAATACTTCCGGATGTAATTCCGATAATTCCATTATCACAGAGACCGATATTTCCAGGCATGATGATCCCTCTTGTCTTAACCGGCGAGAAAATGATGAATACTGTTAACTCAATTATTGAAACAGAGAGTAAAATCGGTGGAGCTGTATTATTAAAGGAGCATACAGAAACAGCGTCATCGTCAGATATGCTTTATACCGTTGGCGTTACAGTAAAGGTATTAAAAATCGCTCCTATTGATGAAAAAACCGTACAGGTAATGGTGAGTGCCTTGAAACGTTTTAACCTCGTTTCCTTAATAGGTGATGACCCGATAATAAGATGGAAAGTTTCACATCATTATGAGGATTTCAAGCAGACAACTGAAATGAAGGCGTATTCAATGGCTATTATTTCAATGGTTAAGGATCTTATAAAATCTAATTCGTTATTTCATGAGGAATTAAAACTATTTCTTAACAGATTTACTATTGAGGATACCGGAAAACTTGCTGACTTTGTTGCATCTATGACATCAGCAGAATCACAGGAATTACAGGAGATACTTGAATTAATAGATGTGAAAAAAAGAGTCGAGAAAGTTCTTACTCTATTAAAAAAAGAATTAGAGCTCAGCAAACTTCAGAAAAAAATAACCAAACAGATTGAAGAAAACATTGCCAAGCACCAGAAAGAATTCTTTCTGAAAGAACAACTTAAAGAAATAAAAAAAGAACTTGGCCTTGAAAAGGATGAAAAAATTTCAGAAATTGAACGCTTCGAAGAAAGGGCAAAAAAACTTCAATTCAGTGAAGAAGCACAAAAACGATACGATGAAGAAATAGAAAAATTAAAAGTTCTTGAGCCGCACTCGGCCGAATATGGGGTCAGCCGTAATTACCTGGAGTGGCTGACGACCTTGCCCTGGGGCATATACTCTGAGGATAATTACGACATAATAAAGGCGGGGGAGGTTCTGAACAGGGACCATTATGGTCTTGATGATATAAAGGACAGGATCCTTGAATTCATCAGTACAGGTCTTATGAAGGGTACATTGTCCGGATCAATTATCTGCTTTGTCGGCCCCCCCGGTGTAGGGAAAACTTCAATTGGTAAATCTGTCGCAGAAGCACTTCATCGAAAATTCTTCAGATTTTCTCTCGGTGGGATGCGTGATGAGGCTGAAATCAAGGGACATCGCCGAACATATATCGGTGCTATGCCTGGAAAATTGATTCAGAGTCTCAAGGAAGTTGGTACTGCCAATCCGGTTATAATGCTTGATGAAATTGATAAAATCGGTATGAGCTATCAGGGTGACCCGGCGTCAGCTTTACTTGAGGTTCTTGACCCGGAGCAAAATTCTCAATTTCTTGACCACTATATTGATGTACGATTTGACCTTTCAAACATTCTATTTATTGCAACAGCAAACCAGATGGATACTATACCGTTACCACTGCTTGATAGAATGGAAGTTATGAAACTTTCAGGGTATATTATTGAAGAAAAGCTTGAAATTGCAAAACGATATCTTATTCCCAAACAGCTTAAATTTCATGGTTTTAAGCGCGGCATGGTTTCAATTAACTCTTCAGCATTAAAAAAAATGATAGACGGATATGCGCGTGAAGCAGGAGTGAGGAGCCTTGAAAATAATATACGCAAGATAATGCGTAAAGCAACACGTCATTATGCAGAGAAAAAAACAGGCAAAATTTCTATTACGCCCAAAAATCTTGAAGATTTTCTCGGTAAACCGCGCTTCCAGGATGATTCATTATATGATAAAAGTATTCCGGGTGTTGTTATGGGTCTTGCGTGGACCAGCATGGGGGGAACAATTCTTTATATCGAATCTACCCTCGTTTCAACAAAATCAAGAGGATTCCGTCAGACCGGCCAGCTTGGTGACGTCATGAAAGAATCCTCAGAAATTGCATATACATATATATCATCCCGAATCAAAGAGTATGGGATTGATGAAGATTTTTTTAATAAAAATTACATTCACCTTCATGTGCCGGCAGGAGCAACGCCTAAGGATGGTCCTTCCGCGGGTATTACAATGGCTACCGCATTATATTCACTTGCAAAAAATAAACCAATAAAGAAACAAATTGCGATGACTGGTGAATTGACCATCACGGGTAAGGTTCTTCCAATCGGTGGTGTAAAAGAAAAAACACTTGCAGCAAAACGGGCAAAAGTTAAAACAATTATATATCCTCTGGAGAATAAAAAAGATTTTGATGAACTCCCTGATCACATCAAATCCGGTATAGATGCAAAATTTGTAAATTACTTTGATGATGTTCTGGATATCGTCTATTAAAAGATTAAACAATAATTATAATAAGTTCTTTACTCAATAAAAAATCAGACTTCAGTGTAATGAGTCTGATTTTTTATTGTTAATTTTGAGAAAAAATATTGACTTTTAAGTATTTTAGTATATATTATAATATAATCTTACTAAAATTAGGAGTTTGATATGAATGTATCTGTCACAGATCAGGCAAAAATTAAAATAATTGAAGCACTTAAAGAGTCTGGTTATAAGCAACCTGCTTTAAGAATTATATACGCTGGAGTTGGTTGAGGCGGTCCCCGGATAGGGTTGGCTCTGGATGAGTCAGAAAATACAACGGATTTACTAATAACAACAAATGATGTAGATATACTTCTTGGAGATGATATAAGAAGATATGCAGAAACTGATGCACCAATAAAAATTGACTACAAAGAAAGCAGATATGGAGCAGGATTTGTTGTTGATAACGGTTTGTCATGTTAAATAGTTTTAACAAAGATAAAATAGTACTTGTTGTATGGATTTCATTTCTTTTATCGTCATGGTTTTTTATCATGACATGGATTTTGCCTAAGTTCGGTGTAAAAACCTGAATGACACATATATGCCCGTTGGATACGGGTAATAAAACTTCCACAGATAGCAGGGTTAAATAATCCTGCTATTTTTTTAACATTGTGTAACAACGGTTGTATATTATATACTTATTTAAAAACATATTACTATATCGCATCCATGAAGTAAAATTATATTGACAACATGGTATGTATAAAGTGATAGTTTTACCAGAAGTTCGAAGAGTGTCTCCCTGCGTTCAATTACAATAATCCTGAGGTTTTATACATTGATTAAATATTTTAAGCTCTTTTCGTTGTTTGTAATTTTTATAGTGTCATTAAACTGTGGAAGCTCAAGCGGCTCTGACGGTGATGTGGGATATGTGCTGCAGCCGGGAGGTGCAACTGCATATACTACTGGTTCTAGTTATGATATCACCTTTAATGGATCCACAAAGAATGGTGCGAATAAAGTAGCAATAATTTATAATTCTGAAGTAAATGGCACAAGTTATGTCGGGATTGGTGCTTCCGAAGACCCAAATAACTCAAATTCATTTAATATGAAAATTTACTTCCAATCGTCAAGTATTCCTAATTCAATAACATTAGATAATACAAATTCCACTATCAAGGTTACTGAAAGTGGTTCAACGTATACCAACACATCAAATAGTATAACTCTGACATTTACTAAAATTGATGATAACTTTTATCAAATTTCATTCTCACCAGCAAGTATCGCGCTTGCACCTGGCCCTGTAACCCTTCAGTTTAATACTAGCATAAAGGCAAGTATTATTGCAATTAACGAATAATAAAAAATACCGGAGGAAGCATGAATCAGCACGATTCAATATTCAAAAAACTTGAAAACATTACTTATCTTATGGAGCTTGTTCGTTCAGAGATTGAACACGCTACGGAAGACAGTTTTATCGATTACAAAAGTGAATCAAGCGAACGCATGGAAATTAAAGATATTACCGAAGAAGACGGAACAACACTTGAAGGATTCTTTATTTTCCTGGAAGAGGAAGAGGGACTGATAGTAGAGTTCAAAGATGGAACAAAGGTTCCTCTCCATAGTTTAGAAACCGATAATATGTATGACCTTTTTGTGAGAATTCATTCAGCAATTCTGGATGAAACTGTCAGCTACAGCTAGAATACTTCTCTTTTCGTACTCAAGTGTATTACAGACATGCCAATACACTTGAGTATATATTACTCCACCATTACACACATCATTTTTCAAATATATTGAAGTACACATTCAGTATAAGCTTTACTTCACGGTCGTTTGTTTTAACTTTTTCCTTTTCAAGTGTTTCTAATATCTTCTCAACAGAGATAGATGGGTTTTGTTTTTTTATATCAACAACTCTATTAATTGTACCAGGCGCTATCTGTTTCGGCCCGCTAAAAAAACCACTGTTATGAAGTGTAAGTAATGCTGTACGCAATTTATTTACCGTATCATCAAGTGTTTCAATTCTCTGCAGCAGATATTCCGGATCACGTTTTTTCACAAATTCCTGAGGATTTTTCACTGCATCAGCCAGTTTTTTAGAAAGCTCATTTTCTGTTGAAAAATCACCTTTTATTCTTATGAAAAGTCTTTCAACAGTAATCCTGAAATTATATTGCAGCGCATATGTATAGGTAAACATCATGCCGGAAGGCATATATGTATTGTAATCAACACCCTGATATTCATATTTTTTCGGAATAACCGCAATCTGAAGTCCGCCTTCTGAAGCAATGAAATTGATGCTGTCAATTTTCATGTTTTGCCACTCATAGAAGCTTTTTTTCAATTTCAAAATATTCTTCGCGGTTTCTGCCTGTAACTCATCATAATACGTTACAGAAAACTCATTCCCACCTTCATCTTTCAATTTAAGCTCGGTTTTATTTTCATCCTGTGCCTGGCTTACTATTGAAACATTATCATTGGTCCATTCATAGGCGTATATATTAATGGTAAACGCCACTAAAAATACTAAAAGTGCCGGATACTTTTTCATAATTACTCCTTCGTCTCTTTTTGTAGTTTAATTAGTATCTTATCAAAAGGTAGAATTTTTTTGTTTTGAGCAACTTCTATCGTGGTACCATATACAATAGAAGAAGATTTAATTAATTTAATTTTACCGATATATTCATCTTCCGCTCTGAAGATCAGACCGATATCACCAGTTTTTACCTTCAATACCGTACTCAGGTGTATACGAATATTATTTGCGTTTCTTGGATCTATTACAAAACCGCCTTCAGGATAGATCTGTGAATGATAGTCAAACGCATATCGGTAATTACCAATTATTTCATTTTTACGTCGAATTATATTAACTAGATCATACCAGAGATTTTCATAGTCATAAATAATCCTGTTTGTTAATTGGGTCATTTGAGTCAGGGCAGGGGCTACTGAATTCTCATAAGGTATTCTGTTCATCCGTGCCAGTATCAATGCATTATTCTCGATGTTTCTTTTTATACGGTCATATCCAGCTTTCGATAACGCACCTTCCCGATCAAGATCATTCTGAAATCCCTTCATATTCGGCGTCTTGGTATAATCCGGGTTTGTTTCGGATTTAAGTATCTCCTGTATTCTCGTTGAACGGAATACAGGATTATATTTTAATATTAATGCTTCGATATATCTTTTATGATAAAGTTTCAACTTATATATTTCGTTTTCATAATATGCTTTCTGTTTATCCATTCTTATATTATGAAGCTTTTGATAATTATTCAGAATATTTTCAGCTTGCTGTACATTGTCCTTCATGCCTTTGTTTGATGCGGCAACCTTTGCTTTAAGGACGAGAATCTCTTCTTCCTTATCATTCAATTTATTCTTATATTGCGCCTCTACAGCGTTTATTCTTGTTTTTTCCTGAACCTGTATCTGCTTCAGTTTCTTATCTGTTTCAGCTTCAGGTAAATGTTGTGCAAGTACCGTTTCACGCTGCCGTGCTGTACCTTCTTTCACGCGTAATATTTCTTTCTGCATCTGGAGCTTAATGCCGTCAAGATCCTCACGTGCGGCATTCAGTTCTCCCTGATATTTATTTGAAGTCTCCAGGAGATCACGTAACCGCAGGTCTTCAAAATCACTAATACTGAGATCAAGCTGTGTCTGCTGCTGCTGAATCCAATAAGTGATAATAATCGAACTTGCGATAATGACAAAAATAAAACCTGCAACAGTAAAAAAGAATGCAAGACTGCGATTCTTTCTTGTTTTCGCAAATTCATCATTCAGAGAATAAACCTGCTGAACTTCTTCAGGCTGAAGTTCGTCAGGCAGAAATATTTCCTTACTTTTACTTACGATATCTTTTATTTTGTCTTCATTTCCCATATGCCGTTCCATCTCTTTGGACATTCATAGTTCTTTGTACGGTCTTTAAAAACCTCAGCCAGCGGCAGACTGCATTTGCTGAAAAATTTATATGCTTTTTTCCAATCACCATTATAATATAATTCAAGCCCGGAAGAAAAGCTTGATATCTGACTCTGCATTTTTTTATCATATAATTTATCAGGTATAGGCCAGAATACTTTCTTACCAATTGTTTTTCCTTTCACCATAACGGTATCAATTTCAACAAAATGGATTGCGCTGTCCTGAACATTTTCATCAACATCATCCTTGACATACTCGGAACAGATAACAGGGACTTTGTAAATTCGTGTAAGCCCCTCAAGACGCGATGCAGCATTAACATTATCACCGATTACCGTGTTTGTCATCCTGACGTAAGATCCTATTGTACCGTAAAAAACTTCTCCACCGTCAATACCCACACCAACTTCCAGAAGAACAGCTTTGTACACTGATTCCTCTTCTTTTGTAAGAGCCCCCTGGGAACGTATTGCATCATCCCTGCGTTTGTGCATTTTCATTCGCAGTGATTCCGCAACATCCTGTATCTTATATGCCGATTGTATTGCCTGATATGATTTGTTTTCGCTGGACTCTTCAAATACTCCATACACAGCGAGCAGAGCGTCACCGATAATCGAACCAATAACTCCATCAAATCTAACGATTTCACGGATTGCTTTGTCATAATGCAGATTCAGAAGTTTAATAATATCAGTTCCGAGTGTTTCCGTGATAAATGTAAAACTTTTAATATCAGAAAACAGCACGGTTAACTGACGTTGTGTGCCTTCAAGTTTAACCTGCCTGTCGCGGTACGCTTTAAGGGCAATATCCTTGTTCGCAAACTTCCGGAAAATGTTTACGAGGTTATTGATAGTACTTGAAAGTGAATTAAATGCAACTCCAAGATATGTAATATCATCATTTGGCGCTTTATCAAGGGGAATCAGCTCCAACTGCTGGTCATTAACCATTTTCATAATACTGTTTGTAATAATCCCGATATATCGCAGGAGAAATCGAACAAAGAAAATGCCGACAACGGCGCTTATCAGGGTAACAAGAACAACAATAATACTGATGTATATGAAAATTGTACGGGACCGTGCATAAAACTCATTAACTTCTTCTCCACGCAGGATAAACATGTCCCATTTTTTATTATATTTGTATATGGCAAAATACTCTTCGTTGTTATACGAAACAGTCATGAAGCCTTCTTCAATCCTCTTTTCCTTCTTCTTCAACATATCACGAAGAGAGAGGAGGTCAGGAAACGTATCAAACTGCTTTATCCTTGATGACTGGAAAAGAAGTTTCCCATCCGGCTTTATGCCCAGAACAATTGCCTTTTTGTTCTTCAGCTCATGAAGCCCTTTGTCTCTCATTCCCTGAACAGAAGCCTGAAGATCACGATTATAACTGTATATTTCATACTGTGTATTACAGAAAGTGTAAATATCTCGAAGATCTTTTCCAAGGAGCTGACGCATCGAGTGTATAAGCTCCGTTCTGTTAAACATGAGATTGATGTAATTTGATGTAATATTGGAAACAAATATAATAATGGTAAATATCAAAATGATCTTGATAGTGACAGGGAAAACTCTTGTGTTGTTGATTTTTTTTCCGAGGAGGTTTTCTATTATTTTTGCCATGAAGGTATCATTTATTGATAATATTTTTAATATGTGAACATTTGAATATCATGATAAATGACTTTTAAATAATTGCAAGTAAATTTTATGATTTATTTATTGTTTAATATTAAAAAAACAAATATTACATCAAATTTCATCTGTTTACTCAATAAGATAGTAATTCAGATGTAGACCTGCTACCGCCCCTGATAAAGCGGTAGCAGGTATTTAACTTCTTTACTTCATCATTTTGTCCAGAAAAGGCCTCATCAGATCAATAGGAATCGGGAATAATGTCGTGGAATTATTTTCTGACGCAATCTCACGCAGTGTTTGCAGATATCTCAACTGCAGTGCAATAGGATGCTCCTCCATCAGGGTTGCCGCGTCAATCAGTTTTGCAGCAGCCTGGAATTCACCTTCCGCATTAATGACTTTTGCACGTCTTTCCCGTTCAGCTTCAGCCTGTTTTGCCATGGCCCGCTGCATTTCCTGTGGCAGATCAACATGTTTCACTTCAACCATTGATATTTTGATTCCCCATGGGTCTGTCTGTGTATCGAGTATACTCTGCAGTTCCACATTTATTCTTTCCCGGTCACTGAGCAGGTCGTCAAGTTCTACCATCCCGAGGGTACTTCTTAATGTTGTCTGTGCGAGCTGGGATGTTGCATACATAAATTCTTCAACCTCAGTTATTGCCTTATTCGGCTCCAGAACACGGAAGTACACAACTGCATTAACTTTTACCGATACATTATCTTTGGTGATAACATCCTGAGGTGGAACGTCCATTGCGATTGTACGTAAACTTACCTTTATCATTTTATCAATAACAGGAATAACAATTACTATGCCGGGGCCTTTTGGTCCTTTCGGAGGCTGGAGAAGCCTTCCAAGACGGAAAATTACACCCCGTTCATATTCCTTTACTATCTTAATGGATGAGATGAGAAAAAGAACTCCCATCACGATTATTGTCATTAGCATGCTGTCCATATAAAGCCTCCCTGCATAAATTTTTTATTTCAATTGTATAATTGTATGCTTAATGTTGCGAATCGGTATACTTTTTTACTTCCAATATCATACCTGATATTCCTGTTACCTGTACAGAATCACTTTTTTTAATTATTTCATTTGATCGTGCAGTCCAGATCTCACCATGAACAGCGACTTTACCGGTTTCACCGAAATCATCAATTGCAACACCGATATCACCCATGAGACCTTCTGAACCGGTAACAACCCTGTTCTGATGTACTTTAATAACGGCTCTTACGACAACAAAAACAAAAGCAAGGATGCACAGTACCATTGCTAATATTGTCGTAATCGGAATTCTGAAGCCGGGCAGGGGAGAGTCGAAAAGTATCATTGAACCCACCAGAAAAGAAAGTATTCCTCCAACGGTTAACAAACCGTAACTGGTTATCTTCAACTCGAGGATAAATAAAATTATAGCAAGTATTATCAGTGCAAGTCCAGCAAAATTTATCGGGAGAATCCTTACCGCCATTAAGAATATAAAAAATGATACCGCCCCGATGGTACCGGGGATAATCATCCCCGGACTTTTGAACTCCATACCGATACCGATAATTGCTATTATAAAGAAAAAAAATACAATCTGGGGGTCTGCGACAAAGTTCAGAAAACGCTGCTTCCAGTCCATTTCAAACACGACCTGCGCCGCACCTGTCGTGTTGAGGGTAATGCTGCTCCCGTCAATAATCACTTTTCTGTTGTGCAGCTTTCTAAGAAGATCAGCCATGTCTTCAGCGACAATATCGATAACGTTTTCACGCAGCGCCTCAGCATAGGTACTGGATATTGCATCGCGAACTGCCCGTACCGCCCAGTTCTCATTTCTGTTACGTTTTTGCGCAAGACTTCTCGCATAGGCAATTGAGTCATTTAACAATTTTTTATTCATTATATTCCCGGTATCACTTTTCTGTTCGTCATCTTTCTTTTTGGAGAATTGATCCAGAATGTTTACCGGGTGCATTGCGCCTATCCTCGTACCGGGGGCCATCGCGGCAATATTGGATGATAACATGATATATCCGCCTGCAGATGCAGCCTGTGCACCGCGTGGATATGTATACACCACAACAGGAATTTTAGAAGACATTATCCCTTTGATAATTTCCTGCATCGAAGTCATTAATCCGCCTGGAGTATCCATTTGAACAACAATGAACTGAAGGTTTTGTTCGCCGGCCTTTTTGATGGATGTAACAATATGCTCCGCTATTATGGGATTAACTGTCCCCTCAAGCTTAATGACAGCATATCTGTTATCAGCATATGATATCTGTGTTATTGCTGATAGAAAAAATAACATAATGAGTATTTTTATACGGTTCATTACGTTCCTCATTATTTATGAAGTGTTTTGGAGAGAACAATTACAAAATGGTTATGAACTCAGGCAATATGCAGTATTTCCTGAAACACATCATCATAATTGCCATTGCCGTTTATTGCGTGCAGAACACCCAGCTTTTCATAAAAGGATATGATTGCTTTCATCTGATGGTTGTAATCTTTTATCTTTTTCTTAATATTTTCTTTTGAATTATCTTCAATGAAGATGAGTTTGCCATTACACACATCACATTGATTATCATATTTCGGGGGATGGTCGATCTGGTATTTCCGGTTGCATGAAGGACATACTTTTAATCCGGTCAGGCGCCGTATTATTTCCTTTTCCGGAACATTCAGCACAATTGCTGCAACAATGGTAAATTTTTCATGGAGTTTTTCAGCCTGATATACTGTGGCAGGAAATCCATCAAGGGTAAACCCGGAAGGGCAGTACTGACTGATATAATTCAAAACTATATCCGTTATAAGAGGATCAGGTATGGGCTCATTATTTTCCAGGCATCGTTGCATTTCTTTTCCCGATATTGTTTCAAGCCTTATCTGTTCACGAATCAGATTATCTATTTTAATATGCGGGATATCAAATTTCTTATTCAGAAGATCCGCCTGTGTTCCTTTCCCGGACCCGGTTGGCCCTAACAGTACAAATTTCATTAATTCTTTTCCTGTTAAATATTGGTGTAATATTCCATGTAGTAAGACCGAGAACTTAAAAAATGTCAATAAAAATTAACCCTAATGCTTTATAAATAAAAAAGGTGCCCCTGACGGGACACCCTTATAAAATTCATTTTTTCAATGATTATCCTCTTTTTCTGCCAAACATATAATTCCCTGATTCTGTTTGATTGATACTTCCATCAGAATTATATACTTTCCAGTAACCGTTTTTCCTGTCGATCATATATTCCCCTTCTGCTTTTATGCGTCCATTGGGGTAATATTCTTTCCATTTACCATTCTTTTTCGGTACTGCCCATTCACCGGTCCAGCGATATGTAATGTTTTTCTCCGAGTCATTCGGCGGCACGTCGGCGGATAATATTTTATTACCTGCACTACCATTCTGAATTACCTGGTAAATACCTTTTGCAAGACCGATCTGGAACGAACCCACACCTTCAAGCCGGCCGTTTTTATACAGTTTACTTGCCTTATTGCTGTCAATCATACCGGAAGCCAGAGCAAGCTCCATGAAAAGTTCTCTTTGTCGTCCGTCATAACGGTAAAATTTCCATAATCCCGATTCACTGCTCCTCTGGACAACCTTTTTCTGAACAGTTACAGTAACTATCCTGTATTCACCTTCTTTCTGCAGCAGACTCTCCGGTGAATAAAAACGCCAGCTTCCAACCCTCTGATCATCCTTAAAATTTCCAATCATATGGGGCTGTCCATTATCATGGACATAGTGCCACTGGCCGTATTTTTTTCCGTTTCTATAATATCCCTTTGATTTCAATTTACCATTCGGCCACCAGGTGTTTGACCTCCCGTGATGAAGATCATTATCAAATTCTGACATTTCCTTTGGCTTGCCGTCAGGGTAATATTCATGCATTATACCTGATTTCTTACCGTTTATATACTTTACTTCTTTCTTGACTTTCTGGTCTTTATAATATAAAATTTTATTTCCATTCAGCACACCGGCTTTCACCGACATTTTAAATTCAGGATAATATGTTGATGTTATTCTGTAACCGAATTCCGCTTCACGTTCACCGCTGTCATAATGCTGCACCCATTGACCGGTACGCTGACCTTCTTCGAAATTACCTTCAGAAAATTTCTGACCGTTTTTATGATAAAAAGTCCACCTTCCATCCTGTTTATCATTCTTATAATTTCCTTCACCCTGCTTTACGCCTGTAGCCGCATAATACTGAATCCAAAGGCCCTCTTTCTTGTAGTTCCGGAAATTTCCCTTTGCGCGGATATTTCCATTCCCCATTACAATTTCGCCAGGACCATCTTTTATCTTCGGTGCTTTGTTTGATGCAGTACCAGAACTACCCGATTGTGTTGTCTGGCATGAAAGGAAAAGGACTGCCATTAGAAGAAAAATAATCGCTGCATACCGTTTCATTCGTAGAATCTCCTTAATAATTTTAAACCGTATTTTTTATGTATACAACCCGGGAAGCAAATTAAAATTCGAGGGGAATCCTTGACATCTATATATGAGCTTCAAAATAATGTCAATATTAAAAACCCTGCATTGTACGAACACATTACAAATATAATGTTACATTTCATTTGTAAATGCTATTAACTTCAATATATGTATCTTTTTATTTTTTTGTCAATATAATATTTTAAAATAATGTCAAATTGTTAAAGTGACATAATTATTTTAAAACAACAGTTTTTCGAAATACCATGTTATGTTCTACACTGATAATGAAATTCAGTTAAGGGTAATCATGAAAATACCGAGAATTAAACTGGAAGTGTGTACATTTCATTCGTATGAGATGAATTTAATCGAAAACTTGAGGTGAGCACTATGATGCGTTCATTATGGACAGCAGCATCTGGTATGATAACACAGCAGTTCAATATTGACACAATATCAAACAACCTTTCCAACGTTAACACCAGCGGTTTCAAGAAAATGAGGGCCGAATTTGAAGATTTGATATATCAGACAGAACTTATGGCCGGTACACCTGCTACAGAAGTGACAGAAGTTCCTACCGGTATTCAGGTAGGTCATGGCGCACGGACAGCAGCAACACAGCGAATGTTCTCACAGGGAAGTCTTCAGGCAACGGAAAATAAACTTGATATTGCCCTTGAAGGTGATGGTTTTTTTAAGATACAGCTCTACGACGGAACTATGGCATATACCAGGGATGGTTCCTTCAAAATAGACTCAAACCGGCAGATCGTAACATCTAACGGCTATCTTCTTGAACCCCCTGTTGTGCTTCCGGACAATTTTATCAGGGAAACACTCTCTATAAGCCAGGATGGTAGAATAACGGTCAAACTTGTAGGTGAGGATGAGCCTGTCGAGGTAGGCCAGCTTGAAATTTACAGGTTTGTGAATCCCGCCGGAATGCAGGCAATCGGGCAGAATCTTTTTAAGACAACACCTGCTTCAGGTGACGAAATTCCAGGCCAGCCTGGTCTCAACGGTATGGCAAAGACCCATCAGGGATTCCTTGAAATGTCGAATGTCAAGGTTGTTGAAGAAATGGTGAACATGATTGTAGCCCAGCGGGCATATGAAATAAATTCAAAAGCAATACAGACATCAGATTCCATGCTGGCAACAGCAATCGGGTTAAAACGATAATGAAATACAGCGCCTTCACAATTGTCCTGGTTAGCGTATGCCTTGTCAGCGTATCGTTAAAGGCATACGGCCGGGTCGAGTTGTATTTATATCCCAATATCAACACTGCCAAACAACAGCTGCAGATGTGTGATATTGCACGTATTGTGGGTGATGAAGAAACCCGCACTGCTATCGGCACCATTACCATTGATCCAGTCTTCTATGCCGACAGGCTTGTTGACAGAAGTGAAATAAGAAGAATCCTGCACAATGCGGCGCCGGATGAACTCAGGATATACGGAAGTGCTGTCCGGATCAGGACTATCCTCCCCGCAACGAACCGCAAGGACTTCCGGAACAGTGTTCGCCGTGACAGAATACGATCGGGGGAAAAAGTAACCGTTATTATACGAAAGAACGGGGTCATGATACAGACACTGGCTACAGCAGTCGAAAACGGCAAACGGGGAGATATTATACGCGTTAAGATGAAAGATGCAAGAAAGATCAAGGGACGTGTTTCCCGTGATGGAGATATTGAAGTATGGATGTAGTCCGTAATATCCTGTATATCGTTACAATAATTTCAGCGATGTCCTTTGTGACGGCTGATATCATGGCAGACAATCTCTGGAGAGACCGCAACATCTATGCTTCCGGACAAAACCTTAAAGTTGGCGACATCCTTCTTGTTACGATCAATGATATATCTAAAATGAACTTCAACATTTCCGTGAACAGTGATAATTCTTTCAACTTTGTGTCAAACCCGGATAAAGGCATTACCGGTTTCCTGCCGAAAGCAGCTGCAAGCAGAAAGCGTAATAACGCCGGCACTACCAAGGTGAGAGGCACAAATAATTTAAAAATTTCTATTCCAGCTACAATTACTGAAGATGCGAAATTCGGAAAGTTCAAAATTGCCGGTGAACGCCAGTACTCCTTTAATGGCGTCTCAAGCAGGTTTTCTATATCCGGAATTATCGACCCTGCGATGTTACAGGGGCGCCAGGTGGACTCGGCTGATATAGCAGAATTTAATTTAAACATACGCGGTTTTCGTGAAGGGGCCGGAGTTACTGTAGCCCGTCCGGAACTAAAAAAAGAAGAGACTGCCAAAACAGATTTAACCGAACAGGAAAAGCAGAAAATAATTATAGACTATCTTAATAAAACACTGAATGAACTGACTCAATAATATATTACTATGAAAAAAACGAGACACATCATTATCGGTACATTTTCAATTCTGCTGCTGGCGTATATCACAGCGTATCCGGCCATTACTCTGAAATTGCGTGACCTGATTTTCATTGACGGGTTCAGGGACAACCAGGTACTGGGATATGGTCTTGTCGTGGGGCTCCAGGGAACAGGAGACACGAAATCTGTTATTACGGAATCCAGCCTCAAGAATCTTCTGAAAAATCTTGGACTGAACAGCGACGAAACACTTGCGTCAAAAAACACCGCTGCTGTGCTTCTTACCGCAAAACTTCCTCCGTTTGCCCGTATTGGCGACAGAGTTGATGTAACAGTATCGTCCATTGGAAACGCAAAATCGCTTGAAGGTGGTATCCTTGTCCAGTCACCGCTGAAGGGTGCCGATGATAACACATATATTGTAGCACAGGGGCAATTATCTGTTCCCACAAGCAAAGAGAATAAAAAAGGCGTGAAGACCGTTGCATGCATCACGAACGGCGGTCTTGTCGAGAGAAATATCGAACCGGATTTTATTAAGAAAGATACGGTAAATCTGGTCCTGAAGGACTGGGATTTTTCCGCGGCAAATCAGATAATCGAATCTGTAAAAAAAATGTATCCCGCATCTAATCCGGCAATAGAGAAGGGCGGTAAAATCAAGGTAACCATTCCTGACGGAGTACGTATTACAGAGTTTATTTCAAAGATTGAAGAGATTGATATCAACCCCGTGTACCGTTCTAAAATCGTCATCAATGAGCGTGATGGTACCATCGTGATGGGAGGGGATGTTAAGATTTCAGAAGTTATGATAAGCCGCGAAGGGCTTACCGTGAAGATAGAAGGAAGCGCGACCTCCGGGATCGGCGGTGAACAGAAAAAGGGGAACGCGCTTCACATGAAAGAAACAGCAACGATCAAGGATCTTGTGGATACCCTTAATTTCGCGGGGGCATCCACGAAGGATACGATCTCAATTTTGAAAGCGTTGAAAGACGCAGGATCTATCCGATCAGAATTGATAATCAAGTGAGGGTGTGATGATACCGGTACAAAATATATCTGAAATGTATTCCAACCAGCGGCACACGCAGAATGTTCAGAGCCTTGAACGAAATGCGACTACTTCAACATTCCGCGATATGGTGCATAACAATCTTCATAATAGTAATGTTCATAGCGACGCTCAATCCGGAACAGCAGGTCAGAACAGGCAGCGTCCGGTTGACAGGCGACTTATGGAAACATGTGTTGAAATGGAATCACTTCTCGTTTCGCAGATGTTGAAGGCAATGAGGAAAACCGTGCAGAAAAATGAAATGTTTCATGGGGGCAGGGCGGAAGAAATTTTTGAAGACATGCTCTATGATGAATATGCTTTGAGGCTTTCAAAAACATCAAACCTCGGTATAGCACGCACAATGTATGACCAGTTGAGCCGGCAGAGTTAGCATAGATAAAAATTGAAAGAACCTTCCAATTTGTTTATTTTTTTATTGACTTGAATCAGTGGAAACAATATTTTGACTTCTCGTTTCGGGGCGTGGCGCAGTCCGGTAGCGCACCTGGTTTGGGACCAGGGAGTCGGAGGTTCGAATCCTCTCGCCCCGAATTATTTTTTACGCGCCAGTAGCTCAGCTGGATAGAGCAACGGCCTTCTAAGCCGTAGGTCATAGGTTCGAGTCCTATCTGGCGTGCATTTTTGGACTTACCACATATGTGGCCGGTGTTATTACTCCGGCCACTTTTGCGTTCAGAAGATGACTATAGAGCGGTTTCCAGATTATTTTCAGACTTTCTCCATTTGTTTCCAGCCCGTACGCCATTTCATGTAAGAATTCGATCTTTCCTTCCGAACGAAGGTTTGTGAAATTTCTCAGATAGTCTATCAATGCTGCAACTTCATGATAGTGGTCCGATAAATCCTCTCTTTTTTGGGGATGGTACCGGGTGAAGTAGTATCACTTCATCATTTCCCGCCCATCGGGCGACGAAACTTCTTGTGGAAGATACTAATATATGACATGGCATATGTAAAGATGCAGATTGTACCTCCGGGTTACATCCTGTAGAATGTGCATTTGTGTAGAGAAGGTATGGATCAGAAAGGATTTTCCAATTAATACTTGACGTTTGCATTTACGCTAATTATATTTAGCATATATACGCTATTATGCTAAATATAACAGCAAAGGAGTCAAGGCATCATGAAGGACCTTCTTCTCAAGCAGAATACTCACTGGCAAAAGGCCGATATTGCTGCTGGCAACCGTCGTGATATCCTCGGCAAAATTCTACAGTATCTTGATGTCCGCCATGTAATTGCCATTGCCGGAGCCAGACGGTCGGGAAAATCGTACCTTTTCAGGCAGATAATCGATCACCTGACACAGGGTTCTGCAAGTCCTCAGAATATCCTTCAGATCAATTTCGAAGACCCATTTTTCGTTCAGCGCCGGGAATCTCCAGATGTGATAGAAGAATGCTTTCTCGAGTACATGAAACTGAAAAACCCGCGGGGCAGGATCTATCTTTTTCTTGATGAAATACAGAACATATCGTCGTGGCAGTTCTGGGTGCGTGATATCTATGACCGGAATGAAACCATAAAGATTTTCATAACGGGGTCCAACTCCGAGCTTCTTTCAAATGAGCTGGCAACACATCTCACGGGTAGGGTCATAGCGTTTGAAAACTTCCCATATTCATATTCAGAATACCTGAGGGGCACGGGAGACACGAACTGCAGCATTGCCGCGACAGCATCGAATGCTGATACAATCTATCAGAGCAATTATAACAACCGGAACGAAATCATTCATTATATTGAGGCCGCCTTCACCGGGGGGCTCTTCCCCGAGACCTGTTATCTTGGCGATATTGAACGCACTGATTTCATGCTTCGGCAGTACTTCCAGAATGTTCTCTTCAGCGACATTATTCCCCGCTTTTCTGTGCGGAATACGAAGACAATTGAAGAGCTTGCGTACTACTGCTCGACCAATATCACCTCGCCATTCTCCTATCATAAACTGGCGGAGGCCGTTGGGTCCAATGAAAATACCGTCAGGGAATATATGACCTATTTTGAAAAAGCATATCTCTTTTTTGAGGTGAGTTATTTCGAGTATTCCCTGAAAAAGCAGTTTCGGCGCAACCGCAAGATATATATGATCGATAACGGCCTGCGACACGCTTCGTCCTTTTCCTTCTCAGATGACCGGGGCAGGTATGCAGAAAACGCTGTCTTTCTCATGCTGCGCAGAAGATATGCTGAAATTTTTTACTGGCAGGAAGATAGAACCCTCAAAGAGGTCGATTTCATTATCAGGGACCAGGGGAGAATTGTCGCGATAAATGTCACCTATGATGACATCATTCATGACCGGGAATACGAGGGCCTTCTGGCGTTCTCGAAAGCTTCCCGTGCGGAGCGTTATATCATCATCAGCCGTGATACGTTCGATACAAGGCGGGTGGGAGATATTACTATTGAGATTATCCCGTTTTGGGTGTGCATTTTCGTGGACTTTCATGAACAAGAACAGAATGCATAAAAGTTCATCATGCAATTGACTTGAATCAATGCCAACTATATTTTGACTTCTCGTTTCGGGGCGTGGCGCAGTCCGGTAGCGCACCTGGTTTGGGACCAGGGAGTCGGAGGTTCGAATCCTCTCGCCCCGAATTATTTTTTACGCGCCAGTAGCTCAGCTGGATAGAGCAACGGCCTTCTAAGCCGTAGGTCATAGGTTCGAGTCCTATCTGGCGTGCATTTTTGGACTTACCACATATGTGGCCGGTGTTATTACTCCGGCCACTTTTGCGTTCAGAAGATGACTATAGAGCGGTTTCCAGATTATTTTCAGACTTTCTCCATTTGTTTCCAGCCCGTACGCCATTTCATGTAAGAATTCGATCTTTCCTTCCGAACGAAGGTTTGTGAAATTTCTCAGATAGTCTATCAATGCTGCAACTTCATGATAGTGGTCCGATAAATCCTCTCTTTTTTGGGGATGGTACCGGGTGAAGTAGTATCACTTCATCATTTCCCGCCCATCGGGCGACGAAACTTCTTGTGGAAGATACTAATATATGACATGGCATATGTAAAGATGCAGATTGTACCTCCGGGTTACATCCTGTAGAATGTGCATTTGTGTAGAGAAGGTATGGATCAGAAAGGATTTTCCAATTAATACTTGACGTTTGCATTTACGCTAATTATATTTAGCATATATACGCTATTATGCTAAATATAACAGCAAAGGAGTCAAGGCATCATGAAGGACCTTCTTCTCAAGCAGAATACTCACTGGCAAAAGGCCGATATTGCTGCTGGCAACCGTCGTGATATCCTCGGCAAAATTCTACAGTATCTTGATGTCCGCCATGTAATTGCCATTGCCGGAGCCAGACGGTCGGGAAAATCGTACCTTTTCAGGCAGATAATCGATCACCTGACACAGGGTTCTGCAAGTCCTCAGAATATCCTTCAGATCAATTTCGAAGACCCATTTTTCGTTCAGCGCCGGGAATCTCCAGATGTGATAGAAGAATGCTTTCTCGAGTACATGAAACTGAAAAACCCGCGGGGCAGGATCTATCTTTTTCTTGATGAAATACAGAACATATCGTCGTGGCAGTTCTGGGTGCGTGATATCTATGACCGGAATGAAACCATAAAGATTTTCATAACGGGGTCCAACTCCGAGCTTCTTTCAAATGAGCTGGCAACACATCTCACGGGTAGGGTCATAGCGTTTGAAAACTTCCCATATTCATATTCAGAATACCTGAGGGGCACGGGAGACACGAACTGCAGCATTGCCGCGACAGCATCGAATGCTGATACAATCTATCAGAGCAATTATAACAACCGGAACGAAATCATTCATTATATTGAGGCCGCCTTCACCGGGGGGCTCTTCCCCGAGACCTGTTATCTTGGCGATATTGAACGCACTGATTTCATGCTTCGGCAGTACTTCCAGAATGTTCTCTTCAGCGACATTATTCCCCGCTTTTCTGTGCGGAATACGAAGACAATTGAAGAGCTTGCGTACTACTGCTCGACCAATATCACCTCGCCATTCTCCTATCATAAACTGGCGGAGGCCGTTGGGTCCAATGAAAATACCGTCAGGGAATATATGACCTATTTTGAAAAAGCATATCTCTTTTTTGAGGTGAGTTATTTCGAGTATTCCCTGAAAAAGCAGTTTCGGCGCAACCGCAAGATATATATGATCGATAACGGCCTGCGACACGCTTCGTCCTTTTCCTTCTCAGATGACCGGGGCAGGTATGCAGAAAACGCTGTCTTTCTCATGCTGCGCAGAAGATATGCTGAAATTTTTTACTGGCAGGAAGATAGAACCCTCAAAGAGGTCGATTTCATTATCAGGGACCAGGGGAGAATTGTCGCGATAAATGTCACCTATGATGACATCATTCATGACCGGGAATACGAGGGCCTTCTCGCGTTCTCGAAAGCTTCCCGTGCGGAGCGTTATATCATCATCAGCCGTGACACGTTTGTTACAAGGCTGGTGGGAGGTATTACTATTGAGATTATTCCGTTTTGGGTGTGCATATTCATGGACTTTCTATGAAAAATAACAATATACATAAAAGTTAATCGTGCATTCGCACAAATACGATTACTCCTATATCGGAAATTCCAGAGTATATTTTGTTCCGGCACTGCTGTCAGCTGTAATAGTTCCCCGAAGCTGGCCAGTAAGCAGATGCACGAGCCGTATCCCGAAACCTGATGAAGGTTGAAAATCATTACGAAGACCAATGCCATTATCTTCGAATGTAATAAGTACCTTTCCATTTCCCGAAGAAGCGGTGATTCGTATTGTACCTTTCGCATTGTCCGTGAATGCATGCTTCATCGTATTGCTAATAAGTTCATTGATAATCAATCCCAGCGGAAATAGTTTACGCGCGGATAAATCTATAGGTGCGACGTCAGCTTCAAGACATATCCGTGAACTCTCAGGAAACGACTGGACTATTTCCTTAACAAGAGGTGTAAGATAATCATTCAGGGTTAATCCATTCAGGCTTTCTGATCGGTAGAGTTTATCATACAGTACCATCATGCTCTGTATGCGGCCCTGTGCTTCTTTCAGTGCATCTTTTGTTGAGGCATCATTGGCAGTTCCTGACTGAAGCGAAAGCAGGCTCATTATAGTACTCATATTGTTCTTGATCCGATGGTGCACTTCTTTCAGCAGGAGTTCTTTTTCCTGTTTGGCAATCTCAGCTTTTTCCCTCAAAATATCAGCTTCCTGTATTTCCACCAGAAGCGCGTCCTCTGCAGCTTTCCTTTCTGTTATATCAAGGACCTGTATAATTGTGTTTTTTCTTCCATTGACATCTGTATATGTAATGCTTTGCACCTCACCAATTCGTCTGTCACCATTTTTCCGAATAAATGAAAACGTATAGCGGTCCGGGACTTTTTCCCCCTGCTGTCGCCTCCTGTAACGTTCCTGTGCGATGTTTCTACTATCTTCAGAAAGAATCGAGGAAAAATTCCTTCCGATCAGTTCATTTTGATTGTATCCGGTTATTCTGCATAACTCGTTGTTTACATAAGTAAAAAGCGAATTGTCATTTACTATCGCAATTCCTGCGGGCGATTTCTCAACTATACCACGGAACCGATCTTCACTTTCGCGCAGGTTTTCGCGTTGGCGATACTCATC